>ERZ791922.246-NODE-246-length-42981-cov-38.196431_pt1 | contig 42981 bp, 33 predicted proteins | sample MGYA00510134_ERZ791922 | MGnify/ENA primary metagenome ERZ791922 (study PRJEB30046, sample SAMN00792101) | human gut metagenome | study: EMG produced TPA metagenomics assembly of the A metagenome-wide association study of gut microbiota in type 2... | reverse complement strand
TTGGTTAGACCCCACACACAGAATTTAACCTTTCAACTTAACTAACTGACATTGGCTTGTGAACTGGAACGGCACAGCAATGACCTATGATGCAATCGGAAACATGCTGACCAGAGGAAATATTACTTACCGCTGGATTATGGGCAGAAAGCTTGCCGGGGTAAACAATGGAAAGAACATCCAGTATTTTTACGATCATACAGGCTCCAGAACAAAGAAAGTTGTAGATGGTACAGCCACCGAATACCGAATGGCAGGGGAACTTCTGGTATCAGAGATCACCAATGGACAGACCTTCTGGTACACCTATGATTCCAACGCAAACCTTGTTTCCATTATCATTGGAGGAAAGAACTACTTCTATGTAAGAAACCTCCAGAACGATATCATTGCTCTTATTGACGAGGATGGAAACACGGTGGTAAACTATACTTATGACAGCTGGGGTAAGATTCTAAGCATTACCGGAAGCCTGAAGGACACCGTAGGCCAGCAGAACCCGTTCCGTTACAGAGGATATTACTACGATAAAGAAACAGGGATGTACTACCTGAAGAACCGGTATTATGATCCGGAGTTGAGAAGGTTTATCTCTTCCGATGCTGTGACAACCTTAATAGCATCCACAGAAACTCTTCATAACAGGAATCTGTATACTTATTGTAATCAGAATCCATTGACAAGAAGTGATAGTAATGGACATTTGTGGACTGAAATTATAGGGCTTGCAGGAGCGGCAATTTCATTAGGAAAGCAGCTTCTTGTTGATAAAAAAGAAATGAGCTGGAAAGTTGTTGCTCAGGCTGCTCTTGATGGAATTTCTGCAGCAGTTGGTGCAAGTGCTGCTAAATGGGGGTGGCAGGTTGTAACAAATGTGGCTACAACAGTTGTCGGTGGAGTATTGAATGGAGATGATGGAACAGAAATAGCAATGCAGGCAGCTGCAAGCGGGATTCTTGCAAAAATAGGAGGAGATGGCACTGGTTTTGATAAGAACAGAAAAATATTTCATGAACGTCTTGATAAAACAGCTAAAGAGTATATACAATTGGGTAGACTGGATGTAGGATATTCGGAATGTCGAAAATTAAAATCAAAGTTTAAAAGAACCAATGTTGTAGATGTTGAACAAACAGTAATATCTACAGGTGCAGGATATGGGGTATCCTATGGAGTGTCATCAATAACTGGCTGGCGCCATATTGGAAAAGGAATGTGCTATAGAGGGTCTGGACATAGGAAAATATATTACGATATTTATTATAAAGATGGGAATACACAATATATTTATCACTAAATTGTTTGATAAATAACAAAATATATTAATAAAGTCAGGAGAAAATGCAAAAACATTATTGCATATTTTCCTGACTTCTTAAAAGAGTTATGTTTAAAATATTTTACAATTATATTTGGAAGCAGATCATTTAATAGGAGTAAAGGGTGTATGAAAAGAAAAGATAATAAAAAAAGAGTATTTGAGATGGATGCAAATAGTTTGTTTTCTTTTATCCTAATTATAAGTATCATTGGTGCATTTTTATGTATAACTGGCTTTATTGGAACAAATATGATTAGTAAGAGGATGTCATATAATTATTTAAGTATTATTCTGATTATCTCAGTTAATTGGCGTCCAGCTCGTAATAGTAACATACCAGGATTTTCTGGTATGAATGCACAGATTGCAGAAAGAGAAGACAAGTCTAATCCATTATTTCAGTATGGGTATATAGCACAACATAGAAAAAGAAAATGGATGTCGAATTTAAAAGGCTTTTACGTTTTACAAGTTCAGGCTTTAATAAAAATTTTAGCTTTAATTATATTATCTTTGGTTACGGCTGTGCATTGGGTCTGTTTTAATCAAATGTATATATCAAAATTGTTAGTATTTTGTTATGTAATTATATATGCATGGATGATACTAGGAGCGGTTTTTCGGTGTTTTGTAAGCTGGAAATATAATAATATTTTAAATCGAAGTAGAAAACAACTTTATAAGTTATTTATTGATGGTGAAATATTTCAGACATCTAAAAAACATTCAGAAAAAATAGAAATTATAAAAACTTTTTTGAGGGATAAAGATTTAATGGAAATAGCCAGTTGGGCGTTTATGGATTATTATGAGTTAGTAGTGGAAACAAAAGAGAGACTTTTAGATGACATACATAATAAAATATCTATACATATTTATGAAGATAGAAAAAACTACAAAACTCAGATATTAGTACAACTTTGTGTTTCAGAGCTTACAGAGAGGCACATAAAACTATTGAATGAAGAGTTAAAAAAATTTGTAAAAAAACATATAGATAGACTTCCTGTAGTGCCAATATGTATAACGAACATTTTTTATGTGGATAAGCTATCACCAATTTTAATAGATATGATAACTCAGCAGAATAGTCAGAGTGAATCTGTTTATGTTTTGACAGCTGGAATTGTATTAAAAGAACAAAAAATATACATTTCTAAAAGAGGGGAGAATCAGGAAACAGAAAATTCTCAAAGAATGAGAAATGTTTTTGAGGAGGTTATAGATAAGTTTACCGTAGATGAAGAAGAGATTTGTTTATGACAAATATAAGAAGATGAAATCCCGAATTTTTGATAGGTTTGAAGAGTTTTCATTTATGTATGTTGTAATGGTAAAGTCTAAAGAAAAGCTGAGAAAGAGGTCGAGAAAATAAAAAAAGGGAGAGGGAATGGTTCAGAATTTAGGAGACAAAAGAATTGAATTTTCAAAGATTTGAAATGATAGTGGAAACGATAGCTCTTTTATGGAAACACAGTGGTAAACTATATTTATGACAGCTGGGGTAAGGTTTTAAGCATTACCGGAAGCCTCGGGAAAAATATGTATGCATACTGCAAATCCGGCTAATCTTGTGGATTACAGTGGATGTTTTGCGGCTTCAATAGGCGCTTTGTTAGCTGGTACGGTAAAAAAATTTGTAGTAACAGTAGCTAAAAAAGTAGCATCAGCAGTTGCGGGATTTGTTGCAGGATTTGTGGCACATAAAGCTATAGATTTCGTAGGGTCAATTGATTTTTTTGCTTCAAAAGAAAAAGAAGAAGTCAAGATAGACGCAGACGCTATACTGCGGTCTAAGAAGCAGAGGAAAGATTTTCCAATTTATAGATACGGTGGAACAACCCCAGGTAATTTAACTTCCCAAAAGAAGGATTGGGACACAGGGCATTCGTTTTCAACAATTCCCCCACGACCTGGACGTGCAGCAGCAGTTACAACCATAAACAAGTTGAACGCAACAGGAGTGGTATTCGCTGAGCAAGATGGTCCAACTCATGTAAAAGTTCTTCCGGTAGGAGTGCCGTTACAAACTTGGATAGACGCGGGTTCAAATTCTATCTGGACCCGGGCAGTAAAAAGTGTAGTTGTAAAATGGGGTAGTGTCAAATAATCTATGAAAAACAGAGCTAAAGAAAAAGGCTCAAATGAACCTTGAAAATTGCAGATATTTATTCCGATAAGCTCTCCGAGGGCTCAGGGCGTTGCCCTGAGAACCTACAAGGGACCAGTCCCTTGACCCATTTTCGGGCATTGCCCGAATCTATCCTCGCCGGAAGGCAGGAAAAGGGAGCAGTTGCCCCTTTTCTGCTGGACAGGATCATCCGGGAACTTTTTGTCAACAGACTTTCGCGGCATATCCTCACAGTCGGCATAGCCGTCTGTTGTGGTATTCCACGGTTCTATTGACAACCGTTCCGCTCCGGTGCAGCAGTCCCGTTTTTCTGTATATTCAGAATGGTCTGTTGTCCAAGGAAGATCAGAAGCTGCCACTTGCCTGGCATGTTATCCGCTCCCTGGAGCATGTCTACCTGGTTGAGTACTTTATATCCCGTATGTTTATGTGGTCGCAGGAAGTTATAGTAAGCCACCCAGAGAGCCAGGTCATAGTTGGCACCGTCGATGTTATCAAATCCGTTCGTGCTGCGGTAAGAAGCCTTGTACGTGCGGTTCAGCCGTTCAATCATCTGTTTGAAAGGGCGGTGTTCTTTAGAAACAGCATCGTCGTTGGTAAGTCCAAGAACCTGGGTAACGGTGAAGGTAAAGTCTTTACCAAACTTTTTTGCGAATTCCATTGCAGCAAGAGGATATGCACTGTAACCGTCCGCAACAAATTTAAAGTTTTCCGGGAGTTTTGCAAGCCCATGGAAAGCCATACGCATGGCGAGGATGCAGGGACCAACCCCACGGTTATCGGATACCTGATAGCCGAGAATGGAACGTGTGGCGGCGTTCATAATCAGCCAGACGTAAGTTTTGATGCCGCGGATCTTGATATAGGTTTCATCAGCAGTGAAGACATCCCCTTTCTCGTAAGGATACTGGTCGACAAAGGGCTTGATACAGATGGCAGCGGTTTTGCAGTAGTTAGCGATCTGCTGGTGGGAAATGCTGATGTTATACAGGTCTTTTAAAGCTTGTGACGTCTTGCGCAGGGAAAGGCCCAGATTGACGTGCAGTGTCAGGCATAAGGACATGACATGGGCATTGTGTTTGTTGAATTTAAGGGAAGAGGCATTTTTAGGCAGGGTATTTAAGCCCATGCTGAAAAAATCCATCGTGAACTCACGGTAGATGTAATGGAGCTTATATTTATTTTTACCATAATCCTCTGCGAGATCTGCCTTGTCAACTTTTTTGAGGTTGTGAAGGTAGTAAGGACATTCGGGATTGACGCATTTATGGACAATGAAGTGTTTCCTGTCCTTTTTGGGAACCAGGGTGTTGCCGCAATGAGGACATCGCAGCTTTACGGAAGAGAACCTGCTTTCATCAGGAGAAAATCTGGCATCACAGATTTTACACAGGAGTTGTCCTTTGGAACCGTTATTCCGGTAGAGGAAGGGTTTGGGAGCATCACAGCGTGGGCAGGTGCAGGAATCTGGAATGTCACACTCTGACCGGCGGCTGATCGGTCGGATCTTTTTACCATAACGCTTTTCGTAGTAAGGGATGAGTTCTTTGTAAGTCCAGTCCTGACGGAAATCCGTGATCAGAGGGAGTGAATCAATCTTGAACTTTTGATATTTGGGAGAGTGGGAATCATCGAAGGCCCACTGCTTGAGAGGGATATATCTGCAGATAAAATTTAAAAGCCAGCAGATTTGTTGATGTTGGTATTGAATTAGCTGAAGTAAATAAAGTATAATGTTCATGAGCATTGGCTCCTTTCGGGGATGTTGGTTTGGCGATTGACATTATACCAGAAAAGGGAGGTCAATGCTCTTTTTATTTGTAAACCTCCTGTAATTCAAGGTTTTAAAGGATTTTAGAACAATAAAAACAGGTAGTTTTTGACACTACCTAAAATGGGATGGAGGACATTGATATGACAGTAGATATAGATACTTTATTTGAAATGATGGATGAGGGACAACCTGTAGAGGTTCAGGAAGAGGCTCTCAGAGAGGCGAGAAAGATAAAATCCTTATCTGTATTCATGCAGCCTATAGAATATGGATGGTCATGGGAAAATTGTGCAAAGGTAATATGTGAAAAAACTGATGAAGAATTAGATAAATACACATGTGAGATGCTAGAGTGGCTGCAGGATATTAACTGGCCGGGAGCATTTCTGATCATGGAGAGACTGGAAAAAATGGATCCTCAGTTTCTGGTGCATGCCGTTAGCTATCAGGTAAAGCAGGCGATTCTGTTAAAGGATAATGAATGGCTGGGATGGATGTCGTATCTTATAAAAAATAAAAAGATTTATGATGCGCTTTCTGAAAAAAAAGAATACCAGAAAATACTGAAAAGATATTATGAAGAATATTGGGGGGATTAGAATACTGAATCTACTGGGGACGTTTAACGTCCCCACACTACTTTACGGCTGATCAGACCGGCTACGACTGCAGTAGCTGCTTCGGCGATCCAGAAGGCATGCCATACTCCAACAGCTCCAAAAACTTTGCTGAGGACGAAGGCTGCAGGAATGATGATCAGTACATATCTGCACAGAGAGATGATAAGAGAAGGGGTTCCCTTTCCAAGTCCTTCCAGTGCGCCGCAGGCGGTAACAGATACAGCGGAAACCAGGAAGCCGGCGCTGATGATACGGAGAGCGGTTTTTCCTGCAAGTACGGTTTCTGCATTGGAGGTAAACAGTCCCATCAGCTGTCCGGGAACTGCCAGGCAGATAACTGTTCCGATGATCATGATTACGCCGCTCATGACAAGCGTTACCATATAGATTTTTTTCACACGTTTGTGTTCTCCTGCTCCATAGTTATATCCGATCACAGGGCGCATACCCTGGACGATTCCGCTGGCAGGAAGATAGAGGAAGGTCTGAAGCTTGTAATAAATTCCCAGAATTACCACATAGCTCTGGGAGTAAACAGCAAGCAGGCTGTTCAGCACGGAGATCAGAAGGGAGGGGAGCGCAATATTCAGAATTGCCGGAACTCCCACAGCGTAAAGCTTTTTGTCCATGCTGCTGTCTGGCTTCAGGCATGTTTTTCTGATGCGTACAGGAATCGGGCGGGCAAAATAGATTACCAGGTAAATGATCAGATTCAAGACCTGTCCAAGACCTGTTGCCAGAGCAGCGCCTTCAATTCCAAGGGCAGGGAAGGGACCAAGACCGAAAATCAGAATCGGGTCCAGTATAATATTGGTAATGCAGCCGCACATCAGTGAAAACATGGTAACTTTCATTCTTCCAACTGCCTGAAAAATCTTCTCAAAGGCAAGGTCAAGGCCTATCACAACAGAAAAGGCAAAAACAATGCCGGAATATCTTACGCCCAGATCAATGACTTTTTTGTCCGGTGTAAAAAGCCCAAGAAAGGACGGCATGATCAGAGTACAGACAATCATCATGATCAGTCCGTGTAAAGCGGACAGAACCGTGCCGTGAGTAGCGGCAATATCTGCATTGTGCTTATTTCCTGCTCCCAGATGAAAGGCGATCTGGGAGCTGATTCCCACGCCGAAACCAATGGCAATGGCATTCACCAGATTCTGGATGGGAAAGACCAGAGAAAGCGCTGTCATGGCATCTTCACTGATCTGTGCAACAAAGAAACTGTCTACTATATTATACAAAGAGTTTACCAGCATGGAGATCACCATGGGAAGAGCCATGGACATGATCAGTGGAAATACTGGTTTTTCTTTCATAAAAGTATTGTTCATTTACATTCCTCCTGTATGATTTATAAAAAGACTTTTATGGCAAAAAAATAAGCCGCACAACTACCGGATGGTAATTGTGTGGCGAAAAATGGCCTGGCCAAAAAAGTCCACACTGTGTTTTGGACAGGTGACATTGTAGCATGGCATAAGCTGTGCCGTCAAGAGCGGTTTGGCTTTTTGTTGCGTGTATTTTTTTGTTGTGATACACTGGGAGTATCTTTCAGAAAAATCAGAGGTCAGTATGATCATGACAGGAGATTTTCTGTACAGACAAGTGGGAAAAGAGGGGTATTATGGAAAAAGTACTGATACTGCAGGCAACTATTTTTCTTCTGGTAGCAGTGGGTTTTGTGCTGAAGCGTATCGGGCTGATCGGGCCGCAGGGACAAAAAAATCTGAACGATCTTGTTATTTATGTGATTCTGCCCTGCAACATTCTTCATGCGTTTATGAACAGCCCTGTGGAGGGCAGGCTTTTTTATTATCTGGAAGTGCTTCTGATCTCTGTTGGGATTCAGATCTTCTGTGTATTTTACGGAAGGGTGATCTTCAGGAAGGAACCTGAGGGGAAAAATAAATGTCTCCGGTATGGAACGATCTGTTCAAACGCAGGGTTTCTGGGAAATCCGGTAGCAGAGGGGATTTACGGGGCAGAGGGGCTGGTGCTTGCCAGTATTTATCTGATTCCTCAGAGGATCATGATGTGGACTTCCGGACTGGCAGTTTTTTCCGGAACCACAGACCGGAAAGAAACGGTCAGGAAGGTTCTGACGCATCCCTGTATTATTATGAGTGAACTGGGTATTCTTCTTATGTTTACTGGGTGGAAGCTTCCGGCGCCGGTTACAGATGCAGTGGATTATATAGGAAACTGCAATACAGCTTTTTCCATGATGGCAGTTGGAATGATTCTTGTAGATATCAATGTAAAGGATTTCTGGGACCGGACTGTGGCAAAGTTTACGTTTCACAGGCTTGTGGTGATTCCGGCAGTGGTGTACGGAGTCTGCAGCTTTCTGCCTCTTGATAAAAATGCTTTTGGCATCTGTGTACTGCTGGCTGCCATGCCGGCAGGCGCGACCACAAGTATTCTGGCAGAGAAATATGGGGTGGATTCTCCTTTTGCAACAAAAATGGTTATTTTTTCTACTTTGTTATCGCTTCCCACAATCTGTCTGTGGAGTATGGTATTGTAACAGGAAAACTCTGGACAGGGGATTGACAGACAACTGTGATTGAGGGAAAAGAGAAATTCAGAGGTCGGAGGAGAAGCCCGGCTCTGGTTAGAAACGACTGTGAGATTTTATTTGCAGCAGGAAAGCAGGTTGGATTATGAAATATGGATACTTTTTCTATGTGATAATAGGGTTTCTGTCAGGAAGCATTTTGTTTGGAAGGCTGATTCCCATGATCTTTCGGGGAGTGGATGTTCAGACAGAGTCTGAGGATGGAAATCCGGGAACGTTTAATGCATTTGCCTGTGGAGGCGCTTTTTGTGGGATACTGGTTCTTCTGGCAGATCTGGGAAAGGGAGCGATCCCGGTTGCGCTGTGTGCAAAAGATCTGGGAATAAATTCCTGGATGTTTGCGCTGGTAATGGCTGCGCCTGTATTCGGACATGCTCATTCTCTGTTTCAGAAAGGACATGGGGGAAAGGCTATTGCAGTATCTTTTGGAGTACTGATCGGACTGCTTCCTCTGTGGCGGCCTCTGGCAGCTCTGATTTTCTGGTATCTGCTGTTTATTATCGTAATACCTGCCAGATCTAACACCAGAAAAAGCGTATATACGTTTCTGGCCTTTGCTGTTACTGTTATGCTGACAGTGCCGTACAGAACAGTTTTGTCCGGCTGTATCCTGATGTCGGGGATTGTGATACATAAACATTGTCTGAAGGCAAATGCCGCATACAGGCGGGGAGAGGAATGGAGACTTGAATGAAAGCACTGATTTTGTCCTGTAATACAGGAGGAGGGCATAATTCTGCAGCCCGGGCGATTGCGGAGGAGATGCAGGAGAGAGGGGACGAGGCATACGTACTTGATTATCTTTGTCTTGCAGGCGAAGGAGTTTCCCGTCTGGTAGGAGACGGATATGTTCAGATCGTCAAAAAGACGCCCAGACTTTTCGGATTTTTTTATAAGCTGGGAATGATCGCAAGCCGTCTGCTGCGAAAATCTCCTGTGTATTATATTAACGGGAGAATGGCAAAGTATCTGGACGGATATTTACGTGAGCATCCGGTTGACGTTCTGATCATGCCGCATCTTTACCCGGCAGAAACAATTACTTATATGAAACGAAAGGGCATGAAGCTTCCGCTTACCGTGGCGGTAATGACAGATTACACCTGTATTCCCTTCTGGGAGGAAACAGACTGTGATTATTATGTAATTCCCCATGAGGCTCTGAAAAAGTCCTGCATCAGGCGGGGGATTCCCGGTGAAAAGCTTCTGGCTTTCGGAATCCCGGTGGCAAAAAACTGCCGCAGACAGATCGGCAGAGAAAAGGCAAGAGAGAAGCTGGGGCTTGACCCGGAAGGCAGATACTTTCTGGCAGCCGGCGGAAGCATGGGAGCAGGAGACCTTTCCGAGCTTGTAAAAAAGCTTTTGGAAGGCACGGCTCAGGAAAAAATCCTTGTAATCTGCGGAAGCAATCAAAAGGCGGAGCAGAAGCTGAAAAAGGAGTTCTGTGAACAGCCGCGGGTGCAGATTCTGGGATTTACCACTCAGATGTCCCTTTATCTGAAGGCCTGTGACGTTCTTTTTACAAAGCCGGGCGGTCTGACCTCTACAGAGGCGGCGGTGACAGGAGTACCCATGATCCATACGGCTCCGATTCCCGGCTGCGAAACAGTAAACCGGAAATTTTTTATGAAGGCAGGTATGAGCTGGTCAGCGATCACCCTCAATGGGCAGGTGGAAAAGGGAATCCAGCTTATGAACGATCCTGAGGCGGCAGCCGATATGGTAAGGGCTCAGAAAAAGCAGATTCACGGAGATGCGGTGGAGAAGCTGTATGAATTTATCAGCGGAGAAATTCAAAAAAGAAACAGGCTCTGAACAGCAAAGAAATCCCCCCGGGAGGGTTGCAGGAGGGATTTCTTTTTTTATATAATAAATCCGTCTATAAAAAGTCCATTATAAAAATTTTATTACCACAGGCAGCAGAAAATGAAAATTAACCGGCAGCCACAGGCAGGAACCGAAAAAGCAGGATTCTTTTTATAGAAAGAACACACTAACAGAAAGAGCAGAAAGAATCATGAATACGTTAAAGGAAGAAATTCATGCCTACTGGACACAGCGTGCAGAGGGCTATTCAGAATATAATCAGCAGGAAATGGCAGATGCCAGACGGAGTATGTGGAAGAACAAGCTTCTTTCTCTTCTTGAAGAGAATTTTCCGGGAAAGAAACCGGAAGAGCTGAAGGTTCTTGATGTGGGAACCGGACCGGGATTTTTTGCCCTGCTTCTTGCGGAGGCAGGATATCAGGTGACTGCAGTAGATGTTACAGAGGAAATGCTGAAAGAAGCGAAAAAAAATACAGGGATTTTTGCGGAAAAAATTATCTGGAAGATCAGCGACGCCCAGAAGCTTGAACTGGAAGACTGCACATTTGATGCGGTATTTTCCAGAAATGTTACCTGGAATCTGGAAAACCCGGGACAGGCTTACGAGGAATGGATCCGGGTGCTGAAACCAGGCGGCCTTCTGTGTAATTTTGATGCAGACTGGTACGGTCATCTTTATGATGAGGAAAAGCGCAGCGGTTATGAGAAGGACCGCCAGAGAGTGGAAGAAGAAAATATGGAGGATTATTATACAGGAACAGACATTGAACGGATGGAGGCCATTGCCAGACAGGTTCCTTTAAGCCGGCAGAAACGTCCTCAGTGGGATGTGGAAGCCCTGAAAAATGCAGGACTGACAGGCGTAAGCTGCGATACAGAGGTGTGGAAACAGGTATGGACGGAGGAAGAGATCGCAAATAATGGTTCCACTCCGATTTTTCTTCTTTCCGGAAAAAAGAGAGAAAGCTTTTGCCTCAATGATATTTCAGTGGAACCCGGAAACGTGTGGACAGGTTATCTGGAGCTGGGACAGGGCGAATTCCGGCTTCCGGCTGCCGTGCTTCATGGAACAAGACCTGGAAAAACAATGCTGATCACTGCAGGAGTCCACGGGGGCGAATATGTGGGGATACAGGCTGCTATTGAGCTGTCGCAGAAACTGAAGATACAGAAGGTGGCAGGTACCATAATCATTGTTAAGGTGATAAATGTTCCGGCGTTTGAGCGGAGAAACGGAAGTATGGGACTGACAGACGGAAAAAACCTGAACAGGGAATTTCCCGGAAATCCAAAAGGTACAGAAATGGAACGTCTTGCATGGGCAGTTTCCCATGAGCTTCAGCCGGCAGCAGATTATTACATTGACCTGCACAGTGGGGATGACTATGAACAGCTGACTTCTTATGTGTATTATGCGGGCATGGCAGATGAAAAAACAGTCAGTCAGTCAAGACGCATGGCAGAGCAGGTGGACGTACCTTACATGGTCCGCTCCTGTGTGGCGTCAGGGGGCGCTTATAACTATGCGGCTTCTCAGGGAATCCCCAGTATTCTTATTGAGCGGGGCGGTATGGGAGCCTGGACCAGTGAAGAAGTACGCTCTACAAGAAGAGATGTCAGGAATATTCTCTGTCATCTGGGAATTTATCAGGGGAAAAAGGATTACAGAACTTATTATCCTCTGGATGTTACAGATATCTGTTATCAGGACGCTTCCCGGGACGGGTTGTGGTATCCCTTTAAAAAGCCCGGCGATATGATCCGGGAAGGAGAGATTCTGGGTGAAGTGCGGGATTATGAAGGCGGTCTTCTGGAGCTGAGTGTGGCCGAGTATGACGGTGTGATCCTGTATCAGACCGGCACGCTTCAGGTACTGGGGGACGGGCCGATGATCGCTTATGGAAAGATTGTCAATCCCTATGATGAGCGGAAAGAGCGAATTGTAAGCTACTGGGAAAAAAGAAGCGGAAATTTCCTGGAACATAAAAGGGCGGAGCTTCACAGTCCTATGGCGGAACGGTGGCTTTGTGAAATAAAAAAACAGCTTCCCTGTGATAAAAATCTCAGGATTCTTGACGTAGGCTGCGGGGCAGGATTCTTTTCTGTGCTTCTGGCAAAGGAAGGATATCAGGTTACAGGTGTGGATCTGACGCCCGATATGATTGAAAACGCCCGGACTCTTGCCGCAGAGGAAAAAACAGTCTGTGATTTTCTGGTAATGGATGCAGAAAATCTGAGCTTTGCAGACGAAAGCTTTGATGTGGTGATCTCCCGGAACCTTACCTGGACCCTTCCGGATGTAAAAAGCGCTTACAGAGAATGGGTGCGCGTACTGAAAAAGGGCGGTGTGCTTTTGAATTTTGATGCAAATTACGGACTCAGTGATTTTACAGACTTGTCCGAGCTTCCGGATAATCATGCTCATCAGGAGATTGACGACAGCATGATGAGAGAATGTGAGGAGATCAAACGCCAGCTTCCCATCAGCTCCTACAGCCGTCCGGCCTGGGACCTGGAGACTCTGGGGGCAATGAAGCTTCAGGAATTTTCTGTGGATCTGGGACTCAGCAGCAGAATTTATGTGGAAAAGGATGAGTTTTATAATCCAACGCCAATGTTTATGCTGAGAACCTGTAAATAAGAGAGAGTTTATAAAGGAAAAGATTATGGATTTGAAACAGCTGCAGTACTTTGTGGCATGCGCCCAGACAGGCTCTGTCAGCGAGGCGGCAAAAATTTTATATTCCACTCAGCCCAGTGTCAGCAAGGTGGTAAAGGCTTTGGAGGATTCTCTGGGAATGCAGCTTTTTGAGCGGCTTCCCAGAGGAATCCGTCTTACGCCTCAGGGAAGTCAGGTATATCGTTATGCCTGTAAAATTGTAGGCGAAGTCACAAAGTTGGAAGCCATGGCGGACCACGGTATGACAAAATGGCTCAGGATCTCGGCAAATCCAAGCTCCTGGTTCGCCACTCAGTTTGTGGATTTTTATAATGAGAATTATGACAGAAATTATCATTTTCAGGTTTACACGGCAGGAGTTCGGACAGTGATGGAACGTGTCCGGGACTATCTGGATGATGTGGGATTTGTGTATATTCTGGAACGGCAGAAAGAGGACTTTTTTTATGAACTGTCCAGAAACCGGATGGAATTTATTCCTTTGCATGAAACAGAAGCCATTGTTTATCCGGGAGGAAAATCCTCTCTTTACGGAACAGAAAAAGAGAGCCTGAGTTATGAAGAACTTGACGGGGTTCGGCTGGTTCAGAACTATCAGGATGAATTTTTTGATATTGGAGCCTCCGAAAACCAGGAGAGCTTTTCCTGGAAAGGCCTGGATATTTCTGTTATTACAAACAGCGATTATATTATGGAAAGGCTTTTAAAAAACAGTGATGTGGCAAATATCAGCGGAAGCTATCTGTCAGAGAATAAGAAAGATACACTTCCCGGAATCCCGTTGAAAATGGAAGGAAGCCGGGTGATCTTCGGGTATGTCAGACACCGGGGGGAAGAGATGGACAGCAGTTTAAAGGAATTTATCTGTTTTCTGGAAGAAAGAATCGGAAGCGGTAAGTAAAATGATGAAAAAGCAGATAAAAAAAGACATCATTCAAGGTGATCTTGAATTTTGGTCAGGCTGCTGCCAACAGAGTGAACAGTATCAAAGAAGATGATACGTAGACTTGAGAATTGTGAGAAACAGATATTCCATATAACTGGGATTTATGAAAAATGAGAATATCTGACAACAGTAAAGGTGCTGTATAATAATCGTACACGGCAGTACAGGAAAATCTGTAAACAAATGATGTGCAGCGGTAACAGAGATTCTGCAAATAAACAGAGGATAAAATTATGTTGAAATATATAGGAAAAAGACTGCTTCAGTTAATTCCCGTTCTGATCGGGATTACGTTTCTGTCCTTTGCCATGATGCGGCTTGCAGGGGGAGATGCAGTAACCTACATGTACGAAAATGCAGGGTCAGTTGTCTCTCAGGAGGTAATTGATCAGACAAAAAAAGAATACGGTCTGGATCAGCCTTTTCTGGTACAGTATGGCAGATGGCTTGCGGGAATGGTTACAGGCGATATGGGAACCAGCTATGTATCCGGGCAGAAAGTATACGATACTTTTATGGAAAAGCTTCCGGCAACCATACTTCTTACGGTTTCTTCTATGATAGTGACTATGCTGACAGCGATCCCCCTAGGGATTTTTTCTGCCATACGCCATAATAGATGGTCAGATTATCTGATACGTTTTCTGAGTTTTATCGGAAATTCTGCCCCGAATTTTTTTGCGGCGCTGATTTTAATGTATGTATTTTCTGTAAAGTTTGGATGGCTGCCTGTGATTACGTCAGAAAATATTGCGGCAAGTCTTGTGCTTCCCACTCTTACCCTTGCCATAGCTATGGCGGCAAAATATATCCGGCAGATCAGAGCTGCTGTTCTGGAGGAACTGAATAAGGATTATGTGGTGGGGGCCAGGGCCAGAGGAGTCAGAGGAAGCGTGATAATCTGGAAAAATGTTCTGAGGGCGTCCATGCTGACTATTGTGACGCTGATGGCATTGTCTGTGGGAAGCCTTCTGGGCGGAACTACCATTGTGGAATCTATTTTTATGTGGGACGGTGTAGGTAAAATGGCTGTGGATGCCATTACCATGAGAGATTATCCTGTCGTTCAGGCATATGTGGCATGGATGGCAGTGATCTATGTAGCAGTGAACCTGATCACGGACATTGTGTATCATTATCTGGATCCCCGTGTAAGACTGGGAGGTGAGCAGGGATGACAAAGAAAAAGAGAGGTTCATCTTCTGTGTACAGGACGGGAACAGATTCTGTAAAAATACGGCTTATTGTGCTGACAGTTCTGGCAGCGCTGCTTCTTTTGACAGCTCTGTGTGCAAAATACATCTGTCCCTATGACCCTTATGAGCAGAATCTTCTGCTGGCAAAGCAGCCGCCGGGGCCGGAGCATCTGCTGGGAACAGACCGCTATGGACGGGATATGTTTTCCAGGATTCTGACAGGCGGAACGACCAGTATTTTTTCCACCCTGATCCTGGTGAGCATTACAACAGTAACGGGAACCTTTGTGGGAATTATCTGCGGCTGGCGCGGCGGTTTCGTGGATGCTTTTCTTATGAGGATATCAGATCTGTTTCTGGCCTTTCCAAGCCTTGTGTTTGCATTGGCTGTGGCAGGAGTTCTGGGCGGCGGCGTACAGAATGCAGTGCTTGCGCTGGCTGTGGTAAGCTGGCCGAAGTTTGCCAGGCTGGCCAGAGGGCTGACGCTGGCTCAGAAAGAAGCGCCATATATAATGGCGGCCAGACTTTCCGGCAGCAGCACACCGGCTCTGCTTCTGCGGCATATTCTGCCTAATATTGCAGGCCCTGTCCTTGTAACGGCAGTTCTGGATATTGGAACTATGATGATGGAGCTTGCAGGCTTGTCCTTTCTGGGACTGGGAGTACAGCCGCCGGCAGCAGAATGGGGAAGTATGATCAATGAGGGCAGAAGCCTTCTGCAGATCGCGCCGTGGATGTCTCTTGCGCCGGGAGCTGCAATTTTTGTAACGGTACTGATTTTTAACCTTCTGGGAGATACATTGAGAGATTATCTGGATCCGGAACACAAAAAGAAAAGAGGTAAATAATGAAAAAAAAACTTATTGCTGCAGTGCTTGCAGGAGCAGTGATGATATCGGGACTGAGTGTCAGCGTAATGGCAGACAAAGAAAAGACCTTTGTATACGGAACAACCGGCTACAGTGAGGAAATGGGAGATGCGGGGCTGAACCCTCATGACAATTATTCCGGCTGGAGCGCGCTCAGATATGGTGTAGGAGAAACATTATTTAAGTATAACGATAATATGGAGGTGGAGCCCTGGCTTGCCACAGATTATGAGTTTGTGGATGACACTACGGTAAAGATCACACTGAGAGACGGGGTAAAGTTTTCAAGCGGCCGCACTATGGATGCTCAGGCAGTAAAGGAATGCCTGGAAAATCTGGTAAAGGTCCATGACCGGGCTCCTTCTGATATGAAGATCGACCACATTGAGGCAGACGGACTGACTCTGACTATTTATACAACAGAACCATGTCCGGCAATCATTAACTATCTGGGAGATCCCTATGGAGCCATTATTGATATGGAATATGGCGTTCAGGGAGAAGGGGGAAATGCCAATGTGGCAGGAACAGGTCCTTATATTGCAGAAAAAGTTACCCCCACTCAGATTGATCTTGTAAAAAATGAAAATTACTGGGGCGGCGATGTAAAGGTGGATAAAGTTACAGTAAAGTCTTTTTCGGACGGAAGCGCTCTGACCGCGGCCCTTCAGACAGGCGATATCCAGGGAACCTATGGCCTTCAGTATGATAACTACGTGCTTTTTGACGGAAATCCGGAGTATACCATTAATTCCTGCGCAACAAGCAGATGTTTTTTCGGACAGTTTAATTTTGAGTCGGAGATCATGCAGGATCAGAATATACGAAAAGCCATTGAAATGGGAATTGATAAAGAGGGCTTCTGCTCTGTGATCATGGAGGGGAGAGGGCTCCCTGCCAAAGCTGCTTTTCCGGACAGCTTTTCTTATGGAAATGAAGCAGTGGAAACAGTTTCCTATGATCCGGAAGGGGCAAAAAAGCTGCTGGAAGAATCCGGATGGAAGGATACAGACGGCGACGGATATGCAGACAAGGACGGACAGAAGCTTACCATAGACTGGCTGACCTACCCGACCCGTCTGGAGCAGCCGAAGCTTGCAGAGTATGCACAGGCAACTCTCAAGGAAATCGGAATTGACGTTGTGGTAAATAATACTTCGGATCATATGACTTATGCGGCAGACGGTGACTTTGATGTGTATGTAAGTTCTACTACCACAGCTCCCACCGGAGATCCGGAATATTTCTTTACCAGTACAGTAGTGGGACCAAAAAACTACGGAAAATATGAAAACAAAGAGGTAACAGCTCTTACAGAAAAGCTTCATCAGGCATTTGAGCCGGAGGAGAGAGCAAAGCTGGCAACAGAGTTGCAGCAGAAGATTCTGGACGACGATGGATTTTTCTTTGTATCACATCTCAATATGGGAATTGTGACAAAATCCAATGTAAAAGGAATGGCGGCTCATCCCTGTGATTATTATGAGATCACGGCAGATCTGGATGTGGAATAACTGATTCTGGAAACAGAGGATACAGAATGAATAAAGAAAAGAATGAAGACGTACTGCTCCGTGTGGAGAAGCTGACTGTCTGTTATGATGGAGAGCCTGTTGTACAGGACATAAGCTTTCAGGTGAAAAAGGGAGAAGTCCTGGGTATTGTAGGGGAATCCGGAAGTGGAAAAAGTACGGTTGCAAAAGCCGTTATGGGACTTCTGGGAAACAGAGCTGAAGTCGCCGGTCAGGTGTGGTACAAAGGAGAAAATATCACTGCCATGCCGGAAAAAATACTGAGGAAATACCGGGGACCTGAGCTTGGAATGGTTTTTCAGGACTGTAAATCAGCCCTTTGTCCTGTGCGTACAGTAGGGGCTCAGATGTACGAGGCCGTATCGGAGCATGAGAAGGTCAGCAGAGCGGAAGTGGAAAACAGAGCAGCTGTTTTGATGAAAAAAATCGGACTTACAGACTGTGCCCGTGTTCTTGGAAGCTATCCCTTTGAACTGTCCGGAGGAATGAATCAGAGAGTGGGAATCTGTACCGCCATGCTTTTAAAACCGGATCTGCTCCTGGCAGATGAGCCTACCAGCGCTCTTGATGTGACTGTACAGAAACAGGTGGTGGAAGAGCTTCTTCTGATGAAAAAAGAGTTTCATACAGCCATGCTTCTGATCACTCACAATATTGGCGTGGTCAGAAAAATGGCAGACAGGATCCTCGTACTTCAGAATGGAAAAGTAATGGATTACGGAGATACACAGAAGATTCTGGAAAATCCGGAAAGTCAGTATACTCGTCAGCTTATGGATTCTGTGATCCGGCTGAAAAGACGGGAGAATCAGAAATTATGACAGAAATTTTGCTGAAAGCAGAGAAACTGAAAAAGGTATTTACAGCAGGAAAAAAATCCTTTGCAGCTGTGGACGAGGTGTCCTTTGAACTGAAAAGAGGACAGTGTCTGGGGATCGTGGGTGAATCAGGAAGCGGAAAAAGTACAGTTGCCAGACTGATTACGGGACTTCTTCCCTGTACAGAGGGAAAAGCTCTGTTTTATCCTTCATCGGAAGGAACAGAGGCTGGATGTATAGATATATCTCAGGCAGGAATACGGCAGCTGAAACAGGCATACCGTCATATGCAGATGGTTTTCCAGATGCCCGCGGAGTCTTTTGATCCCCGAAGGACACTTGGAGACGGAATTGGGGAAAGTCTGCGGAATATGGGGATAAAGGGAACAGAATTAAAAACAAAGGTGGATAACCTTCTGGAATTGTGCGGGCTTACGCCGGAATTTGCTTCCCGGTACCCTCATCAGGTCAGCGGGGGACAGTGTCAGAGGGCTGCCATTGCCAGAGCTCTTGCTCCGGAGCCGGAGCTTCTGATCTGTGACGAAGCTACCAGTGCTCTCGATGTAACTGTGCAGAAACAGATTATGGAGCTTCTGATAAAATTAAGACAGAAAAACGGTCTCAGCGTGATTTTTATCTGTCATGATCTTGCTCTGGTTCAGATGTTCTGTGACCGGGTGATCGTTATGAAGCAGGGAAAAATCGTGGAAACCGGAACTCCGGAGGAAATCATATGGTCTCCCAGGGAGGAGTACACCAGAAATCTGATCGAGTCTGTTTTGTAGACCGGAAAAATATAAAAAAACGTATTAAAAAAAGCACTTGTTACAGGTGCTTTTTTTAAATGAGTATTTTAATGGGATCGTTAGTGCATCATAAGTGGAGGTCGTGCACTGACTTTGACATCATATAACACAATTTTCTGTGCTGACTATATTTTAACAAAGTCAGAGATTTTAACAAGCCTCCCAGGGGGATGTACAGGTATGAAAAAAACAGATTATCCATGCAAAATATGAATGGGTTTATATCCCCCGTACAGGGTTAAATCTGACGAAAATCAATGTTATACTGATGAAACACGAAAATCAGGGAGGTTAAATCAAATGAAAAAGCGGTTAATGGCACTGCTGGCGGCTTTCTGTATGACTGTTTCCATGATCGGAAGCAGCACAGTGGTTTCAGCAGCAGAACAGAAAACAAAGGATGAAGTGATTGTTACCATGCCTGCAACTTCTGAGCCGGAGGCGGGATTTGATCCTGCATATGGCTGGGGAGCCGGAGAGCATGTTCATGAGCCTCTGATACAGAGCACACTTACTGTTACCAACAAAGATCTGTCTATTGGAATGGATCTTGCCACAGATTATTCTGTCAGTGAGGACGGGCTTATCTGGACAGTAAAGATCCGTGACGATGTAAAATTTACAGACGGAGAACCACTGACAGCAAAAGACGTAGCGTTTACCTACAATAACTGCCGCGACAACAGCTCTGTCAATGATTTTTCCATGCTGGAGGAAGCCGTTGCAGTGGATGATACCACAGTAGAGTTTCATCTGAACAAGCCGTTTTCCATCTGGCCGTATACAATGGCTGTAGTGGGAATTGTTCCGGAACATGCATATGATGAGAATTACGGACAGAATCCTGTTGGATCAGGACGTTATATCATGAAGCAGTGGGATAAGGGGCAGCAGGTGATCTTTGAGGCCAACCCGGATTATTACGGAGAAGAACCAAAGATGAAAAAGGTTACGGTTCTTTTTATGGAAGAGGACGCGGCTCTTGCGGCAGCTCAGTCCGGAACGGTAGACGTGGCGCATACGGCAGCCTCCTATTCTGATACGGAAATAGAGGGATATGAGCTGTTCCGTGTAGATACAGTTGATAACCGTGGATTTAATCTTCCGGCAGCTCCGGCAGAAGAAAAAGACGGAGTAATGGCCGGAAATGATTTTACCAGCGATGTGGAAGTAAGACGCGCGATCAACATTGGAATCGACCGTGAAGAAATGATCGACAATGTACTGAACGGCTATGGAACTCCGGCATACAGCGTATGTGACAAAATGCCCTGGTATAACGAGGAGGCAGAAACAGAGTACGATTTTGAGGGAGCGGTAAAAATTCTTGAGGATGCCGGCTGGAAAGAAGGAAAAGACGGAATCCGCGAAAAAGACGGCGTACGCGCTGAGATGAAGATCGTTTATCCGGCATCTGATTCTGTACGCCAGGCTCTGGCTGAGGATGCAAAAAATCAGCTTGCTGAACTGGGAATTTCTGTTACTACAGAGGGAGCTGACTGGGATACCGCCTATACTGCGGCCTTGTCTCAGCCTCTGATGTGGGGATGGGGAGCTCACACTCCTATGGAGCTTTACAATATTTACCATACCATGGAAGAAACAGGAACTGCTGAATATTCACCGTATGCCAATGAGACAGTAGACAAATACATGGATCAGGCGCTGGAGAGCAGTGACCTTGAGGAATCTTACGAGCTGTGGAAAAAGGCTCAGTGGGACGGAGAAACAGGTATTACTCAGGAGGGAGATATTCCCTGGATTTGGCTGTGTAATGTGGATCATCTGTACTTTGTAAGAGACGGACTGAAAGTTGCGGATCAGAAGATTCATCCTCACGGACACGGCTGGTCTATTGTAAATAATGTGGATCAGTGGAGCTGGGAGTAATTCTGAAAATCTGATAAAATCACGTATAAAACAATTATCCGGCAGGATTTCGGGGAAGTTTGTTCTGTAACAGGAATAAAAGCGTCTCCGGAAGCTGCCGGATACTGTGCGTTTCAAAAGATTTATATACAAGGAGAAAATATTGAAAAATACAGCAGGAAAGTTTATACTGAAAAATTTTGTGAAGATGGTTCTTCTTATTTTTGCAGTCAGTATTGCAGCATTTGCCCTTATGACAGTTTCTCCCGTAGATCCCCTTCAGGCAAATGTAGGACAGGCTGCGCTGGGAAGTATGAGTCAGGAACAGATCGCAAAGCTTGAAGAATACTGGGGAGTAGGAGAACCGCCGGTTCAGAGATACCTGGCATGGCTGAAGGATTTTCTGAAGGGAGATATGGGTGTTTCTCTTCTTTACAGACAGGATGTGGCAAAGGTAATTGCAGTAAAGCTGGGAAATTCGCTTTTTCTCATGATCATTGCCTGGGTGCTGTCCGGGCTTATTGGCTTTGCCCTGGGTGCTCTTGCCGGAATGAACCGTGGAAAATTTGTGGATAAGGCAGTAAAAGGCTACTGTCTGTTAATATCAAGTACCCCGGCTTTTTGGATCGCCATGCTGCTTCTGATCATCTTCGGGGTGTGGCTGAAGATCCTTCCCATAGGGCTAAGCGTACCCATAGGCGTGGAGGCAAGCGGCGTAACTTTTCTGGACAGGGTATATCATGCCATTCTTCCGGCGGTTACGCTGTCCATTACCGGAATTGCCAATATTGCCATGCATACCAGAGAAAAAATGATCGATATCTGTGAAAGTGATTATGTTGTTTTTGCAAGAGCAAGAGGTGAAAGCCTGTGGCAGATTTTCCGAAATCATGGATTTCGAAACGTTCTGGCGCCTGCCATGACCCTGCAGTTTGCATCGATCAGTGAAATTTTTGGCGGCTCTGTTCTGGTAGAGCAGGTTTTTTCCTATCCGGGACTTGGACAGGCGGCGGTAAGCGCAGGACTGGGAAGTGACATGCCTCTTCTTATGGCGATCACCATTATCAGCGCTTTGTTTGTTTTTGGCGGAAATCTCATTGCAAATATTCTGTACGGTGTGATCGATCCGCGTATCAGACGTGGAGGTGCCGCAAAATGACAAAAAACAGAAAAAAAGGAACGTTTATGATGAAAAAATGGAACCGCAGGCAAAGGCTGGTGCTGTGGCTGGCGCTTTCCCTGATATTTCTGGCTGCTGTATGTATTGGCGGAATGTTCTGCGGAGATGCTGCCAGAGAAACTGATTTTGCCCGTAAAAATATTGCTCCCTGCCTGAAATATCCTTTTGGAACCGACTGGCTGGGAAGAGACATGTTTACCCGGACGGTTAAAGGGCTTTCCATCAGCATTATCATTGGAATCAGCGCCGCGGCTTTCAGTGCGGTGATGGCCTTTATTCTGGGAGTTCTGTCCGCAACAATGGGAAAAGCTGTAGATACAGTTATCACCTGGTTTATTGATCTTGTTATGGGAATCCCTCATATGCTTCTTCTGATCCTGATCTGTGTTGCCTGCGGGCGGGGACTGAAGGGCGTGATCCTGGGCGTTGCCCTGACACACTGGACTTCTCTTGCCAGGCTGATCCGCGGTGAGGTTCTGCAGTTAAAAGAGCAGCAGTATATTAAAATGGCCAGAAAGCTTGGGAAAAGTAATTTTTATATTGCCATGAAGCATATGGTACCTCATCTTTTTCCGCAGTTTCTGGTAGGCCTGATACTTCTTTTCCCTCATGCGATCCTTCACGAATCCAGTATCACCTTTCTGGGCTTCGGACTTTCCAATGAGCAGCCTGCCATTGGCATTATCCTGTCAGAGGCAATGAAATATCTGATCACCGGAAAATGGTGGCTGGCTCTGTTCCCCGGACTGATGCTGGTTCTGACAGTTGTATGCTTTTATACTGTGGGCGAAGGTATCCGAAAACTGGTAGATCCTGCCAGCGCTCATGAATAGGAGGGGCGAAATGGAAAAAAACACAATACTTGAAATCAGAAATATGAATATTTCTTTCTGCCAGTATCAGAAGGGCACAAAGCAGACAAAGCTCCCGGTGATCAAAGATCTCAGTCTTACTGTTCATCAGGGAGAAATGGTTGCCGTTGTGGGTTCTTCCGGCTCAGGAAAAAGCCTTCTGGCTCATGGGGTAATGGGGATTCTTCCCTATAATGCAGAAATGGGCGGAGAACTCCTTTACTGTGGAGAGCCTCTTACAGAAAAAAGAATCCGCGCTCTCAGAGGAAAAGAGATTGTTATGGTTCCTCAGAGCACTTCCTATCTGGATCCGCTGATGAAGGTGGGGACTCAGATATGCAAAGGCAAAAAGGATCCTGAAAGAAAAAAGAAGCTGGACGGGATCTTCAGACGGTACAGCCTGGCAGAAGAAGTTCAGGAGCAGTATCCTTTTGAACTTTCCGGAGGAATGACCAGAAGAGTGATGATATCTACAGCCATGATCGAAGCTCCGAAGCTGGTGATTGCAGATGAGCCTACGCCGGGACTTCACTTAAAAGCGGCAAAAAGGGCCATGGAACATTTCCGGGAGCTGGCTGATATGGGAGCGGGAGTGCTGATCATTACTCATGATCTGGAGCTTGCTCTGGAAACTGCGGACAGGGTTCTTGTTTTCTATGCAGGCTATACTCTGGAGGATGCGAAAACAGAGGATTTTCGCCAGGAAAAAAACCTGCGTCATCCCTATACAAAAGCCTTATGGAGAGCAATGCCCCAAAATGGCTTTCATTATATTGACGGGGTACAGCCCTATGTAAAAGATATGCCGGAGGGCTGTCCCTTTGCTCCAAGGTGTGAAAAATGTACAGAAAAATGCAGAGGGGAAATTCCCTACAGGGAAGTAAACGAAGGATATGTGAGGTGCGTGTATGATTCTTGAAGCCAGAAATATTTCTTTTCGATATGGAGAAAAAAGCAGGGGAATTTTAAAAGATTTCAGTCTGAAAGCAGAGAGTACAGAGCGGGTAGGGCTTGTGGCGCCAAGCGGATTTGGAAAAACAACCCTCTGTAAAATACTGTCGGGATATGAGAAGCCTGACAGCGGACAGGTTCTGCTGGACGGAAAGCCTCTTGATTTCTATGGCTCCTACTGTCCGGTTCAGTTGATCTGGCAGCATCCGGAACAGGCCATTAATCCCAGGCTGCGAATGAGATCGGTGCTTAAGGAGGGGGATAACGTATCTCCTGACCTTATCAAAAGACTTGGCATTGAGGCAGACTGGATGAACCGTTTTCCGGCAGAGCTGTCCGGGGGAGAAATGCAGAGGTTTTGTATTGCAAGAGCGTTGGGACAGAGGACACAGTTCCTTCTGGCGGATGAGATCAGCACCATGCTGGATCTCATCACACAGAGTCAGATCTGGCATTTCCTTATGGATGAAACCGAAAAGCGCAAAATTGGAATGATCGTAGTCAGCCACAGCCCGGAGCTTCTGGAAAAGGTCTGTACCAGGATCGTTGATCTTCAGAAGGAATAAACAGGTTACACAGCAAGGGCAAAGATCCTTGTGGCAATGTAAAAATAAATAATGATCGAGCAGGTGTCCACAGCGGTAGTGATCAGAGGAGACGCCATGATAGCCGGATCCATATGAAGAGTTTTTGCGCCCAGCGGAAGAAGGCATCCGATGATCTTGGACAGGATCACAGTTGCAGTAAGAGACAGAGAAACCACCAGTGCAAGCCTGGGATCTCTGTACATAATAAGAATGCGGATTCCGTTTATGACAGCAAGTCCTGTGCCTACCAGAAGCGCGATCCGGAATTCTTTAAATGCGATCCGGAAAATATCCCGGGGGCGGATCTCGTTTAAAGCAAGACCGCGGATAATCAGGGTGGAGCTCTGAGAACCGCAGTTTCCTCCGGTGTCCATCAGCATGGGAATAAAGGAAACCAGGAGAGGGACTGCGGAAAAAGCGTTTTCATATTTTGTGATAATAGTTCCGGTAACTGTTGCAGAAAGCATCAGAAAAAGAAGCCACATAAAGCGTTTTCTGGCATGGGTCAGTACGGAAGTCTCAAAATAGGAGGTTTCATGCTTTTCCATGGACTCCTGTACAGCTTTTTTCTCTGTCAGAGAGCTGACAGAAGTGTAGTTTTCCGGTGTGTGAATCAGTAATGTTTTCATCATAATTCTTCAGTCCTTTCTTTAATATAATGATCTGACAACTGGCTCCAGGTTCCATGGTTCTCACCTCCTTTTTCAGAACAAAGGGGACAGGTCCGCTTAAAACTTTCTGAATCCCTTGATTTTTGAGGAATAAAAAATCCTGTCATCGCCTGAGCAATGACAGGATATATTTTTCCTGTGAAACATCGTTCAAGCTTTAGCATCACAGGGCGTAAAAATTGCATTAGGTTATGCCTTGACTGCGACATATCCTGCTGACCAGCGAATCGTGTCTCCACGTTTTTGCGGCAGCAATCTTAGGAAAATCCAAATCCCTGTGGTAGCCTCACCTACCGAAACTGTGTAATTAATTGTTTGTCCCATTGTAGTCCTGCAGTATGGGTTTGTCAAGCCCGGATTAAAAAACAGAGGGACTTTACAGACTTTTTATATTATTCCGAAGCACAGTTTTTACAGAAGAGAGCTACAATCTCTTTCGGATTATGTGCGGCAACATGATCTTATATGCTTCGGGCTTCTGATTCCTGAGGTATGAACTGGAATACATTTTATATAATACAGCATACATTGTAAAAACAGCGTTTTCGGGGGATTTTCCTTTGAAAGATTACATTGAAGAACGGGCAGTGGAGATTGCAGGCTATATTATTGAAACAAAGGCAACTGTAAGGCAGGCGGCAAAAAAATTTGGAATCAGTAAGAGTACAGTACATAAAGACTGTTCTGACAGGTTAGCGGAGATTAATCCGGGCTTGGCGGCGGAGGTGCGCCAGGTTCTGGATAAGAATAAGTCGGAGAGGCATATCAGAGGAGGCCTGGCGACCAGGGAAAAGTATCTGCATCGTGTCCTGTAAAAGTAAGAAAAACTGCGGCGGAAACAGTGTGTTCTATACTGCTTTTGCAGATAAGAACGGCTGCAGCCTGCCTTACGCTTCTGCAAAAAAGACTGAAAAGCAGCCCCCCCTTTCCCGGGGAAATCCTGAACTGTTCGGAGAAGAGGGAGAACTGCCTCACAAATATAATTTTAAAGCGATATAGCATGAATTAAAAGGGCTTTTACAGCCCTTTTAATACGTTCAGAAGCTGTTCGTTATGTTCCGGGAGCATAATGCAGAAGCGGACAAATTCTCCGTCAAGACACTGGAAAGAAGAACAGTCCCGGATCATAAGATTCTGGAGGATACATGCCTCAAATACATTGGAGGCAGTGAGCCCGGGTTTGATTATTTTCAGTAAAAGGAAGTTTGCAAAGGCAGGGAATACTTTAAAAGAAGAAAGCTTCAGAAGCTCCTGATAAAGTTTTTCTCTTTCCTTTAAAATCAGCTGTCTTGTACGGGAAATATAGTCTTTGTCCTGTACAAGCAGTTCTCCTGCAAAGGCGCCCAGACTGTTTATGGACCAGGGAATCTGTCTGTTTTTTATTTTTGAGAGAAGTTCTTTGTTCCCTGTAATTCCATAGCCAAGGCGCATGCCCGGTGCGGCGAAAAATTTTGATACGCCCCGAAGGACCATAAGATTTTCAAACTCCCTGGTAAGGGGTACTGCGGTAATAAGCTGCGGATCAGGGGCGAATTCTACATAGGTTTCATCGATCATTACAAAAATTTCTTTTTGACGGCAGAAGGTAAGGATTTTTCGCAGTTCCTCCTGTGTGACAGCAGAGGAAGTGGGATTGTTAGGGTTACACATAATCAGGAAATCATAATCTTTTTCCAGGGTACGACAGAGATTTTGGATATCCAGAGCAAAGTCGCTGGAATCCTCCAGATGATACCAGGTCTCAGTACTTCCGGAAAAAGAAAGCTCCCTGGAATATTCAGAGTAGGTGGGACCGAGTATCAGCGTATGCCGGGGATTCACAGCTTCAATGAGAAGAGAGATCAGTTCGCTGGATCCGTTGCCGGGCAGAACAAAGTCGGCAGGTATGCTGCAGTACTGGGACAGGGCATTTCTCAGGGAGGAATATTCTCTGTCCGGATAGGAAGAAAGAAGAAAAAGGTGTGAGGCAAGCTCTTTCTGCACATTTTTCGGAAGCCCAAGGGGATTCACATTTGCTCCAAAGTTTATGATATTTTCTTTTTTCAGATGGTAGAAGCTGCAGATTTTTTCAATATCGCTTCCGTGAAAAACAGGTTTTGACGTCATATGGCAGATCTCCTTTCAGATGGACTTTTCTTTTATCATAAAGCATTATAAGGGCTTATGCAAGCATCCGGAGACATATTGACAGCGCTGTATACAAGGGGTAAAATTACAGGCACAAAATGAAATTGGAAAGGGGCAGGATTATGAGATTGGAAACAGTGCAGGATGCGCTGAACAGAAAAAATATCTCTTTTACTTATACAGAAGAGGACGGGTGCGGAAGTCTTGACTTTATGTTCCGGGGGCTGAGTTTTCATGTGTGGGAGTATCATGACGATGTATGGGGCGCCGAGACAAATATTTATGAAGCAGGGCGGAGTATAGACGTAGAAGGTGATTATGAAGCTCAGATTTCCAGAGAGATTCTGTCCTGGCCGGAGTTTTAAAGAATACAGGAAAGGTCTGAGGAAATGCCTGATATCCGGGCGATAAAACTTATAAAAATATAGAGAAGGGCTGCTCTGACAGCTCAGAAAAGGAATAAAATATGGAATTAAAAAACATACTGAAAAACGGAACAGAATTTAAAGAACAGGTTTATATGCTCTACGAAGAAGCTTTTCCTGCTGAAGAAAAAAAGCCGATCTCTCTTATGGAGCATCTTGCGGAAAAGGGACAGATGGAGCTTCTTGCAGTGACAGATCAGGATGAGTTTGTGGGACTTGCCTTTAATATGATGGATGGAAATACTGCGCTTTTGGACTATTTTGCTGTTTCTCCTGAAAAAAGAAACGGTGGATATGGAAGTAAAAGCCTGAAGCTTTTACTGGAACGATTCCGCAGTAATAAATATATTTTTGAAATCGAAATGCAGGATGAAAAAGCAGAGAATGCTCAGGACAGAAAGCGCAGGAAAGCCTTCTATCTGAGAAACGGTCTGAAGGAGACAGGACTTTTTGCCCATGTGTACGGAACAGATTTTGAGCTTCTGACTCCTGATGGAAGTCTGACTTATGATGAATATACAGGGTTTCTGGAGCGGATTCTGGGTGAAGAAGGAGTGCGGGTATTGAATCCGTCTCTGATCTCTCAGCTGCCGTAAGTGTCATCTGCAGAATCAACAGCAGCTATCAGAGAAAATAAAAAGATATTATATAATCAGCGCCCCCGGTATGCTGCCGGGGGCGCTGCAGATCACGACAGAAAGCAGTAATCAGTGATTACTTTTGGCAGTTTTTGAGGATAAAATCATAGGTTCGTTTACAGTTATTACGGTCATGATATGCAAAATATTTCTGATTCATATCGCTGTAGCATTTCTTTTCGCGAAAATCATTGGCTGCGTATTCTTTTATCAGTTCTATAAGCTGTTCTTCTTCTGTGCAGCGATCCCCGGGGAGATCATGCTCCATATCTATATAGCTTCCGTTTGTTGCCTCGTAGGCTTCCGTATCAAACTGATAAAAAACAACAGGCTTGTTCAGATAAGACGCATCCCAGCATACACTGGAATAATCGGTTATCAGCATGGAGCACTTCATGATCAGTTCATTAAGCGCAGCGGCTCCAAAAGGAATCAGTCGGATCTGAGTGCTGTCCGCGTGAAAATTCTGCATAAATTCCCGGAGCTTGGGATGAATATAAAAAATCAGTTCGGTGTCGGTTTCCTTCAGAAAAGAGAGGAGTTTTTGATTCTGAAGCAGATGCATGTAGGTTTTATAGTATTGACTGCTGCAGAAAAAATCATCGTTTTTGTCCTCCAGCCATGAACGCCAGGTGGGCATGACCAGGATTTTTCTGTGCTGAATATCTGTTTTATCCTCCAGAACATCCCAGCGGGTGAAACCGAGAACCGGGGTATGGGCTTTGTCATAGCCGAAATATCTGGTGACAATGTTCTGTTCCGGAACAGAGGTTACGACAAAATAGGTCATAGGACTGGCTCCCTGTGCGCCGAAAATGGAATCTACGCGTTTCAGGGCAGTAACGCCGTGCTGCAGAAAGAATATATCATGTTTGTTTATTTCCCGGGAAATAAGATTTGGCATGGGTGTCCAGGCATAAGCGTGTAAACGGGCGTCCGAACCGATATACAGATCTGCCGTAAGCATGTATAAAATATGCCGGAAGCTGAGAAACGGAAGTACCTGCTTTTGATATTTTTGGATTATCGGCCACTGAACAGAGTTTTTGTCCAGAATAAAATAAATGTGCTTTTTTTCCTGAGGTGGAAGATTTTCCATGCAGTACCGGAAAAAATAAAAACCATTGTCCTGTGCGGAAGTACAGTATTTTTCAAAGACCAGCCAGAGCTTCTTTTTTTTCAAAAGGGGACCAAGGAGTTTGGCCGTTCCAAAAGCTGCAAATTCTTTGATCCGAAAAGAAAGGCTGTCGTAGGACCGCCTGATCCGGCAGCGCAGGATCATCCGGTGACCGCTGGTTCCCATGGGAAAAATGATCAGAGGATCTTTGATGATCAGGTTTCTGCTTACAAGAAGACGGGCGCGCACCTGTTTATCCAGAACAACCGGACAGTACTCTTTTGTGGGCGTCGGGGCTGTATGTACCACCACATTCCAGTCTCCCTCGGAAATCTTTAACGGACTGAGGTCAATAAATGCAGTACAGACACAGTTTTGTACCGGATCTACATGGAAAGGATAACAAATTTCCTGATCCGGATTCTGGTGGAAAAGACTGATTCGGAGATTGCTTATCGGAGAGTTTGCTTTAAGGGTTATGTGCAATATTGATTTTTTAATTTTGATCTGTGTGACAGTAAACGACTGTTCCATAAATACTCCTTTAAGATTGCCGACTGCTGTTTTACATTTGGTTTGCAGCATCGAATGATGATTACGTCTGGTTTCTGTACAGAAACCTTTGCGATTATTTACGCATAATACTACTATTATGACCAGAGGGTGTCAAGACATGAAAAAGAAGGATTATTTCTTGAAAATCCTGGTTTGGATGGTATACTTACAGTAAGTTATGAAAGGAGGATGACAGAAAAGATTTTTATGGTTTCTACAATTTCAACAGAAAAACAACAACTGAGATTTACTAAAAACAATACGCTTGCAATAAAAGGAATTGCCATTATATTTTTGCTCTGCTATCATTGCTTTTCTGATAAAGGACGCCTGCACGGAGCGGCGGTAAGCTTCTGGCCGCTGAGTGAGGGAACTGCAATCTGGATCAGCAAGAATCTTGTTATCTGTGTGGGAATGTTTGCATTTTTATCTGCGTATGGATTGACTCTGTCTTTAAAAAACTCATATAAGGATTACAGCTTTTCCGGACATGAAGCGGCGATGTTTGTGCTGAAAAGATATGTAAAGCTGGTGTTTACTTTTATGCTGCCGTTTTTTCTGTGCGCAGGACTTACATTTGTAACAGGAACTGCAAGTTACCGATATAAAGGGGGGCTATGGGAGAACCTGATCAGTGTTGTAATGGATTTCTTTGGTGTAGGTCATCTTTTCGGTACTCAGATGATGATCAATACCTGGTGGTTTCTGAGTCTGGAAATCCTTATTATTGTACTTATGCCATTTATGGTGAGATTTTATAAAAAATACAGCTGGCTTATGGTGATCATGTTCCTTGTTCTGGGAAGCTTTATGCTGCAGAAGCATGTGCATCTGACAAAATACTTTTTTGTTGTTCCTATTGCAGTATGCTTTGCAGACCAGCGTGTTCTGGAAAGACTGAAAGAATTTTCGCCTGTAAAAAATCAACTGGCAGGAAAAATGCTGAAATTTGCAGTTTCCACGCTGATGATTCTTATTATGTTCAGAATGTACGGAAGTCAGTGGGGAATCCAGCATTTTGAGTTTGTGCTGAATGGACTTCTTCCTGTGGTTATTATCTACTGGGCTTATGAATTTGTCATCGAACTTCCGGTGATCAGGCAGATTCTGGAGTTTCTTGGAAAACATTCTGCAGATATTTTCTATACCCATACGTTTGTAAGATCATTATGGATACCGGGGATCGTATACTCCTTCCGACATGCGGCAGTTATTTTTCTGTTTCTTTTGGGAGTCAGTCTTGGAATTTCATTTTTCCTGGACTTTCTCAGAAAACTGCTTCATTACAATAAGTTTACCGGAGGACTTACGGACAGATTTATGCTGTGGGCGGACAGCGCTCTGAAATAAGCGTAAAAAATACTCTGCAGGACTCCGGCTGGACGTATGCGCAATATGACTGGTTATGACAGGCTGAACCCGAAGAGAAAAGCGGAGCAAGCTCCTTGAAATTAAGGGACTTGCTCCGCTTTGTTCTGTTTATAAAAGGCCTTTTTTGATTTCTTCACAGATGTGACGGCTGTGCTGCTGATCTTTAAACTGGAAATATTCTTTTCGTTTTGCTTCATATTCCGGTTTCATCTTAAAATCATTTTTGATCTGCTGCTCCAGAAGATCAAGGAGCTCCTCCTGATTTTCAGCTCTGTCACCAAAAAGTTCTGTGCGCATATCCAGATAGCTTCCGTGAGCCTCGTCATACTTATCCAGGTCGAACTGGTAGAAAAGTATGGGTTTATCCTGATAAAGCACATCCCAGCATACACTGGAATAATCCGTGATGAGCATACGGCATCGCATCAGCATTTCATTAACAGCGACCTCTCCAAAAGAAATCAGGTGGATCCGTTCGCTTTTAGCCTGGAAACGGTCGGAATATTCCTGGAATTTTGCATGGAGATAAAAATTAACCTCCATATCGTATTTTTCCAGGATATCTCCCAGTCTCCGGGAATTAAGAAGGTTCATATAATTGATAAAATAATCACTTTGCTCAAAATCACTGTCAGGTACGGAATCCAGCCAGTTTCGCCAGGTTGGCATGATCATGATCTCGCGTCTGCCCTGGGATTTGTCGTGAAGAACGTCCCAGCGGGGAAGTCCTGTATTGATCACCTGTTCGGGCTCATAGTCGAAATTATCAATGATTGTCTGCTTTTCTGCGTTTGTGGAGACTACAAACATGTTGCATCCGCCCTTTTGGCCTTTTCCATAAAAGTTATCCACGCGTTTCAGAGCAATGACTCCGTGCTGAAGAAAGACAAACGGTATTTTTTTAATATAGCGGTTAAAGATACTGTGTCTGCACTGAAGAGGATAGGTGTGGTATCTGGAATCTGAACTGACGATCAGATCAGCAGCAAGGAGATAGCACAAATGGCGGATACTCATAAAATCAAGCAGTCGGTTTTTATAGGGCTCTACTTTATGTCTGTCAGGAGAGTCCTTTGTTATAATATAGTAGATTTTTTTGTTGAGATAGGTTTCCTCCTGGTTTTCCATACAGTGCTTGAAAAAGTAATAGCCGTTATCCTGAGCCATGGATGAAAATTTTTCGCATACAAGGCAAATGTGTTTGCTCTTCCAGTAGGGTTTGGCGATCCGGTACAGAAGAACTGCCAGAAATTCTTTGAATACAATATCCATGCCGTCATAGCTGTTTTTTTCGCGATATACAAAGGCAAGGGTCCGTTTGGCTGTGTAATAAGGATAGAGGAAAAAGTTTCCTTCTCCGGCATAGGAGCCGTTATACAGAAATTTATGGAACATTCTGGCAGGAACATTCATTTCAATAGGGATCTGCCCGATATTTCCGGAAACAGAATCCTGAAGCTGTATACGTACATCCCAGTAAAGACTTTTCCACTGAGCAGATGACAGAGGAAAAGATACCTGAAGTTTCATGTAATCTTTACGTTTTTTTGTACTGACGGTTGTGAAATCATAAGAAACAGCATCTTCAGCAAGTTTGCTTCTGAAAGTCATAAATGTTTTTACATATTCCATGTTTGCGGCCCGAAGATGGAAAATCAGGCGCAGAATCCCGCCGCTCATTTTCAGAGAGCACAGTTTTGCAGAGCATGTAAGCTCCATATATCGGTTTCGGCTGCATAAGGCGGCGCAGAAATGGTTCTGAAAATCAGCTTTTGTATAAACCATTCCTACATATTCAATAGCATCGGATGCGGTTTCATCCTGCATCCATATACTGTCAGAAAAAAGTCTCCAGTTTTCGCCGGAATCCGCTGGAGGATTTTTTTCAGACAGGGAAAAGATATGTGTCTGTCCGCTTTTGGTTAATTCTATAAAGAAGCAATAGACTTTCTGACGTTTATATTCAGCAAGTGCCTTCAGTGGGGTAAGGTCTATATGATAAGAGCCGGAAGCATCTGTCTCGGAATGGAGACAGATGGAATCTTCTCCCCGGATTTCCTGAACAAGAAAGCGGACTTTCTCTGGTGATTCTACGGGAAAGCTGTCCGTGCTTAAGGTAAGGCTGGTACCGCAGACAGAAACATCGGATATTCTGATATCGCCGTCACACTGATCCATAAGTAAAAGCTCTGCAGCCGGTTGTGTTGTAGTATTCATAATTCCTCCTGATTCTTATAGGAAACAATATGGTTCTGGTAAAGATTACGTAATTATAACATACGCGTAATAAATTTTAAATATAATAAGCGTAAAATTTTTAAATAAAATCTTGACATGAACTTTTCTCCGTGTTATTCTATTACAGAACGCTGCCGAAGACAGTAGGTGCCGTAAGGCATAAGGATCAAAACGCCTACCGAGGACTTAGTATTCTGATAAGATTACAGGAGACCTTACTGTCATGGTACAGTAGGGCTTTTTTTATCTCAGTATCCATTGCAACGGCGGTATATCAAAATCTATAAGGAGGTGTACCATTTATGGCAAAAGTAGAACTGAAACAACCAATCGTAGAAGAAATCGCAAACAGCATTAAAGACGCTCAGTCCGTAGTTCTTGTAAACTACAGTGGTCTTACTGTTGAGCAGGACACTATTCTGCGTAAGGAATTAAGAGAAGCTGGTGTTCAGTATAAAGTTTACAAAAACACAATGATGAAACGTGCTTTTGAGGGAACAGACTGTGAGAGCCTTTCCAAACATCTTGAAGGTACAAACGCACTGGCAATCTCTGCTACAGATGCAACAGCACCTGCTAGAATCCTTGCTAAATATGCGAAACAGTTCCCGGCACTGGAGCTGATCGCAGGTGTAGTTGAGGGCAACTACAATGATCAGGCTGGAATCCAGGCACTTTCCCAGATTCCGTCCAGAGAAGAACTTCTTGGAAAACTTCTTGGAAGCATTCAGTCTCCGATCACAAACTTCGCTCGTGTGCTTAACCAGATTGCAGAGGCACAGGGTGGAAACGCAGCAGCTGCTGAGTAAATTTGTCAGGGACAGATTTACAATGCGCAGACAGCGCGCGGAAGAGTTTACAGTTTTCGTACAGCACTGTGAACCGGTATAAATTAAAATAATATTATATGGAGGGAAATTAAAATGGCAAAATTAACAACAGAAGAATTTATTGCAGCAATCAAAGAGTTATCTGTATTAGAGTTAAATGAACTTGTAAAAGCTTGTGAGGAAGAGTTCGGCGTATCTGCAGCAGCAGGCGTTGTAGTTGCAGCAGCAGGCGCAGCAGGCGAGGCAGCTGAAGAGAAAGACGAGTTCGACGTAGAGCTTACAGAAGTAGGCCCGAACAAAGTTAAAGTTATCAAAGTTGTTCGTGAAGTAACAGGTCTTGGACTTAAAGAAGCTAAAGCTGTAGTTGACGGTGCTCCGAAGGTAGTTAAAGAGGGCGCTTCCAAAGCTGAGGCTGAGGACATCAAGACAAAACTGGAAGCAGAGGGAGCAAAGATCACTCTGAAATAATTCAGTCTGAACAGAAGAGACAGCGCAGGGACGCCGCAGGTGTTCCTGCGTTTCTTTTTTTACTTTACCGGGAAAACAGTATATTCTGTATCAGTCTTGCCGGCAAATGAAAAAGGTGATCAAAAAAGTTTAAAAATCTGGTTGACAGGTTGACAACAGTATGTTATAGTGAAAAATGCTATATTATGGCAAGATATGCCTGTTTACCTGAAAATATAAACAGGATCATGTTGTAATAAATAAAAAAACAGGGGTGAAACGTCAATGGAAAAAAACAGAATTCGTTCTGTAAAAACTGGAAAAAGCATGCGTATGAGCTACCAGAGACAAAAAGAAGTCCTGGATATGCCGAATCTGATCGAAGTCCAGAAAGATTCCTACAAATGGTTCCTGGATGAAGGGCTGAAAGAAGTATTTGATGATATTTCTCCAATCGCGGATTACGGCGGAAAGCTTAGTCTGGAGTTCATCGACTTTACATTTGACGCAAAGGATGCGAAGTATACAATTGAGCAGTGTAAAGAACGTGACGTGACTTATGCCGCACCTTTGAAGGTTCGAGTGAGACTGATTAACAAAGAAACAGAAGAGATCAACGAACACGAGATTTTCATGGGAGACCTTCCGTTAATGACGGAAACAGGCACATTTGTAATCAACGGTGCAGAGCGTGTTATCGTAAGCCAGTTGGTACGTTCCCCTGGAATCTATTATGCAATCGCACATGATAAAGTTGGTAAAAGGTTGTTTTCCAGTACCGTAATTCCCAACAGAGGTGCATGGCTGGAATATGAAACAGACTCCAACGATGTTTTTTATGTTCGTGTAGACAGAACCAGAAAGGTTCCGATCACTGTGCTGATTCGTGCCCTTGGTATCGGCACCAATGCGGAAATTGTAGAACTGTTTGGTGAGGAGCCCAAGATCCTTGCCAGCTTCACAAAAGATACTTCCACAAATTATCAGGAAGGTCTTCTGGAATTATACAAAAAAATCCGTCCGGGTGAGCCGCTGGCAGTGGAGAGCGCAGAGAGCCTGATCATGGCAATGTTCTTTGATCCGAGAAGATATGATCTTGCCAAAGTCGGACGCTATAAATTTAACAAAAAACTTCATTTTAACAGCAGGATTGTAGGACACAAGCTTGCAGAGGCAGTTGTGGATCCGTCTACAGGAGAAATCCTTGCAGATGAAGGCACAAACATCACAAGAGAGATCGCTGACAAGATCCAGAACAGCGCTGCTCCGTTTGTATGGATCCAGGGAGAAGAGGATCGCAAGATCAAGGTTCTTTCCAACCTTATGGTGGATCTTTCTGCTCATGTTGAGCTTGACTGTGATCCGAAGGAACTGGGTGTTACAGAATTAGTATATTATCCGGTTCTCGAAAAAATACTGGAAGAAAATGACAGTCTTGAGGATATCAAGGATGCGATCCGCAGAGATATCCATGATCTGATTCCGAAACATATTACAAAAGAAGATATTCTTGCTTCTATTAACTATAACATGCATCTGGAATACGGCCTTGGAAACGATGACGATATCGACCATCTGGGCAACCGTCGTATCCGTTCTGTAGGCGAGCTGCTTCAGAACCAGTACCGTATCGGTCTTTCCAGACTGGAAAGAGTAGTACGCGAGCGTATGACAACTCAGGACACAGAGAATATTTCTCCGCAGTCCCTGATTAATATTAAACCTGTAACAGCGGCAGTGAAAGAGTTTTTTGGTTCTTCACAGCTTTCTCAGTTCATGGATCAGAACAACCCGTTAGGTGAGCTGACTCATAAGAGACGTCTGTCTGCCCTGGGACCAGGAGGTCTGTCACGAGACAGAGCCGGATTCGAGGTTCGAGACGTTCACTACTCCCATTATGGACGTATGTGCCCGATCGAGACTCCTGAGGGTCCGAACATCGGTCTTATTAACTCTCTTGCTTCCTACGCAAGAATTAATCAGTATGGTTTTGTTGAGGCTCCGTACAGAAAGATTGACAAAACAGACCCGTCCAATCCGGTAGTAACTGACGAGGTTGTTTATATGACAGCCGATGAAGAAGATAATTACCATGTAGCGCAGGCCAACGAGCCTCTGGATGAAGAAGGACACTTCATTCATAAAAATGTATCCGGTCGTTTCCGTGAGGAGACTCAGGAATACGAGAGACATATGTTTGACTACATGGACGTATCTCCTAAGATGGTATTTTCCGTTGCTACAGCGCTTATTCCGTTCCTGCAGAACGATGATGCCAACCGTGCGCTCATGGGATCCAACATGCAGCGTCAGGCAGTTCCGCTTCTGACTACCGATGCTCCGGTCGTTGGAACAGGTATGGAGACAAAGACTGCTGTTGACTCCGGTGTCTGCGTTGTGGCAAAGAAGGCAGGTACAGTTCTTCGTTCCACATCTACAGATATCAGCATTAAAAATGATGACGGAACAAAAGATGATTATCATCTGACAAAATTCCTCAGAAGTAACCAGAGCAACTGCTACAACCAGAAGCCGATCGTGTTCCAGGGCGAGCATGTAGAGGCCGGACAGGTGATCGCAGACGGCCCGTCTACTTCCAACGGTGAGCTTGCCCTTGGTAAAAACCCGCTGATCGGATTTATGACCTGGGAAGGCTACAACTACGAGGATGCTGTCCTTTTAAGTGAAAAACTTGTTCAGGACGATGTTTATACATCTGTCCATATTGAAGAATATGAAGCAGAAGCCAGAGATACCAAGCTGGGACCGGAAGAGATTACAAGAGATGTTCCGGGCGTTGGCGACGATGCTCTGAAAGATCTTGATGAGCGCGGTATCATCCGCATTGGCGCAGAGGTTCGTGCAGGTGACATTCTGGTAGGTAAAGTTACTCCTAAGGGAGAGACAGAGCTTACTGCAGAAGAGCGTCTGCTCCGCGCAATCTTCGGAGAGAAGGCAAGAGAGGTAAGAGATACTTCCCTTAAAGTTCCTCATGGTGAGTACGGTATCATTGTAGATGCCAAGGTATTTACAAGAGAGAACGGCGACGAGCTTTCTCCTGGTGTAAATCAGTCTGTTCGTATTTATATTGCTCAGAAACGTAAGATTTCTGTTGGTGACAAAATGGCTGGTCGTCACGGTAACAAGGGTGTTGTTTCCCGTGTACTTCCTGTTGAAGATATGCCGTTCCTGCCTAACGGACGTCCACTGGATATCGTTCTGAATCCTCTGGGTGTGCCTTCCCGAATGAATATCGGACAGGTGCTGGAAATCCATTTAAGTCTTGCTGCAAAAGCTCTTGGCTTTAATGTTGCAACTCCGGTATTTGACGGTGCAAACGAGAATGATATTCAGGATACTCTGGAACTGGCAAACGATTATGTAAATATAGAGGACTTTGAAGAGTTCCGTGCAAAATATCAGGATGTACTTGCTCCTGACGTTATGCAGTATCTGGATGAGAACAAGGCTCACAGAGAACTGTGGAAGGGCGTTCCGATCTCCAGAGACGGTAAGGTTCGCCTTCGTGACGGACGTACCGGCGAATACTTTGACAGTCCTGTAACAATCGGACACATGCATTACCTGAAACTGCATCATCTGGTAGACGACAAGATCCATGCTCGTTCCACAGGTCCATACTCACTGGTAACACAGCAGCCTCTGGGCGGTAAAGCTCAGTTCGGCGGTCAGCGTTTCGGAGAGATGGAGGTTTGGGCTCTGGAGGCGTATGGCGCGTCCTATACTCTGCAGGAGATCCTGACAGTTAAATCCGATGATGTTGTAGGTCGTGTGAAGACTTATGAAGCAATCATTAAAGGTGATAATATTCCTGAGCCGGGAATTCCGGAATCCTTTAAGGTTCTGCTGAAAGAGCTGCAGTCTCTTGGCCTTGATGTTAAGGTCCTGAGAGACGACAACACTGAGGTGGAGATTATGGAAACCGTGGATTACGGCGATACAGATCTTCGTTCCGTGATCGAGGGAGACAGACACAGCAGAGACAGAGAAGAAGAATCCTTCGGCAAGCACGGTTATACACAGCAGGAGTTCGAGGGTGAAGAACTTGTAGATGTGGAAGAGGAAGACGAAGAAGAGGAAGATGCATTCCTTGACTTTGACGAAACTCTTGATGACGAAGAATAGAAAGGGGAAAGAATACATGGCAGAAACAACCAATACCAATGAAACATATCAGCCAATGACTTTCGATGCCATTAAGATCGGACTGGCGTCCCCTGAGAAGATCAGAGAGTGGTCAAGAGGCGAAGTAACAAAGCCTGAGACTATTAACTACCGTACTCTGAAACCGGAAAAGGACGGACTTTTCTGTGAAAGAATCTTCGGGCCCAGCAAGGACTGGGAGTGCCATTGCGGTAAATACAAAAAAATCCGTTATAAAGGCGTTGTGTGCGACCGATGCGGCGTAGAAGTCACAAAGGCATCTGTCAGAAGAGAGCGTATGGGTCATATCGAGCTTGCTGCCCCGGTATCTCATATCTGGTATTTCAAGGGTATCCCGTCCAGAATGGGACTTATCCTTGACCTCTCTCCGAGAACATTGGAAAAGGTTTTATATTTCGCAAACTATATCGTACTGGACCCGGCTGATTCCGGGCTTCAGTACAAACAGGTCCTTACAGAAAAGGAATACCAGGATGCCCGTGAATCCTATGGATACGGCTTCCGCGTAGGAATGGGCGCAGAGTCTGTAATGGAACTTCTGCAGGCCATTGATCTGGAAAAGGATGCTGAGGAGCTGAAGGCAGAGCTTGTGGATGCAACAGGACAGAAACGTGCCAGAATCATCAAGCGTCTGGAGGTTGTGGAATCCTTCCGTGAATCCGGCAACCGTCCTGAGTGGATGATCATGACAGCAATTCCTGTTATCCCGCCGGATCTTCGTCCTATGGTACAGCTTGACGGTGGACGTTTTGCAACATCTGACCTTAACGATCTGTACAGAAGGATCATCAACAGAAACAACCGTCTGAAAAGATTGCTGGAGCTTGGTGCTCCGGATATTATTGTCCGCAATGAGAAACGTATGCTGCAGGAAGCTGTAGACGCTCTTATTGACAACGGACGCCGCGGACGCCCGGTTACCGGACCTGGAAACAGAGCTCTGAAATCCCTTTCCGATATGCTGAAGGGTAAATCCGGACGTTTCCGTCAGAACCTTCTGGGTAAACGAGTTGACTACTCCGGACGTTCTGTTATCGTCGTAGGACCTGAGCTGAAGATTTATCAGTGCGGTCTTCCGAAAGAGATGGCTATCGAGCTGTTCAAGCCTTTTGTTATGAAAGAGCTTGTTGCAAACGGTACCTCTCACAACATTAAAAACGCAAAGAAAATGGTGGAGAAGCTCCAGCCGGAGGTATGGGACGTTCTTGAGGACGTTATCAAAGAACATCCGGTTATGCTGAACCGTGCGCCTACACTGCACCGTCTTGGTATCCAGGCATTTGAGCCGATCCTTGTAGAAGGTAAGGCTATTAAGCTTCATCCGCTTGTTTGTACCGCATTTAACGCGGACTTCGACGGTGACCAGATGGCGGTACATCTTCCGCTTTCTGTTGAGGCTCAGGCAGAGTGCCGTTTCCTCTTACTGTCACCAAACAACCTTCTGAAACCGTCTGATGGTGGCCCGGTAGCCGTTCCTTCACAGGATATGGTCCTTGGTATCTACTATCTGACACAGGAAAGACCGGGATATCCGGGAGAAGGAAAGTTCTTCAAGAGCGTAAACGAAGCAATCCTTGCTTATGAGAACAAAGTTATCACTCTGCAGTCAAAGATCAAGGTTCGCTGCACAAAGACTATGCCGGACGGAACTGTTCTTACCGGCAATGTGGAATCTACACTGGGACGTTTCCTGTTCAATGAGATTCTTCCTCAGGATCTTGGATTTGTGGACAGAAGTATTCCGGGCAACGAGCTTCTCCTTGAGGTTGACTTCCTTGTAGGTAAAAAGCAGCTGAAACAGATCCTGGAAAAAGTTATCAACACTCATGGAGCTACCAAGACAGCTGAGGTACTTGACGCTATCAAGTCCACAGGTTATAAGTACTCCACTCGTGCTGCCATGACGGTTTCCATTTCCGATATGACTGTGCCGCCTCAGAAACCTGAGATGATCCAGAATGCACAGAATATCGTAGATAAAATTACAAAGAACTACAAACGTGGTCTGATCACAGAAGAAGAGCGTTACAAAGAGGTTGTTGAAACCTGGAAGAAGACTGACGATGAGCTTACAAGAGCTCTGCTTGACGGTCTTGACAAGTACAACAACATCTTCATGATGGCCGACTCCGGTGCCCGTGGTTCTGACAAGCAGATCAAACAGCTTGCAGGTATGCGAGGCCTGATGGCAGATACAACCGGTCACACTATCGAGCTTCCTATCAAGTCAAACTTCCGTGAAGGTCTTGACGTACTGGAATACTTCATGTCCGCTCATGGAGCGCGTAAAGGTCTTTCCGATACCGCTCTTCGTACAGCCGACTCCGGTTATCTGACAAGACGAATGGTTGACGTTTCTCAGGAACTGATCGTTCGTGAAACAGACTGCTGTGAGACAAGAGATGAGATCTCCGGTATGTATGTCAAAGGCTTTATGGATGGCAAAGAAGAGATCGAAAGCCTTCAGGAGCGTATTACAGGAAGATTCTCCTGTGAGACGATCAAAAATAAAGACGGTGAAGTGCTTGTAAAAGCAAATCACATGATTACACCGAAGCGCGCAGCCAGAATCATGGCTGAGGGTGTAAACGCAGAGGGCGGAGCAATCGATCAGGTTAAGATCCGTACAATTCTTACCTGTAAATGTAAAGTCGGTGTCTGCGCAAAATGTTACGGCGCCAACATGGCAACAGGCGAGCCTGTACAGGTTGGAGAGTCTGTTGGTATTATTGCTGCTCAGTCTATCGGTGAGCCTGGTACACAGCTGACCATGCGTACCTTCCATACCGGTGGTGTTGCCGGCGGCGATATCACACAAGGTCTTCCCCGTGTCGAGGAGCTTTTCGAGGCACGTAAGCCGAAGGGTCTTGCGATCATCACTGAGATCCCTGGTGTTGCAGTGATCAACGATACCAAGAAGAAACGCGAGATCATTGTTACAGATCCGGAAAGCGGAGAGTCCAAGACATATCTGATTCCTTATGGATCACGTATCAAGATCATGGATGGTCAGACACTTGAAGCCGGTGACGAGCTGACAGAGGGTAGCGTAAATCCGCATGATATCCTGAGAATCAAAGGTGTTCGTGCAGTTCAGGATTACATGCTCCGTGAGGTTCAGCGTGTATATCGTCTCCAGGGTGTTGAGATCAGCGATAAGCACATTGAGGTTCTTGTACGTCAGATGCTGAAGAAGATCCGCATTGAGGATAATGGAGATACTGAATTCCTTCCGGGCACACTTGTAGACGTTCTTGATTTTGAAGAAGTAAACGAGCAGCTTGAAAAAGAAGGAAAGACTCCGGCAGAAGGAAAGCAGGTAATGCTTGGTATCACCAAGGCTTCTCTTGCTACAGATTCCTTCCTGTCAGCAGCATCCTTCCAGGAGACAACCAAGGTTCTTACCGAGGCTGCGATCAAGGGTAAGGTTGACCATCTTGTAGGTCTGAAGGAAAACGTTATCATTGGTAAGCTGATTCCTGCAGGAACAGGTCTGAAACGCTACAGCGCGATCAAGCTTGACACAGGAATGCCGGAAGAAGAGGAAGTAACAGAGGACATTACAGAAAATGATGCAGATGTTACACCGGAGGAAACCTCTGAGGCAGCTGAAACTGAAGAAGCAGTAGAAGAAGAAAGCAGCGAAGATAATTTTGCTGAAACAGAAGAAGCTGATTCTGAAGAAGAATAAATAAAAAGCGCAGAATATGCGCAGATAAAATACAAAGGAAGTCCGAACGGCTCACAGGCCTGAGGGCTTCCTTTGTATATATGGCTTTAGCATGTTCAAAACATTTGCGCATCGTGCAGGTGTTTTGAACTATAATCCACCTGCTTT
>ERZ791922.245-NODE-245-length-43027-cov-3.162036_pt1 | contig 43027 bp, 38 predicted proteins | sample MGYA00510134_ERZ791922 | MGnify/ENA primary metagenome ERZ791922 (study PRJEB30046, sample SAMN00792101) | human gut metagenome | study: EMG produced TPA metagenomics assembly of the A metagenome-wide association study of gut microbiota in type 2... | reverse complement strand
GCGGAGATTTTCACAGGAAAACTCCGCCCGATGTTTTTCAGGCTGAAAGGATGCTTTGCTGGAAATCCGCAGAGCATCCGCATGTATAAGGGGAGAGCGTCATGCTTGATTTCAGGATGGAAACATTTCTGGCTGTCTGCCAGTGTATGAATTTCACAAGAGCGTCAGAACAACTGAATATCACCCAGCCCGCGGTGTCCCAGCATATCCGTTTTCTGGAAAAGCACTATAATACAAAGCTGTTCCGCTATGAAGGAAAGAAGCTGAGGCTGACAGGCGCGGGGGAGATCCTTCGCAATGCTTCTCTGACGATGATGCATGATGAGATCTCCATGCAGAGCGAGATGCAGAAGTCAGAGGAAGCGGATGAGATCCGTTTCGGAGCGACCCGGACGGTAGGAGATACGCTGATGGGAGGCATCCTGGAGAAATATCTCCGGGAATATCCGGATGCAGATATCCATATGGTCGTGGAAAATACCCGGGAGCTTCTGGAGCGGCTGGATGACGGAAGGATTGACTTTGCTCTGGTGGAGGGATTTTTCAAGAAGAGTGAATATGATTATCAGAAGTATTCGGAAGAAAATTATATTGCTGTGTGCAGCCCGGATTATCAGTTCAGGGGAAACCCGGACAGAATCGAGAATCTTTTTCAAGAACGTCTGCTTTTGAGGGAGGAAGGCTCCGGGACGAGAGAGGTGCTGGAGCGTTATCTTGACTCGCAGAACCTGAGTCTATCGGACTTTGAGAGGACTATGGAGGCGGGAAGCCTGCACACGATCAAAGAGTTGACAAAATCCGGGTGCGGTATTACATTTTTATATGAAGTCGCTGTGCGGGAAGAACTGAAGTCAGGAGCGCTGATAAAGATTCCGCTCAAGGACTTTCAGGTAACTCATGAATTTACATTTATCTGGAGAAGGGGAAGCATCTATGCGGACCGGTACCGCGAGATCTTCCGGAGATTTTCCATATAGCAGACTTAAAGAAAAGGAAGTGAGATCCTACGATGCTGAAAGTAGAACATTTATCATATGATGTGGTGGAAGAAGGCAGACAGTCAGAAATATTGTCTGACGTAAGCTTTACGGTTAATGATGGCGAGATGCTTGTGATCACAGGACCGAACGGAGGCGGGAAATCCACCCTTGCCAAACTTCTGATGGGGATCAATAAGGCGACAGCCGGGAAGATCTGGCTGAACGGGCAGGATATCACGGATTATACGATCGACGAGAGGGCGAAGGCAGGCATGGGATTTGCGTTCCAGCAGCCGCCGCGCTTTAAAGGTATGACCGTGCGCCGGCTCTTATCTCTGGCAGCGGGGAAACCGCTGGATGAGAAAACATGCTGTGCCCTTCTGAGCAGTGTGGGACTGTGCGCTATGGAATATATTGACAGGGAGGCGGACGCCACGCTTTCAGGCGGTGAGATGAAGCGGATTGAGATCGCGACTGTGCTTGCAAAACATCATGACTTGTGTGTGTTTGACGAGCCGGAAGCGGGGATCGATCTGTGGAGTTTTTCCATGCTGATCAAGCGGTTTGAACAGATCCACAGGGAGAAGAAGGAGAGTCTGATCCTGATTTCCCATCAGGAGAGGATCATTCAGATGGCGGACCGCATTATGGTCATCTCTGACGGAAAGGCAGAGTCCATCGGCGAGGCGAAAGAGATCATGCCAACACTGTTCGGACAGGAACTGGATTCCTGTGAGTGCAGGAGACAAAAAGGAGGTGAACTCTATGGAGTCCAATAAGAAGATCGATCTGGATAAGGTCACCCGGGATGTGCTGAAGATGATCGACTCCTATGGGTTTAAACAGGAGGGCGCATATAATCTGCGGCTGAATGGAATGGCAGTGTGCCACGGCGACAGCCGCCATATCAATATCGTGAAAAAAGAAGATAAGCCGGGCATTGATATCCATATCAGCGGCGAGGCGAAGAACGAGCAGGTGCATATTCCGGTCGTGATGTCCAAAGAGGGCGTGGATATCGTTTACAATGATTTCTACATTGAAGACGGGGCAGACGTGACGATCATCGCGGGCTGCGGCATCCACGGAGAAGGATGCTCTGAGACACGCCATGACGGCATCCATGCATTTCATGTGGGAAAGGGATGCAATGTAAAATATGTGGAGAATCATTATGCTGAGGGGAACGGTACCGGACAGAAAGTCCTGAACCCGGTGACAAAGATCTATGTGGGAGAGGATTCCGTGTTCACTCTGGAAACGACCCAGATCCGCGGTGTGGATTCCACAGAACGAGAGAATTATATTGAGCTTGCAGATAATGCCAAGCTTTTTGTAACAGAGAAGCTGATGACAGATGAAGGTCAGACCGCAGTCTCCAATATGGATGTGGAGTTAAACGGCGAGAACAGCTCTGCAAGGATCGTGTCCCGGTCCGTAGGCAAAGGGACTTCCAAGCAGGTGTTCCATCCCAGGGCGATCGGCAATAACCAGTGCCACGCCCATATCCAGTGTGATTCTATTATCATGGACAATGCAGAGATCAGCTCTATCCCTGAGATCGACGCAAGACATGTGGACGCGCAGATCATCCATGAAGCGGCAATTGGAAGGATCAATGACGAACAGCTTGTGAAGCTCCGCACTTTCGGAATGAGTGAGGAAGAGGCTGAGTCAGTGATTATTGAGAGCTTCCTGAAATAGAGGACGCGGAGTTACTTTTTTAACGGATATTATTCAGCGCTCCTGTCCGTCACCTCTTTAAAACATGTGACGGACAGGAGCGCTGTTGTTTTATGTCATCAGTTCTCTTTTGCCCAACCATAGGCATATTTTACCGCTTTGTTCCATCCTTTGATACGGGCGGACCGGTCTTCTTCGCTGATGGAAGGAGTAAAAGTGCGGTCGACTGCCCAGTTCTTGACCACTTCGTCCTTGTTCTTCCAATAACCGACGGCAAGCCCTGCCAGATAGGCGGCGCCCATAGCCGTAGTCTCCACGCAGACAGGGCGGTTTACAGGCGCGTTTATGATATCAGCCTGTGTCTGCATGAGGAAGTTGTTCGCGCTGGCGCCTCCGTCAGCCTTGAGGGAAGCCAGTTCGATCCCGGAGTCCGCCTTCATGGCAGCAAGCACGTCGTTTACCTGATAGGCGAGGGATTCCAGTGTAGCGCGGATGATGTGATATTTATTTACGCCGCGGGTGATGCCTACGATCGTGCCCCGGGCGTACTGATCCCAGTGGGGAGCGCCAAGCCCGGTAAATGCAGGCACCACGTAACAGCCGTTAGTGTCTTTGACCTTTGAAGCCATATATTCGGAGTCAGCCGCAGAGTCTATGAGACGCATCTCATCCCGAAGCCACTGGATCGCCGCGCCTGCCACGAAGATCGATCCCTCCAGCGCATAGGTGACCTTCCCGTCCAGTCCCCAGGCGATGGTTGTCACAAGACCGTTCTCAGAGAAGACCGGCGTTTCCCCTGTATTCATAAGGAGGAAACAGCCTGTGCCGTAAGTGTTCTTTGCATCTCCGGGCAGGAAACAGGTCTGCCCGAAGAGAGCAGCCTGCTGGTCTCCGGCAGCTCCGGCGATAGGGATGCTGCCTCCCAGGAAAGAAGGATCAGCTTCCCCGTAGACGCAGCTTGACGGCTTAACCTCCGGCAGCATGCATTTCGGGATATCAAGTTCTCTGAGGATCTCGTTATCCCACTCCAGCGTGTTGATATTAAAGAGCATCGTGCGGGAGGCATTCGAGTAGTCAGTTACATGCACAGCTCCTTTTGTGAGCTTCCAGATGAGCCAGGTCTCCACTGTCCCGAAAAGAATCTCTCCCCGCTCGGCGCGTTCCCTTACACCGGGTACATTGTCCAGGATCCATTTTATCTTTGTGCCGGAGAAATATGCATCGATGACAAGACCGGTCTTCTGCCGGAACTTCTCCGTAAGTCCCCTTTCTTTTAAGAAATCGCAGTATTCGGAAGTCCTGCGGCACTGCCAGACAATGGCGTGGTACACGGGTTCGCCGGTATTTCGGTCCCAGACGATGGCAGTCTCCCGCTGGTTCGTGATCCCGATGGCGGCAATATCCGCGGCTGCCGCGCCGATCTTATTCATCGCCTCCACCGCCACGCCGAGCTGGCTCGCCCAGATCTCGTCCGCGTCATGCTCGACCCATCCGGGCTGCGGAAAGTACTGGGTAAATTCTCTCTGTGCCACGCTGCACATTTTCCCTGTTTTGTCAAACAGGATACATCGGTTGCTGGTCGTGCCTGCGTCCAGCGCCATGATATATTTCGGCATATGAGTTCCTCCTTCCTGAACCAAGCCGGATCTGTTTATTTACATACATCGATCCATGCTTTCGCATGTGCGAACTCTTCCAGCTCTTCACATGTCAGCTCCACGGCAGAGTTTCCGCTGCCTGCGGCCGGGAATACAGTCTCAAACCGTTTCATGGAGACGTCAAGATATACAGCGGTGCTTTCCGGGTTTCCGAAAGGGCAGACCCCGCCGATGGCGTGACCGGTCAGAGGCTCCACATCCTCAGGGGCCAGCATCTTTGCCTTCATTCCGAAGAACTGCTTGAACTTGCTGTTGTCGATCTTCATATCCCCGGCGGTTACGATCAGTATCGCCGCATCCTTTTCCTTCGTATAAAATGACAGTGTTTTGGCGATGCGCGCCGGTTCTACGCCGACTGCCTGCGCCGCCAGTTCTACAGTGGCGCTGGAGACCGGGAATTCCAGGATCTCCTTGTCAATGCTGTTTTCTTTAAAATAATTCCTTACGATTTCAACTGACATAATGAAAATGACCTTCCTTTCTGATAGCTGCCGGGCAGGGCATGCCCGGATATAAGAAGATTATAGCAGTTTCAGAAAGGTTCGGAAACTGTAAAATCATTTCACTTAATCAATTATCAGGTCCTCAGCGCTGGTTTTTTGCTTTGCAGATCAGCTGTGTCATCGTTCCCATAGGGCAGCAGACACACCAGCTGCGGGGCTTAAACAATATCATGGTGATCAGGCCGAGCACTGTGGAAGTAAGCATTACGCTGTAAAAACCAAAAGCAAACTGAGCCGCGCCCGTATGGAAGATCGTGCCATGATAAGCCCACTGCCACGGCACTTTAAAAGTCCACAGAAGCGTCACAGCCTGTTTCAGATCCTGAGCGCCTGAAAATACCAGATAAGTATTCCAGAGCATCAGGAAGAACATTGCAAAAAAGAAAATTAAAAATCCATAACGAAACCATTTGCTTTTCATCCATCTGGGAATATCCTTTTTCCGGGAAAGGCCAAAGCGGCCGCCCAACAGTCCGAATAACTGTCCTCTGCCGCAGTAACGGTTACAATATCCCTTTGTCCCCTTCGCAAGAGAAATAATCAGGGGCACAAAGAAGCAGATCAGGCCCAGCCATGCGAACAGGATGTTGAAGAATCCTAAAATTAAATAAGTAAGAGAAAATATCCACAGATAATCATACCAGTGCTTTTTCATGCTTCCACCTCCCTGATTATGATCACGCTGGCAGGACATTCTTTTGCGCATTTCCCGCATCCGACACATTTTGTCATGTCCACTTCAGCCATGATGCCGTTCATAATCTGAATTGCTCCCAGCGGACATACCTTCACACAACAGCCGCAGGCCACGCAGTCTGACTGCTGAACAAACGCTTTTCGTTTCTTTTTGATTTTATTCATAGTTTTGTTTCCCTCCTGATTCATCAGCGCTATTATACGATAAAGGCTGTTTCGATTCTGTGATTATATCACCGAACAGTGAGCGTTTTCCGCAAAGACTAAAATCCACTGGCGGATTAAGAAGCAGTAAATTCCATTCCTGATGTAAAAAAGGGTAGAATTGAAACAATATATAATCCCTGCAGTTCGACAGGCAAAAATAGTTCGCATATACGGCGGGAATGCGTCGATTTACAATATAGCGGCACCGTGATAGAATGTGAATATATGATGCGTTGCAGCCGAAAGAATGCATATGAGTAAAGCAAAACAGAAGAAAACAGAAATTGAGAGAAAAAGCGAGCCCCGGGCTTTGAATGCTGCCGGTGGAAATCTCGCCGACCGGGAACGCATGTTGAAAGATCTGAAACAATTGACCTTGCTGAGCGATGTATTTATGTCTGTTGTTCTTTCAGATCTGGGAGCGTGCCAGCATGTCGTGAGGATACTCACAGGGGATCATGAGATCCGGCTGAAATCTGTGAGGACGCAGTATGTTATTTCCAAAGCAGTTACCCGCGGGGCAAGACTGGATGTGCTGGCAGAGGAACAGAATGGCATGCTCTATCATCTGGAAATCGAAAACACGGATACCGTGGACCATCCCCGCAGGACGAGGTTTTACGGCGCGCTGACAGATGGTGAGTTGTTGCGGAAAGGAGCAGATTATGGAGGTCTGCCGGACCGAAGGATATTTTATATCAGCCGGACAGACATCTGGAAGCAGGGGTATACAGTTTATGAGGAAGAGAAGCGATTCCGGCAGACCGGGCTTCTGCATGAGGACGGGGCGCATGTGACTTATGTAAACGCCGCGATTGATGACGGGAGCAGGACCGCGAAAATGATGAGTTATTTTAGGACAGCAGATCCTTTTGATGACAGGGAGGGAGAGTTATCAAAGAGAGTGCGGTTCTTAAAGACTGAGGAAGGAGGCAGAGAGATTATGTGTGAGATTATGGAGAGGATCAGAGAAGAGGGACGGAAAGAGGGACGGAAATCGGGATTATTAGAGAGCAGCCGAAAGACGGCGCTGAATCTGGATCGGATGGGCATGCCGGAAGAAACGATCGCCAGAGCGGTGGAAGAGGATGTGACGGTCGTGCGCCAGTGGCTGAAATCCGCGAAATAAGAGGGACTCAACCACTGGTATGGTTACTTTTGAAGGTGTCTGCTGTATACTGAAAGAACAGGATAACGAGGTATTTGTCTAATAAGTACACCCGGGACAGATACCTCGAACATTTATACAGGAGGCGGGAATATGGATCAGAAGCAAACAGGCAGATTTATCGCAGAGAGAAGACGGGAACTGGGTCTCACACAGAAAGAACTTGCAGAGAAGCTGGGGATCACAGACCGGGCAGTGTCCAAGTGGGAGAATGGACGCTGCATGCCTGACCTGTCTCTTCTCCGGCCGCTGAGCGCGATCTTAAAGGTGGGAATCAATGACCTTCTGAGCGGGGAGATTATTTCGGAGAGGGACTACAGAAGAAAGAGTGAAGAAAATCTGATCAGCATGGCAGACCTGAACCTGCTTAAAAGTTTTCAGTTCGGATTTCTCGGCTTTTACGTGATGGCGGTTTCTATGCTTATATACTGTATTGTAAAAAATGTTGAAACATCAGGGGTATTGGCGCTTATCTGCTGTTACAGCACATTTCTTTATTTTTTCAGATACCGGACAATGCGGGACCGTATATCTCTGCTCATAACGTTTGCGGGGGCCCTGGGGACTGTTGCCAGTCTTATTGCATTTATCGTGAGAACGTGGTAACATAAATCCCGGACAATCAAATAACAGGTTTTCCCGGGCGGGGAGCGCCGTTCCGGGTTTTTACTGTACATCATTGCGGCTCTGCTGTACAAATGTACAAAAACACATGCGAGGGAATCCGTGTTCCGGAGTGAGAGGGCGCCAGCAAGCGCCGACCGTTAAGTGTCAGCCCTGTTGTTGGCGCACTGCCATATATGGCAGAAGAGCATGGCGGCACAGGTACAGGAGGTTCAGTGATGAAAAACGTCAACGTAAGAAAACTTGCCCTTGCGGGTATCCTTGTGGCGGTGGGAATTGTGTGTTCTCCTCTGTCGATTCCGGTGGGAGCATCAAAATGCGCTCCGGTCCAGCACTTTATCAACATACTGGGCGGCGTGTTCTTAGGTCCCGGATATGCAGTGGGAATGGCCTTTGTGACCAGTCTTCTCAGAAATCTGATGGGAACGGGAACGCTTCTTGCCTTTCCGGGTTCCATGTGCGGAGCATTTCTCTGCGGCATGCTGTATAAATACGGAAAGCATCTGCCATTCGCCTATGCGGGAGAGCTGGTCGGCACATCCGTGATCGGCGGCCTGCTCAGCTATCCTATCGCAACTCTGATCATGGGAAGCGAGAGCGCGGTGTTCGGCTTTGTGATCCCGTTCTTTGTGTCAAGCTGCGGAGGGACGATTATCGCGGCAGTCCTTGTTACGGCGATGAAGAAGATGAAGATATTTGACATCTATCTTGGCAACCTGGATGCGCAGACACAGAAAACAAAAGGATGATCAGCAAAGAAAACAGATAAGAAGAATTAAACAGATATAAAAAACGGGGAGCTTGCGTATCAAGCAGGCTGAGAGGAGGATGAATGTCTCGACCCGCTACCTGATTTGGGTAATGCCAACGTAGGGAATACACAGAATCTTGGCGCGGGCGTATCGTATTTCAGGCGGTTCCCCGTTTTTTTATGCCTGTAAAAGAGCTGGAGGTAATTTGAAATGTTAAAGGAATGTCTTGAAAACGTAAGAAAAACAGTACCACTGGTACATAATATAACAAACTATGTCACTGTAAACGATGTGGCAAACGTGCTGCTGGCATGCGGGGGAAGCCCGATCATGTCTGACGAGGCGGAAGATGTGGAGGATATCACGTCTGTCTGCGGAGGTCTGAATATCAATATCGGGACACTTCACAAAACAAGTATTGAAGGAATGTTCCGCGCCGGAAAGAAGGCAAATGAGCTGGGGCATCCGGTGCTCCTTGATCCCGTCGGCGCAGGGGCAAGCGCGCTGCGCACAAATACGGCGTTGGAACTGATGAAGGAGCTTAGGCTTGCTGTTATCAGAGGTAATATTTCCGAGATCAAGACTCTGGCGCTCGGGAGCGGCACGACAAAAGGCGTGGACGCGGACGTGGCGGACGCGGTGACAGAAGAGAATCTTGACGATGCGGCAGAGTTTGTAAAAGAATTTGCACGGAAGACCGGAAGCATTATCGCGGTGACCGGAGCAATCGACCTGGTATCTGACGGCGAGAAATGCTATGTGATCCGCAACGGACGCCCGGAGATGGGAAAGATCACCGGGACAGGATGCCAGCTGTCCGGCATGATGACCGCCTATGTGACTGCGAATCCCGAGAACCGTCTGGAAGCAGCAGCAGCGGCCGTGTGTGTGATGGGGCTGGCAGGCGAGATTGGATGGGAACGGATGCAGGAAGGCGACGGTAATGCCACATACAGGAACCGGATCATTGACGCCATTTATAATATGACAGGCGAAGAGCTTGAGAAAGGGGCAAAATATGAAGTGCGGTAATACGGCATGCAGTAAGGAAGACCTGCTTCTCTATGCTGTGACAGACAGGAGCTGGCTGAACGGCCAGACATTGTATGAGCAGGTGGAGAGCGCTTTAAAAGGCGGCGTCACATTTGTCCAGCTCAGAGAAAAAGATCTGGATGAGGAAACGTTTCTGGCAGAGGCAGAAGAGATCCAGAAGCTGTGCGCGGAGTATCACGTTCCCTTTGTCATTAATGACAATGTAGAGATTGCCGCAGCGATCAATGCAGACGGCGTACATGTAGGGCAGAGCGATATGGAAGCTCTGGATGTACGGAAAAAACTGGGACCGGACAAGATCATCGGCGTGTCTGCCCAGACCGTGGAACAGGCGCTGAAAGCGCAGGAGCATGGTGCGGATTACCTTGGAGTGGGAGCGGTATTCCCTACGGGTTCTAAGGCAGATGCAGTGGAAGTGGACCATGAGACTGTAAAAGCGATCTGTGAAGCTGTGGATATCCCGGTGATCGCCATCGGCGGGATCACAAGAGAAAATGTGAAAGAGCTTGCCGGAAGCGGGATCTGCGGGATCGCCGTGATCAGCGCGATTTTTGCGCAGAAGGATATCGAAAGTGCTTCGCGGGAGTTGAAGGCGCGCACAGAAGAGATGTTAAAGGAGAGCTGAAAAATGGTCAAAGGCGTGATATTTGATGTGGACGGCGTACTGCTCAATTCTATGCCGGTCTGGGAAAATCTTGGCGAGCTGTATCTTCAGCGTCTTGGGATAGAGGCGGAAAAGGATCTGGGAACAAAGCTGTATACGATGAGCCTTGAGCAGAGCGCGCAATATCTGATACAAACGTACCATCTTGATCTGACACCGGAAGAAGTCATAGCAGGAGTCAATCAGGAGGTAAAAGATTTCTACGCGGAGAGAGTTCCGCTCAAAGAGGGGGTCCGCCAGTATCTGAATGAATTTCGGGAGAAAGGCGTGCCAATGGTGATCGCCACGACCGGGGACAGGAAAAATGCGGAAGCAGCCTTGAAGAGATTGAATGTATACCGATTCTTCCAGGGGATTTTTACCTGTTCGGAGATCGGGAGCAGCAAGAACGAACCGGACATCTATTACGCGGCAGCGCTTCAGCTTGACACAGACCCCGGACAGACCTGGGTTTTTGAAGACGCTTATCATGCGATCCAAACGGCTGAAAAGGCAGGATTCAGGACGGTCGGCGTCTATGATAAAGCAAATGACAGAGATCTTGCTCATATCTGGAACACGGCGGATATCTATCTGCCGGAGTTTAAAGATTTTGAAATATTCTGGAAAAGAGCGTCTGCCATCTCATAAGATCATAGGATGACGCAGGCACTTTTCAGCGGCAGGCCGGGGGCACCACTTTCTGCCGCTATATAAAATTAATGCTGAAGATAATAACGAAAGAGAAAGGATGAGGAAAATGAGGACAGCATTAACAATCGCCGGAAGCGATTCCAGCGGAGGCGCCGGGATTCAGGCAGATATCAAGACAATGACCGCAAATGGCGTGTTTGCCATGAGTGCGATCACAGCATTGACTGCACAGAATACAACCGGCGTGACAGGGATCATGGAGGTATCTCCTGAATTTCTTAAAGAACAGATTGACTGCATTTTCACGGACATCCGTCCGGACGCGGTAAAGATCGGGATGGTATCTTCCGCAGAACTGATCCGGGCGATCGCTGACAAACTAAAGGAGTACAAAGCGGAAAATATCGTGGTGGATCCCGTTATGGCAGCGACCAGCGGGTCAAAGCTGATCAGCGATGACGCGGTCGGCATGCTGAAGGAAGTGCTTCTTCCGATGGCGGATATACTGACGCCCAATATTCCCGAGGCAGAAGTGCTTTCCGGCATGGAAGTGAAGACAGAGGAAGATATGATAAAGGCAGCAGAGAAGATCAGCGTTTCTTATCATTGTGTGGTTCTTGTAAAGGGAGGACACCAGCTGAATGACGCAAATGACCTGCTTTACCGGGACGGAAGTTTCCGGTGGTTTTACGGGAAGAGGATCGACAATCCGAACACGCACGGCACCGGCTGTACATTGTCCAGCGCCATCGCGTCCAATCTGGCGAAAGGCTTTGACATGGATACATCTGTAGAGCGGGCGAAAGCATACATATCGGGAGCGCTTGACGCCATGCTGGACTTAGGCAGGGGCAGCGGTCCTATGAACCATGCTTTTGATATTACGGGAGAATATGTAAAAACAGCAGACCAGACATCAGGCGGCAGCCGGGTGGAAAAGGAGGGGGTTTAAAAATGGAAGCGAAACGTACCTCTGTATTTGAGAACAGTCTGATCTGGTTCGGTGCAGGCGTGTCTATAGCGGAGATCCTTACAGGAACTTATCTTGCGCCCCTGGGCTTTCAGAAAGGGCTTGCGGCAATCCTGACCGGACATGTGATCGGCTGCCTTATGATGTTTTTTGCCGGACTGATCGGCGGGAAGATGCGCAAGAGCGCCATGGAGACTGTGAAAATGAGCTTCGGGCAGAAAGGCGGACTCCTGTTTGCAGTCCTGAATGTACTCCAGCTAGTGGGCTGGACGGCAATTATGATCTATGACGGGGCCCTGGCCGCGAACGGCACGTTCAGCACGGGCGCATGGGTGTGGTGCATTGTGATCGGAGCACTGATCATCCTGTGGATCGCCGTTGGCGTGACGAATCTCGGAAAAATCAACACGGTTGCCATGGCAGCGCTTTTTGTGCTGACGATCCTTTTGTGCAGGGTCATTTTCTTCGGAGACTCCGGCGCGGCGGCTGATCTGAGCAGTGAAGCCATGAGCTTCGGGGCGGCGGTAGAACTCTCGGTGGCAATGCCGCTCTCCTGGCTGCCTGTGATCAGCGACTATACAAGGGAAGCGGAAAAGCCGGTGAGGGCGACTGCTGCCAGTGTGATTGTATACGGTCTGGTGAGCTGCTGGATGTATGTCATCGGGATGGGTGCGGCTATCTATACCGGAGAGTCCGACATCGCTGTGATCATGGTAAAGGCAGGACTGGGAATCGCGGCTCTGTTGATCGTGATCTTCTCCACTGTGACGACTACTTTCCTGGATGCATACTCTGCAGGTGTTTCTTCAGAGTCCATTTTCCCGAAGCTGAAAGGGAGCCATGTGGGAATCGTGGTTACGGTCATTGGGACAATCGCGGCAATCTTGTTCCCAATGGATGATATCACGGATTTCCTCTATCTGATCGGATCTGTATTCGCGCCTATGATCGCGGTGCAGATCGCGGATGTGTTCCTTTTGAAAAAGGAGAAGAATGCGGGGGACTTTGACTGGAAAAACCTTGTGATATGGCTGATCGGCTTTATATTATACCGATGGCTTATGACTGTGGATATCCCGGTTGGAAATACACTGCCTGATATGGCTGTGGTGATCGTGCTCTGCCTGGTCGCGGAGGCGGTTTTTGGAAGGAAAACTAAAACTGTGTAAAAGGACAGAATGCAATAGAAGGAAGGACGCACGCTCTGCTCCTTCCTTTTTTGCGGGGCATATGCTATAATTTTTGCTGATCAATAGGCAAAAGATAGAGGAAGGAGAGACGTATGAAAAAATTTATTGAAGAGTTCAAGGCATTTGCCCTCCGAGGCAACATGATGGACATGGCAGTCGGTGTCATCATTGGCGGCGGATTTACTGGGATTGTAACATCCCTGACGGACAACTTTATCAATCCGATCCTGAACCTGGTGACACGGGCAGAGATGTATACATTTCGAGATCTGGCAAGGTTTGCGTCAAGATTTGCCTCTGACCTGGTGAATTTCCTGATTCTGGCATTCGTCCTGTTCTGTCTGATCAAAGGAATTAATAAGCTTATGTCTTTCGGACATAAGAAAGAAGAACCGGCAGCTCCGGCAACAAAAAAATGCCCGTACTGTTTAAGTGAAATCCCGCTTGCGGCGACCCGTTGTGCGCACTGCACCTCCGTGCTTGAGCAGGGCACAGGCGAGGCGAAAGCATAGACCGCATTGCGTTTATATATAGTAAGAGAAAGCATGCTGCTTCGGTCCGGGGAACGGATGGAATGCAGAAACAGATAAAAGGAATGGAGAGTACAAGAATATGGATGGTTCAATGTTTATCGGGACATGGTGGGCTCTGGTACCGCCTCTGCTGGCGATTCTGCTGGCGTTTATCACAAAGGAAGTGTACAGTTCCCTCTTTGTCGGAGTGGCTGTCGGAGCTCTGCTTTACAGCGGCTTTCATCCATGGGAAGCCTTTGTGAATTTCTTTGATATTATGAAAAACAGCATGAATTTGAATATCCTGATCTTTGACGTGTTGCTCGGGATGATCATCGTCCTAATGGCAAAGTCAGGAGGTTCCGCTGCTTACGGAAAATGGGCGGGGACTAAGATCAAGTCAAAGAGGAGCGCCCTCCTTGCAACGGCAGGCTTGGGTGTCCTGATCTTTGTGGACGACTATTTCAACTGCCTTACCGTTGGCTCAGTTATGCGTCCGGTGACGGACCGTTACAAAGTGTCAAGGGCAAAACTCGCCTATATCATCGACGCGACAGCAGCTCCGGTCTGCATCATAGCGCCGGTATCAAGCTGGGCGGCGGCAGTGAATTCCTATGTGCCAGAAGATGCAGGTATCAGTGGATTCCAGCTCTTTTTGAATACAATACCGTACAACCTGTATGCAATCCTTACATTAGTTATGGTATTTTTCATTGCTGTTACTGCATTTGACTTCGGGCTGATGAAAAAGCATGAGGACAATGCAGCGAAAGGGGATCTCTTCACAAGCGGCGGCGAGGAGTTTGATCAGGTTTCTGAAGATGAAGTTAATCCGAATGGCAGAGTCATGGATCTGATACTGCCAGTGGCAGTTCTCATCTGCTCTGCCATAGGAGCGATGATCTACACTGGATATCAGGGTGGGGCGACAGACATCATCACGGCATTTTCCGGCTGTGACGCGGAGACCAGCCTGATCTTTGCCACACTGGTAACGGTGTTCTTTATGTTCGTCCTTTATCTTCCGAGAAAAGTTGTTTCATTCAAAGGCTTTATGGATAGTCTGGCAGACGGATTTAAACTGATGGTCCCGGCAATCACGATCCTGATCTTTGCATGGTCGCTGAAGGGGATGGGAGATGCTCTCGGGCTTGCAGACTTTGTGGGACATGTAGTGGGAGACAATGCATCTGCCAGTGTCTTTATCCCTGCGGTCCTGTTCGCGGCAGCGGTGTTCCTGTCATTCTCCACGGGAACATCCTGGGGGACATTTGCTATCCTGGTACCGATCGCTACGGCAATGTTCCCGGGCGGGAATAATATGCAGATGATGATCATCTCTGTATCCGCAGTCCTTGCCGGCGCAGTGTGCGGAGATCATGTCTCACCGATCTCAGATACAACCGTTATGTCCTCGGCAGGAGCTCAGAGCAATCATATCAATCATGTATCCACACAGATGCAGTACGCGGCGATCGTTGCGGTTATCAGTTTCGCAGGGTACATCCTTGCGGGATTCGTGCATGTCTGGTGGATCGTGCTGGGAGTCAGCCTGATCGTGCTCATCGGAGTGCTCACGGGTATGAAGACTCTCCAGGGGAGAAAGCAGGGCAGAGCGGATGGCTGACAGTGGAAGCGTGTGCATAAAAGCGCCGTATATTGATCAGAGCGGCGCTTATCCTACCGGATGTGAAAGCGTGTCCACGGTGATGCTGCTCAGGTTTCTCGAAGTTGACATCACAGTGGAAGAATTTATAGAGAATTACCTGGAAAAGCAGGGATTCGAGGAAAGAGACGGGGAGGTCTACGGACCAGATCCCAGGAAATCTTTCTGCGGCAGCCCGTACGACGAAGAGTCTTTCGGATGTTATGCGCCGGTGATCGCGGAAGCCTTGAAGCAGGTGCTGGGCAGTACATATACAGTGAAAGATGAGACGGGGACAGACACATCAGACCTTATCCGACGTTATATAGATAAAGGAATGCCTGTGATCTACTGGGCGTGCATCAATATGCGGGAACCAATCATCGGTCCGCAGTGGAAACTCCTGGATACGGGCGAAGTGTTTACGTGGGTATCGAATGAGCACTGTATGCTGCTCGTCGGATATGATGAAGAAGGGTATTATTTTAATGATCCTTATGATAATAACGGGCTGATCCGCTATCCGAAAGAGGTGGTGGAGGACCGGCACCGGGCGCAGCATATGCAGGCTGTGGGAGTGCTTCCGAGCAGCTAAAAAGATAAATTTAATCAGGGGTCAGGGCGGGCGTTTTTCATGAATTAAGACTGTACATTCCCGGCGGAGAGTGCTATAATAGACGGCGGAACGTGGAAGCATAGCTCAGCTGGGAGAGCGCTCGCCTGACTAGCGGGAGGTCATGGGTTCGAGCCCCGTTGCTTCCAGTGATCCTGGGGTATTAGCGCAGCTGGGAGCGCGCCACATTCGCATTGTGGAGGCCACGGGTTCGAATCCCGTATACTCCATTGTATAGAGCTGTTGTTTATGCGGGTTTTCAATTTTCGTGCTGCATTTCGTGCTGCATGAATTCTTTGAAAGCCCGCATATATTTTTACCCTCTTTTAAACAGGCAGGGGTGAAATAAGCTCTCTTCAGAACATCCCATACACGATCATCCCGACAATCCCCACGGCTCCCACCGCATAAATACAGTTGATGACCATGCACACCTGCATCCATTTATTCTTTACATTTCCCGCTGTATAGGCAAGCACCGAGAAAATGCCGGAAAAGATCATAAAAGCGGCATAGCTGTAAATAAGGATCTGTGCCGCAGGGGACTGCAGCGCCCAGTCAAAGGTGCGCAGGGGGAGGATGAGGACAGGATCCGAGGACTGGGACTCGGAGCCGACGACTATATGGTCAAACCATTCCTGCCGAAAGAGCTGCTGCTGCGTATCGGTATCGTGCTGCGGCGCTGTTACAGGGAGGAAGACCCGGCAGTGCAGCTTGCGGGGAGCAGGATCGATTTTGCACGGGCAGAGGTTGTTAAAAACGGAGAACATCTTCCCCTGACGGCAAAAGAACATGAGATCCTGTCAGTGCTGTGCCGGAATGCCGGGCGGATCGTGACAATTGACCAGCTGTGCGAGGCGGCGTGGGGAGAGAACCCCTTTGGATATGAAAACAGCCTCATGGCGCATATCCGCAGAATACGGGAGAAGATTGAGAAAAATCCGTCAAAGCCGGTCTCCCTGATCACGGTTAAGGGACTGGGATATAAGCTGGTGATGGAGGAAAGATGATATGACGAGTATTGCAAAGCTGACCCGGAGATTTGTGGGGATTTTGATCCTGAGCATGTTTCTTCTGTTTGTGGTGAATGTCGTGATCCTTATAGTAGTGGCATCCACGCAGACTCCCGGCATCGGTCCATGGACGACAGCCAGGGAGACGGAAGCGGCACTGCAGAAAACGGAGACAGGATATATCCTTTCAGATGAGATGACGCAGACTCTGAAGGATGAAAACGCATGGGCAGTCTATATTGACAATGATACCATGCAGGTCCTGTGGCATACAGAAGATTTGCCGTCAGAGATCCCCATGCAGTATACGATCGCAGATATTTCCAGTCTGACCCGGGGGTATCTGGCGGATTACCCCACCTTTACTGCCGGATCTGAAAGTGGGCTGGTGGTCATGGGCTTCCCAAAGGACCGGTACTGGAAGCATATGAGCCCTTCCTGGGATTATGATTTTATCAAGAACAGCCCGTACATCGCGCTGTCTGTGATCGGAATCAATGTTGCCGTGATCTTTCTGATCTATGTGGCTGCAAATACAAAGCTGCTCCGTTCTGTAAGACCGATCGCGGACGGGATCCAGGCTCTGCCGACGAAGGCGCCTGCGTATGTGAAGGAGAAGGGACTTTTGTCGGATCTGGCAAAAGATATCAACCGGACGGCTGATATCCTGCAGACGCAGAGAAGGGATCTGAGAAAAAAAGAGGCCGCGCGGGCAGACTGGATATCCGGTGTCTCCCATGACATCCGCACGCCTCTTTCCATGGTCATGGGATATGCAGGACAGTTGGAAGAGAATCCCCAGCTTTCGGATGACGACAGGCGAAAAGCATCCGTCATCCGGCAGCAGAGCGTGAAAATGAAGAATCTGGTAAATGACCTGAACCTTGTGTCTAAGCTGGAATACAATATGCAGCCCCTCCGGCTTGAACAGGTGAATCTGGCGGCAGTGGCACGGCAGTGTGCGGCTGATTTTATGAATGCGGATTTCAGCGGCAAATATCCGCTGGAATGGAAGGCAGAAGAAAATCTGCCGGTCTGTGTGATCACGGGAGATAAGAACTTGCTCCGCCGGGCGGTAAATAATCTGCTCAACAATGCTCAGAGTCATAACCCGGACGGATGCCATATTATGATGGAATTATATATGGAAGGAAACAAATGCTGCATCGCTATTCAGGATGATGGCGTGGGGGTTACTGAGGAAAAACTGAAAAAATTGAAAAATACTCCCCATTATATGATGAATGACAGCGGGGCGGATGAACCACGACATGGATTGGGACTTCTCATCGTGCAGCAGATCATCAAAGCGCATCACGGGGAAGTGCGATTTTTTTCTGCGGCACCTCATGGGCTGAAAATCGAGATCCGGCTGCCGATTTGAGCAGTAAAAGAGGCACAGTCTGCTGACTGTGCCTCTTGCTGCCAAATAGAATGGTCCTTTCTGTATGGACCTGGCGGGAATCGAACCCGCGTCCAAAAACCTATCCCATGTACTTCTACTATCATAGTCCGTTCTTTTTCATTCCCTCTGCCGCACGGAAACGAACATCCCTGCGGGTTCAGTAGCTTCATGGTACGCCTGGCGGCTCAAAGCTTTGCCGTCATCGTTTCTCACATAGTTGATGCCAGATTCCCGAGGTGTGAGTGCCCCGGGGCTGACATGCGGCAATTAGGCCGCAGCTAATTCGTAATTATCGTTAGCGTTTAATTTTAAGTTTGCGATTTAACGCATCAGCCTGCGGATAGCTTCTCCATCTTCAAGATCCCTGTCGAAACCAGTACAAGCCCGGAATATAAGTACAGAAAGATCTGTACGGAAAAATATATGCAGAGTATATCTACATGATATTTAATATAGAATGAAAGAATTAAAAAGTCAAGATTTACATACATTCTTCAAAAATTTAACATTCAAAGTATCTGTATATCTGGATTTTTCCCTTCTGATATGTGATAATAGACAATTGAGAGAGAATACTGCCTTCTTCACCTGAAGAAGGAAATAGAAAAGAGGAGTATATATGCCTACAACATACGCACATTACAAATTCGGCAAAGAAGTGATCAGCGCCCTGCCGCGCCCGCTTCAGAGTGCCATTGAAAATAACAGAGAACTTTTTGATATCGGCGTACACGGGCCGGACATTCTTTTTTATTATCACCCGTTAAAGAAGAATCCTGTCACCGCGCAGGGATATGCGCTGCACGACAGGCAGGCTGACGAATTTTTTCTCCACGCGGCGGAAACGATCAAAAACGCAGAAGACCCTGCATCGGCAAGGGCGTATATCTACGGCGTTATCTGCCACTTTGCACTGGACAGCGAGTGCCATCCTTATATAGAAAAAATGATCCACACAAGCGGGATCAGCCATTCCGAAATCGAGATGGAGTTTGACCGCCTTCTCCTGAAAGAAGACTATATCAACCCTGTACGGTACCTGGGCACAAAACACATTCATCCGTCCCGGGAGAACGGGGCTGTCATCGCGCCGTTTTATGAAAGCCTGACGCCGGAGCTGGCGGAGAAAGCGTTAAAGGGAATGATATTTTACCATAAGATGCTCCTTGCTCCGGGCAATGTGAAGAGAAGGATCATTTTTGGCGGAATGAAGATCGCAGGACAGTATGATTCCATGCACGGCATGGTCATGAGCCTTGAGCCCAACCCGGCGTGCCGGGATTACTGTCAGCTTCTTAAGCGGCTGTATTCAGGGGCAGTGCCGCTGGCGGCAGGTCTGATCATGCAGTACCAGAAGGTCCTTTTTGAGGATGCAGAACTGCCGGAGAGGTTTCGCCGGACATTCGGAGAAGGAGATTCCTGGGAGAGTCTGAGGCTGTGAACAGCCCAAAAGAAAATCCCGGTGTTTTCCGGAGACCAGCATAAAAAGAAAGAGAGAATGAGAGATGAAATTTAAACTGACTTCACTGGAAAAGAAATGGGTGCTCTATGATGTGGGCAACTCTGCGTTTACTATGATGGTGTCCACGATCTTTCCGATCTATTTCAATTTTCTTGCCGGAAATGCAGGAATATCGGATGTAGATTATCTTGCATACTGGGGGTATGCGACTTCGATCTGTACGCTTCTCGTAGCAATCCTCGGTCCTACGCTGGGCGCGGTCGCAGATACAAAGAATTTTAAAAAGACGATCTTTTGCATTGCAATGGGAGTTGGCGTCTTCGGGTGTATCCTCTTGGGATTCCTGTCGTCCTGGATCTGGTTCCTGGGCGTGTTTATACTGGCGAAGACCGGATATTCCGCAAGCCTTGTCTTTTATGATGCCATGCTCACTGATGTGACAGAGCCGGACAGGATGGACACCGTATCTTCACACGGATATGCCTGGGGTTATATTGGAAGCTGCATCCCCTTTGTCGCATGTCTTGGTATAGTGCTTGGAGGGGGCAGCCTGGGGATGGACATGCAGACGTCCATGATCCTTGCGTTTATTATCACTGCGCTTTGGTGGCTCTTCTCATCAGTGCCTCTGCTTCGGTCCTACCGCCAGAGATATTTCTCAGAAGCGGGCGGCCATGTCGTAAGAAACAGTTTTAAACGTCTGGGGAGGACTTTTGCGGAGCTTGTAAAACAGAAACATATCTTTGTTTTCCTGCTGGCATTTTTCTTTTATATCGATGGCGTCTACACCGTCATCGATATGGCGACAGCCTACGGACAGGCGCTCGGACTGGACAGCACAGGGCTGCTCCTGGCGCTTTTGGTGACGCAGATCGTAGCGTTTCCATCTGTTCTCATCTTCAGCCGCATCATAAAGAATATCAGTCCGGAGAAGATCATTACCGTCTGTATCGCGGCATATTTCTGTATCGCCGTCTATGCATACTGGCTGGATTCGCAGATTGATTTCTGGATACTTGCTGTTTTGGTCGGCATGTTCCAGGGGACGATCCAGGCGCTTTCAAGATCCTATTTTGCCAAGATCATTCCCGCCGAGAAATCAGGGGAATATTTCGGGATCTATGATATCTGCGGAAAAGGGGCGTCTGTGCTCGGAACTGCGCTTGTCTCCTTTTTAAGCCAGGTGACAGGCAGCATTAATATCGGAGTGAGCGCGCTGTCTGTCATGTTTCTTATCGGGCTGGTGCTGTTCCAGTTTTCGGCAAAGCTGAACAGGGAGAAAAAGCATATCTAAAGCGTTAGAAAAAAGTGTGAAATTAATCTGAAATTTCTCAATTCGGATGATTCCCGTGTTATAATTGATACAGGAAATCAGGCTGGGGCGGATGCTGATATCCGCTCCTTTTTGCATATGTGTCGGGAGATTACGGTATGGGTGAATTTGTGAAATTACAGGATATTACAAAAATCTATAAAATGGGTGAGGTGGAGATCCGGGCGGCGGACCACATTAGTTTTTCCATTGAGAAGGGCGAGTTTGTCGTGATCGTCGGTCCCAGCGGCGCGGGAAAAACAACGGTGCTCAATATTCTGGGAGGAATGGATACAGCAACCAGCGGTAAACTTTTGGTGGACGGGCAGGATGTGACCGCATACAATGCAAGGCGGCTGACAGGATACCGGAGAGAAGATATCGGATTTGTATTTCAGTTCTACAACCTGGTGCCGAATCTGACAGCTCTTGAAAATGTAGAACTTGCACTCCAGATCTGCAGGGATCCTCTGGATGCCAGGGAAGTGCTCAACGAAGTAGGGCTCGGAGACCGTCTGGACAATTTCCCCGCACAGTTATCAGGCGGCGAGCAGCAGAGAGTCTCTATCGCAAGGGCGCTTGCGAAGAATCCGAAGCTTCTGCTCTGTGATGAACCAACCGGAGCGCTGGATTACAATACGGGAAAAGCAATCCTGAAGCTTCTCCAGAATATGTGCAGAGAACGGGGAATGACTGTCATCGTGATTACACACAACCAGGCGATCGCGCCGATGGCGGACCGCCTGATACATATTAAGAACGGACAGGTATCCCAGATGGAGATGAATGAACATCCGGTATCGATCGACGAGATAGAATGGTAGGGAAGACAGATGAACAAAAAAGCGTTGAGAAAAGATTTTTATATGGAAATCCGGCGCAGTCTGGGGCGCTTTCTGTCTATTTTTTTCATTGTCGCTATCGGATGTGCGTTTTTTTCAGGCATACGCGCCTCCGAACCGGATATGCGGTATTCGGGAGACGAATATTTTGACAATAAGAATATGATGGACATCCAGGTTATCAGTACAATGGGGCTTTCGGAAGAGGATCTCAGCGCCATTAAAGCTGTGGACGGTATCGAATATGCGGAAGGGGGATATTCCTCGGACGTCCTCTGTACGGATGGGGCGAATCAGGTCGTTGTCCATGTGATGTCCATGCTGCCGACAATGAACCAGGTGCAGCTTGAAGATGGCAGGCTGCCTGAGGCAGAGGATGAATGCGCCCTTGATGTGGATTATCTTGCGGAGAGCAGTCTGGAGATCGGAGATACAGTCACATTTTCCAGCGGTACGGAAGATGATATCGCAGATACCCTTGTTACGGATACATTTACGATCACAGGCGCTGTGAGCAGTCCGAATTACATTTCTTTTCAGAGGGGAAGCGCAACGATCGGAAACGGAAGCGTGAGCGCGTTTGCGTATGTGCCGGAAGAAGCCTTTTCTCTGGATGTATATACAGAAATCTGTGCGAGAGTAGAGGGGGCGGCAGAACTGACCGCCTTTACTGATAAATATGATGACAGGGTTGCGGAAGTGCTTGATAATGTAGAAGCGATCAAAGAGGAACGTCAGGAAGCACGGTATGAGGAAGTAGTTGAAGAGGCAGAAACCGCGCTTAATGATGCAGAGCAGGAAGTCGCTGACGCGGAGGCGGAATTAGAAAAAGGGAGAGCCGAAGCTGAAACGGAGCTTGCTGACGGAAGAGCTCAGCTTGAAGACGCGCAGGCAGAGCTGGACAGCGGAAAGAGCCAGCTGGAGACATCCAGAGCCCAGATAGAATCTAACCGTCAGCAATTGATCGACAGTCAGGCGGAAGTAGATCAGGGAACGGAAGAGCTGAACGCAAATATTGATACGCTGAATGCTCAGATCGATCAGCTCAACGCGGCAAAAGAGCAGTACAATGCACTGGCAGCAAGCGGAAAGACTGATGATGTGACGCTGGCGGCTCTTCAAGCGCTGTACGAACAGATCCAGAGCGGGGAGACGGCCATTGCACAGGCGCAGGCTCAGATCGATGCCGCAAAGGCTCAGCTCAGCACAGCACAGGAGCAGATCAACAGCGGATGGGTACAGCTGGAAGCAGGTGAGCAGCAGCTTGCCGACGCAGAGGCAGAACTCACATCAGGAGAGCAGGAACTTGCAGACGGATGGGAAGAGTATTACGAGGGCCAGGCGGAAGCAGAGGCAGAGCTTGCGGACGGAGAACAGCAGATCGAAGACGCAAAGCAGGAACTTGCAGATGCGGAGGAAGAAATACAGAATCTGGATATGCCGGAATGGTATGTATATGACAGAAGTAATCTTCCCGATTATACGGGATATGGCGAAAATGCGGACAGAATGCGGGCTATCGGGGAAGTGTTCCCGGTGATCTTTTTCCTTGTTGCGGCGCTGATCAGCCTGACGACTATGACGCGTATGGTCGAAGAGCAGCGGACTCTGATCGGTACTTTTAAAGCTCTGGGATATGAGCGGCATTCCATAGCGGGAAAATATATTGGATACGCGCTTCTTGCCACTGTGTCGGGAAGTGTGGCAGGAATTCTTTTTGGTGAGAAGGTATTCCCCTATATTATTATCAATGCTTACGGGATTATGTATCAGCATATGAATGAGCTCGCAATCCCGTATAATATCCAGTATGGTCTTGGAGCAGCCGGAGCGGCTCTTGCTTCTACTCTTATAGCTACTTTCCTTGCATGTTTTAAGGAACTGAAGGAGCAGGCGGCGGAACTCATGAGACCGCCGACGCCCAAGCAGGGTCAGCGCGTACTTTTGGAGAGAGTCGGCTTTATATGGAAGCACCTGAATTTTTCGTGGAAGGCAAGTGTTCGAAATTTAGTGAGATATAAGAAGCGGCTCTTTATGACGGTGTTTGGTATCGGAGGCTGTATGGCTCTGATGCTCGTAGGATTCGGCCTGAAAGATTCAATCTTCGCTATTGTAGATATCCAGTATGGGGAGATACAGCTTTACGACGGAAATATAATACTCAGCAGCGATGCGGCGGAAGAAGAAAAAGCAGAAGTGCTGAGCGAAACGCGGGCTGATAAGGATGTGGACAGAGCTGCGGAAGGACTTCTGGAGCAAGTTACGGTCGGAAACGGTGAAGAGTGGCATGATGTATATCTGGATGTGCCTAAAGATGTGGATAGTTTTTCTGAATACACGGTACTTCAGGACCGTGTAACCAATGAAAAATATACGCTGGATGATACAGGCGCAGCGCTTACGGAAAAGATGGCAAAAGAGCTTGGCGTAGAGCCGGGAGATACGATCACTGTCCGTGACGGGGAAAAAGGCGATATCAAGGTGAAGATCAGCACTGTGTGTGAAAACTACATGGGACATTACCTGTATATGACGCCTTCGTATTATGAGGAAACGTACGGAGAAACCCCGGATTATAACTGTGTTTTCTATAAGACTGTGGACCGGAATACCGAGGAGGCGGAACGGGTAGGAGAAGAAGTTCTGAAGCTTCCGGGGGCCCTGAGTGTGAGCTATACCACGGATCTGAGACAACAGGTGGATAACATGCTCGGCGCGTTGGATCTGGTCATTGTGGTACTCATCATATCAGCGGGGATGCTTGCGTTTGTAGTGCTGTATAACTTGAATAACATTGCGATCACAGAGCGCAAGCGGGAGCTCGCAACGCTGAAAGTGCTGGGCTTTTACAATAGCGAAGTGACGATGTATGTGTACAGGGAAAATATTGTCCTCACTTTACTGGGATCAGTGTTCGGTGTCCTGATGGGATGGATCCTTCATCGGTTTATTATTGTGACTGTGGAGATCGAATCCGTTATGTTCGGCAGGAATATCGATTTCAGCAGTTTTGTCTTTGCGTTCCTTCTTACAGTAGTGTTCTCTTGCATAGTAAACGGGGCGATGTACTTTAAACTGAAAAAGATCGATATGGTAGAGTCGTTAAAAAGTGTAGAATAAAAAGTGCAAGGGGTCAGACCCCTTTGGGGAGAATTGTCAGAATTTTCTCCCCGGAGGGGTCTGACCCCTTTCGGATGCATTACCGGTCGATCCCGGCCTGGAGTTCTTCTGCCCAGTTCTGGAGACTGTATGTATGCCCGTTAAAGAGCTTGAGGATGACTCCGGTGGGATTGTCTTCATTTGCGAAAGCATTCGCCTCATCTGTATCCACATGCATGGCAAGTGAGTAAGAAGGGCTGACGCGCACCACTACATCAGAGAAGATGAGGGAGCGCTCATAGCTCGTTGTGATTACAAATACGATGTCATTGTCTTTGACGTGGGCGCGGATCGCGTCTACAGGATTCATGTGGATGTGCCTCTTTGCCACGATGACCCCCTTAGGAAGTTCGATTTTCCCTTTTGGCCCGATCAGAGTGCATCCGGGTGTGCCTTCCAGATCGCCGGACTGCCGGATCACGCTCTTGATCCCGAGTCTCCTTGCGTCAGTCACTGAGATTTCCACCTGGGTCTCCTTACGGCATGGTCCCAGTATGACGACCTTTTCAAATCTTCCTTTCGGCCCTGCGACAGTCAGGCGCTCCCTGCACGCGTACTGTCCGGGCTGGCTTAATTCTTTTGCAAACGTGGGCTTTGTGCCCGGTCCGAATAGAGTCTCAAAATCCTCCTGCGTGATATGGATATGGCGCGCGGAGGTCTCGATGGGTATTTTCAAACTCATTGCTCATTTCACTCCTCATACTTCATGATTTTAGCAGAATAAAGTGTCCGTGTAAAGCGCATGAATGTACCTTTTCGGCGCTTTTTATCCACAGGAAAACAATACATTGTAAAATGAGGGTTAAAATACAGTAAAGAAAGAGTAAATAAAATGTTAAATAGTAATTGACAGTCAGTGATCCCGCATGGTAGTTTTAAAATAGTGCGTTAGTGCACAACTTAAGGAATAAACGGAAAACAGCATACTGAAAAAAGGATCATGCAAAGGAGAAAGAGAAATGGGGATAACAGACATACTCTCTTTGCTTGGCGGTCTTGCTCTCTTCCTGTATGGAATGCAGATGATGAGCACTGGTCTGGAAGCTGCCGCCGGCAACAAGATGAAATCGATTCTTGAGAAACTGACATCTAACCGTATTAAAGGTGTGCTTGTTGGCGCCGTGATCACGGCAGTCATCCAGTCATCTTCTGCTACCACGGTTATGGTCGTGGGATTTGTAAACTCAGGGCTTATGACGCTGAACCAGGCTGTGTGGGTGATCATGGGAGCCAATATCGGAACTACCATCACCGGACAGCTCATTGCCCTTGATATCGGCGCGATCGCGCCAATCTTTGCGATCGCCGGCGTAGCGGCTATGATGTTCGTTAAAAGCGAACGCGTGCATCATATCAGCAGCATCTTTGCAGGGCTCGGCGTATTATTTATGGGTATGGATATGATGGGAGCTGCTATGGAGCCGCTCCAGGATTCCGAAGCATTTATCAATCTGATGACACAGTTCAGCAATCCGCTGATCGGCATTCTGGTCGGCGCAGTGTTTACGGCTGTTATCCAGTCCTCTTCCGCGTCAGTGGGTATCCTTCAGGCTTTGGCGGCTACAGGGATGATCCCTCTGTCCAGCGCAGTATACGTACTGTTCGGACAGAACATCGGTACATGTATCACGGCAGTACTGGCATCGATTGGGACAAAGGTCAACGCCAGAAGGACAACAGTGATCCACCTGATGTTTAATATCATCGGCACAACGATATTTACGATCGTTTGTATGACAACACCTTATGTGGAGCTGGTCGAGTCGCTTACGCCGGGAGATCCGGTGGCGCAGATCGCGAACGCGCACACGATCTTTAATATTGTGACCACATTGATCCTGCTTCCGTTTGGTACATATATGGCAAAAGCAGCAACGCATATCCTTCCGGACAGCAAGAAAGAGGATGACGAGGACCTGCGTCTGAAATACATCCGCCCGTTTGAGTCTTCTTATGCCATCGGACACAGCGCGGTCGCAGTATCTCAGGTGCGCGATGAAGTAGGCCGTATGCAGGGTATGGTGTCAAAAAACATTGATGACGCCTTCAGCCTCTTGATCAATTATGATGAGAAGCTGCGCCAGAGGATTTCAGAGAGAGAAGAGTATATTGATTTTCTCAATAAAGGAATATCAGAATACATCGTAAGCCTGATGAGCAGCGAGAAATCTACGTCAGACTCTATCCAGATCAATGGTTATTATGTGATCATCAGCAATCTGGAACGGATCGGAGACCACGCAGTCAATCTTGCCGGGTATGCGGATGATATGAAAAAATGGGATCAGCAGTTCTCGGAAAATGTCCTTGAAGAGCTGGATGAGATGAAAAAGCAGTGCATGAACGCTCTGGACAATGTCAAAGATGTTATGCCGCAGAATGTGGATGATGTATTGAGCAGGGCGGTTGTCATGGAACAGAAGAATGATGATATGCGCGACAAGTATTTTAAAAAGCAGCTCCAGCGTCTGAAAAAAGGAAAATGCAAACCACAGAGCGGAATCGTATTTTCTGAAGTGCTGACTGATTTTGAACGTATGGGCGACCATACCCTGAATATTGCACAGCAGTATAAAGAAATGGCACAATAGCCGATGAATAAAAACCTCTGTTTTACAGATACTACATTTACTGACAAAAACAGTAAAGTATGCAGATATGTGTAAAACGGAGGTTTTTATATGAAAGCGACGGGGATAGTAAGGAGGATCGACGATCTGGGGCGTGTCGTCGTTCCGAAGGAGATCAGGAGGACGCTCCGGATCAGAGAAGGAGATCCTCTGGAGATTTTTACGGATCGGGAGGGAGAGATCATCCTGAAAAAGTATTCGCCTATCGGAGAGCTGGGAAATCTGGCAAAGCTGTATGCGGAAAGTCTTTCCCAGACGATGGGGTGCACAGTGTGTATCACGGATACAGACCAGGTGGTGGCGTCGGCGGGAAGCGGAAGGAAAGAGCTCCAGGATCAGTTCATCGGACAGGAGCTGGGAAGAGCCATGAAGGAGCGCTCGCAGATCCTTGCAAGGAATGGAGACATCTCCTATATCAAAGTGACTGCGGATATGAAAGATTATTTTGATGAAGTTATCTGTCCGATCATCTGCGAGGGCGACGTGATAGGGGCTGTGGCAATGCTTAATAAGGACGAAAAAAGGCGGTTCGGAGAAGTGGAGCAGAGGGTGGCGTACAGCGCTGCGGATTTCCTCGGGCGGCAGATGGGATAGGAATTTTATGGAATAAATCTTTCCGGACAAACATAAGCTTTACCAGCAGGGCAGGAAAGCGGATGATCGTTTGCCGGGAGGGTGATAGAATATGGACAAAAAAACATCAGGCAGAGCGGCAGGAGAAAAGGGAACAGAACAGGCGGCAGTCAGGATGCTGAAGTCGCTTTTGTGCGCGTATGTTGTGACAGGGATCATGCTCCTGATCCTTACGCTCCTTCTGTACAAAGCAGGATTGAGCGAAGAAAATGTAAACGCGGGGATCATACTGACTTATGTGATATCCACATTTGCGGGAGGGTTTGTGATCGGAAAGCTGACCGGGGTAAAGAAATTTCTTTGGGGGCTGCTCGCAGGAATCCTGTATTTCGTGCTGCTCCTGTTGATCTCGCTGGGAGTATATCACTCTGTACAGGGAGAGCTTATGAATCTGCTGACAACGTTTCTTCTGTGCGCGGGAGGCGGCATGCTGGGCGGGATGGTGTCGTGAAAAAAAGGCTTCCATCTCCCCGGAACCTGTGATATAATATCCGAAGCAATATGTTGTAGAATATTAGGAGGACAGGACATGAAACACATTAAGACATTAAATACACAGACATTAAATAATACAGTGAAAAAGGGCGGATGCGGAGAGTGCCAGACATCCTGCCAGTCAGCATGTAAGACATCCTGTACAGTCGGAAATCAGACCTGCGAGAACAGAAAGTAAGATTTCGGGAATTACAAGAAAACAAGGGGGAAAGGCAGCGGTTTTTCATGACCGCTGCCTTATGCATGTCAAAAGCGCGCGCCCTGCGGCAGCGGCTGGCGCGGAATGTTTATGATAAAGGGGAGCATATAGAAAGAGAGGTATTTCTGTGATACATCTGTATCAGAATAATGGATATAATATTGTCCTCGATGTTAACAGCGGCGCTGTACATGTGGTGGACAAGGCGGCATACGATGTGATCGGAGCTCTGGAGGAACAGAATGAGTTCCATACCCCGGAGACACTTAAAGATCCGAATACAGCTTCTTATCTGAAAGAAAAGCTGGGGAAGGAATATGCGGAAGAAGATCTGAAAGACATTCTTGAGGCTGTCGTGGAATTGACTGAGCAGGGACGGCTGTTTACACAGGATGTGTATGAGGATTTTATTGATGAGGTAAAGAAGAGAAAAACAGTAGTCAAGGCATTGTGCCTGCACATTGCGCATGACTGTAATCTTGCCTGCAAATACTGCTTCGCTGAGGAAGGCGAATACCACGGACGCCGGGCTCTTATGTCCTATGAAGTGGGAAAGAAGGCGCTGGATTTCCTGATCGCCAATTCCGGGAAGCGGAGGAATCTGGAAGTGGATTTCTTCGGCGGGGAACCGCTGATGAACTGGCAGGTAGTGAAAGATCTGGTTGCTTACGGCAGGGAGCAGGAAAAACTTCACGACAAGCATTTCAGGTTTACGCTTACCACTAACGGAGTGCTTCTGAACGATGAGGTGCAGGAGTTCGTCAATCGTGAGATGGACAATGTGGTCTTAAGCCTGGATGGAAGGAAGGAAGTTAATGACAGGATGCGTCCTTTCCGTAATGGCAAGGGAAGTTATGACCTGATCGTGCCGAAGTTCCAGAAACTTGCCGAGAGCAGAAACCAGCAGAAATATTACATAAGAGGAACATTCACAAGAAATAACCTGGATTTCTCCAACGACGTTCTGCATTTTGCGGAACTTGGGTTTGAACAGATCTCTATAGAGCCCGTGGTCGGCGAGGATACGGATCCGTATGCGATCCGTAAAGAAGATCTTCCTCAGATTTTTGAGGAGTATGATAAACTGGCGAAGATCATGGTGGACCGCGAGCGAAGCGGCAGAGGATTTACCTTCTTCCATTTCATGATCGATCTGGAGGGCGGTCCGTGCGTGTCCAAGCGGCTTTCAGGCTGCGGTTCAGGTACAGAGTACCTGGCGGTGACTCCGTGGGGCGATCTCTATCCCTGCCATCAGTTCGTGGGGCAGGAAGAATTCCTGATGGGAAATGTGGATGATGGGATCACCCGACCGGATATTGCGGATGAATTCCGCGGGTGCAGCGTCTATTCCAAGGAAAGCTGCAAAAAATGTTTTGCGAGGTTTTACTGCAGCGGCGGCTGTATGGCAAACTCATATAAATTCCATCACAACATCAACGATACATACGAGGTGAGCTGTGAGATGGAGCGCAAACGCGTAGAATGCGCGATCATGATAAAAGCGGCTTTGGCTGATGCCTGAACCGGAAGAAAGAGAGAAAGGAATGTACAGTCATGAAAAAGAGCAGAGGCATAATAAGCCTGATCCTTGTGGCTGCTGTCATGGTCCTGATCGGTGTGACAACGATCCACGGTCTGGACTCTGACGGAATGGGAGCGGCAAGGAACATTAATCTTGGTCTTGATCTGGAGGGTGGCGTGAGCATCACCTATCAGGTTAAAGGAGAGACTCCTTCTCAGGAGGATATGGATGACACGGTGTACAAAATGCAGCGCCGTGTAGAGCAGTACAGCACTGAGGCACAGGCATATCAGGAGGGAAGCGACCGGGTGAGCATTGAAATTCCGGGAGTTGAGGATGCCAACACGATCCTCGAGGAGCTGGGACAGCCGGGGTCTCTGTATTTTATTAAGCACTACGACAGCGAGGGTAACGAAAACTATACCCTTGGAGCCGATGGTTATGTTCTTAATAAAAGCATCGACGAACTTCAGGGAACAGATTCTATTGTCCTGACGGGTTCTGAAGTGAAGAATGCTACAGCCGGGTCATTCCAGCAGTCCACCACCGGAGCTACGGAATATGGTGTGGATCTGACTCTGAACGATGAGGGAACAGCAGCATTTGCAGCGGCGACAGAAGAGGCATATAACAACGGAAATGACACGATCGCCATTTACTATGACGGTGACCTGATCAGTGTACCGAAGGTTAATGCAATCATTGAAAACGGGCAGGCACAGATCTCGGGCGAGGGTATGACTTACGAGGAAGCGGATAATATTGCATCTACGATCCGTATCGGCGGCCTGAATCTGGAACTGGAGGAAATAAGCTCCAAAGTCGTGGGGGCTCAGCTTGGCGAAGAAGCAATCAGCACAAGCCTTATGGCAGGAGCGATCGGACTGGCTATCGTATGCCTTTTCATGATGTGGGTATATCTGCTCCCTGGTCTGGCGTCCAGCATCGCGCTGGTATTCTATACCGGGCTTACGCTGGTGCTCCTGAATGCATTTGACATCACACTGACCCTGCCGGGTATCGCAGGTATTATCCTCGGCATCGGTATGGCGGTGGATGCAAACGTCATTATATTTGCCCGTGTGAAAGAGGAGCTTTCATCAGGAGCGTCTGTTCATGCATCATTGAAAGCAGGATTCCATAAGGCGATGTCAGCGATTCTGGATGGTAATATCACAACGCTGATCGCGGCGGCGGTGCTCTGGTTCCGCGGAAGCGGTCCGGTCAGAGGATTTGCGCAGACGCTTGCACTGGGCGTAGTAGTGTCTATGTTCACGGCGCTTGTGGTGACCAGACTGATCATTTTCTCCATCTATGCTCTTGGGATCAGGAATCCTAAAGTATACGGGCGCGTGAAGGCGCCAAGGAAGCCGATCGATTTTGTCGGAAAGAGAAAGGTGTTCTTTATCATTTCTATTCTGCTGTGCGTCAGCGGATTTGCGGGCATGGGCATCAACCATGCGCGCGGTATCGGAGCGATGAATTACAGCCTTGATTTTGCAGGCGGTACGGCGACTACTGTAATTTTTGACAGAGAATATACTCTGGATGAGATCGACAGCCAGATGATCCCGGAACTGGAAAATATCACAGGGGATATGAATATCCAGGTACAGACAGTTAAGGGAACAAATCAGGTTGTGTTCAAGACACAGACCCTCGATCTTGAGGAGAGAGAGGCGTTTGAGACTTATATGCAGGATGAGTTCGGCGTCACAGAAGATATCACAACGGAAAATATCAGTTCTACGGTAAGTTCCGAGATGAGATCCGACGCGGTTGTGGCAGTGCTGCTCGCAACGGTATTCATGCTGCTGTATATCTGGTTCCGGTTTAAGGATATCAGGTTTGCGACCAGCGCGGTCGTTGCGCTCGTCCATGATGTGCTCGTGGTTTTTGCTTTCTATGTGATCGCAAGAGTATCCGTAGGCAATACATTTATCGCATGTATGCTGACGATCGTCGGTTACTGTATCAATGCGACGATTGTTATCTTTGACCGTATCCGCGAAGAGCTCAGAGAAAATGGAAGAGCTTCGGACAATCCGGCAGTTTTGAAGGAACTGGTAAATCACTGTATCACACAGACGCTTACGAGAAGTATTTATACATCCCTGACGACATTCATCACGATCACCGTGCTCTATATCATGGGAGTAAGTTCGATCAAAGAATTTGCGTCACCGCTGATGGTGGGTATCGTATGCGGCGCTTATTCTTCTGTATGTGTTACAGGTCCGCTTTGGTTTACAATGAAGACAAAAGGCATGAAGATGTCTGCGATCAATGCTCTGGCGGACAAAAACGCAGGTTCTGAGCCGGCAAAAGCGGCAGAGAAGAAAGTCGCAGAGAAAGCAAAGGATACTAAGAAAGCAGACGTTCGGAATAATGTATCTGCCAAAAAGAACAGCGGAAGTGTTTCCTCGGGAAAAGAGAGCGGCGGCACACAGGCGCACTCTGCCAGAAGATATACAAAGAACAGGTCTCAGAAAAACTGATCTCCTTTTTATAAAAATAGGTGGTATAAAAAAGATAATTCATGAATACGGGCGTGCCGGGTACGGAATTTAATTAGTTCCATGCCCGGCGCGCCCGCCTTTACTTTTGTCTCGATTAATGATATACATAAAGGGTGAAAAGAAGGAGGAATGCGGGATGCAGCGCTGGTTTATCACAATGAAAAAAGCGGATTTTAACAGAATAGGGGAAAAGTATCATATCTCTCCGATCCTGGCGCGGCTGATCCGCAACCGGGATATCATCGGGGATGATGCCATTGATTTCTATCTGAACGGGACGATCGCGGATTTGTATGATGGTATGCTGATGAAGGATATGGATCGTGCGGTAGAGATCCTTGCAGAGAAGATACGGGAGGAGAAAAGGATCCGCGTGATCGGGGATTATGATATCGATGGGGTGAATGCGACGTATATCCTCCAGGAGGGATTATCCGTGCTTGGCGCGGATGTGGACACGGACATTCCGGACAGGGTCAAAGACGGGTACGGACTTAACAAGATGCTCATCGACCGGGCGCTTGACGACGGGATCGATACAGTCATCACCTGCGATAACGGGATCGCGGCGGCAGAGGAGATCGAGTATGCCAAGGACAACGGGCTGACTGTCATTGTGACGGATCATCATGAAGTGCCATATATTGAGATGGACGATGAGAAGGAGTATATCATTCCCAAAGCCGACGCGGTAGTGGATCCGCACCGCGCGGACTGCGGGTACCCTTTCAAAGGACTGTGCGGGGCGGCAGTGGCGTATAAGCTGGTAGAGGCGCTCTATAATGTGATGCAGAGAGATCCGGAGGATGTGGATTATCTTATGGAAAACGTGGCGATCGCCACAGTGGGAGATGTGATGGACTTAAACGGGGAAAACCGCATCTTCGTGAAACAGGGACTGGAGATGCTTAAACGAACGAAGAACCCGGGCCTAAAGGCACTGATCGAGTGCACGGGAATTGACGCAGACCGCCTGAACGCCTATCATATCGGCTTTGTCATCGGTCCGTGCATCAATGCCAGCGGCAGGCTCGATACAGCGAAGAGAGCTCTGGAACTGCTGAATGCCAGGACACGGCGCGATGCGGTCATGCTGGCGGAGGATTTAAAGGCGCTGAATGACAGCCGGAAGGAAATGACAGAGAGAGGAGTGGCAGAAGCAGTGGATCTGATCGAGACTACATCTCTGAAAGATGACCGCGTGTTAGTCGTCTATCTGCCGGACTGCCACGAGAGTATTGCCGGGATCATCGCGGGCAGGATCAGGGAGAGGTATTACCGCCCTGTCTTTGTGCTGACTAAGGCGGAGGACGGGGTGAAAGGATCGGGAAGATCTATTGAATCCTATGACATGTTTGCCCAGATGTGCAGATGCAGGGCGCTGTTTACAAAATTCGGCGGACATAAGCTGGCGGCGGGGCTGTCTCTTGAGGAGGAAAATGTGCAGCGTTTCCGGGAGACGATCAATGCTCTCTGCGACCTGACAGAGGAGGATCTCCGGGAAAAGGTGTCGATCGATATGCAGCTTCCCTTCCCCTATATTACGGAAAGGCTGGTTCAGGAGCTGGAAATCCTTGAACCGTTCGGAAAGGGAAATCCCAAACCGTTGTTTGCCGGGAAAGACCTGAGGGTGATCAGCCCGCGTATTTTCGGGAAAAACCGAAATGTCTTGAAATGCCGTCTGGAAGATCCGCAGGGAAATCAGATGGAAGCCGTGTATTTCGGCGATGTGGAAGCGTGCCTGAAGGCAATGGAGCAAAAAAAAGTCATGGCATTTACATATTATCCGTTGGTAAATGAGTATATGGGGCGGAGGAATGTCCAGGTCACGATCGTGAATTACCAGTAGCAAAAAAGCCGCGGAGAATGTCGAAAGAAGGCGGTTTTTTGCGGGAAGGATATATAAAATATTTGAAAAAAACAGAATTAATGCTATACTAATACTATTGCAGGCATATCGCAGGATGCCGGGAAGCGAAAGGGGGAACTGATATGGCAGGCACACCGGAATATGTACAGTTGAATAAAAATCTGGAGATCGTGGACGGTCATGCCGTGAAAGCGCCGGAAGATTATCAGGACCCGGAGCAGCTCTATCAGGCGCTTGTCGCCCGCGTGAGGAAATACCATCCTTCTACGGATATCTCTATGATAGAGAAGGCATATCGGATCGGAAAGAAAGCTCACAAGGACCAGGTGAGGAAATCCGGGGAGCCGTATATCATCCATCCTCTCTGGGTGGGGATCATCCTGGCGGACCTTGAGATGGATAAAGAGACCATCGTGGCGGGGATGCTCCACGATGCGGTGGAAGATACAGAAATGACGCTGGATGATGTTACGAGAGAGTTCGGTGAAGAAGTGGCTCTCCTCGTGGACGGCGTCACTAAGCTGGGACAGCTCAGCTATTCCCAGGATAAGCTGGAGGTGCAGGCGGAGAATCTGAGGAAGATGTTCCTTGCCATGGCAAAGGATATCCGCGTGATCATCATCAAACTGGCGGACCGCCTGCACAATATGCGGACGCTGGAATTTATGACGCCGGCAAAGCAGCAGGAGAAGGCAAGGGAGACTATGGATATATACGCTCCCATCGCCCAGAGGCTTGGTATTTCCAAGATTAAGACGGAGCTTGACGACCTGTCTTTAAAATACTGGAAGCCGGACGTTTACAACCAGCTTGTGAAAGATTTGAATGCCCGCAAGACAGAGCGGGAGGAATTCGTCCAGCAGATCGTGGCGGAAGTATCCAAGCATATGGCGAACGCCCATATCAAAGCAAAAGTATACGGGCGTGTCAAACATTTCTTCAGCATTTATAAAAAAATGGTCAATCAGAATAAAACGCTGGATCAGGTGTATGATCTGTTTGCCGTGCGTATTATCGTTGATACAGTGAAAGACTGTTATGCGGCTCTGGGAGTGATCCATGAGATGTACACTCCGATACCGGGGCGTTTTAAAGATTATATCGCCATGCCGAAGCCGAACATGTACCAGTCGCTCCACACCACTCTGATGGGACCGTCCGGACAGCCTTTTGAGATCCAGATCCGTACGGAAGAAATGCACAAGACTGCGGAATACGGTATCGCCGCGCACTGGAAATATAAAGAGGGAACAGATGCGGCAAAGAGTATGGAGTCTCAGGAAGCAAAGCTGAACTGGCTTCGCCAGATCCTGGAATGGCAGAGAGACATGTCTGATAACCGGGAATTTTTAAGTCTGCTGAAAGGTGACCTGGACTTATTTGCAGAGGATGTGTACTGTTTTACTCCCAACGGGGATGTGAAAAACCTTCCGAACGGTTCGACCCCTGTGGATTTCGCCTATGCGATCCACAGCGCGGTGGGAAATAAGATGGTTGGCGCAAGGGTCAACGGCAAGCTGGTGAATATTGACTATAAGATCCAGAACGGAGACAGGATCGAGATCCTGACTTCTCAGAATTCCAAGGGACCGAGCCGTGACTGGCTGAACATCGTTAAGAGCACCCAGGCAAAGAACAAGATCAACCAGTGGTTTAAGAAAGAGTTTAAAGAGGATAATATTATACGCGGCAAGGAGCTGATCGTCTCTTACTGCCGGAGCAAATCCATCAACCTCCAGGATATTTTAAGACCGAAGTATATGCAGATCGTGCAGAAAAAGTACGGATTCCGCGACTGGGACGCCGTGCTGGCTGCGATCGGGCACGGCGGCCTGAAGGAGGGGCAGGTGGTGAACCGCCTCTTTGAGGAATATGAAAAGGAGCATAAAAAAGAGATCACAGATGAAACGATCCTCGAGAAGATCTCTGAGGCGAACAGCAAGAAGGTGCATATCGCAAAATCCAAGAGCGGTATCGTGGTCAAAGGAATCAACGATATGGCCGTGCGCTTTTCCAAGTGCTGCAACCCTGTACCTGGGGATGAGATCGTGGGTTTTGTCACGCGCGGAAGAGGGATGTCCATCCACCGCACAGACTGCGTCAATATGCTCCATCTCTCCGATGCGGAGAGGGAGAGGCTGATCGATGCAGAGTGGGAGGATCCGGAAGATACAGAGGGCGGCGGACAGTATCTGGCGGAGCTGAAGATGTATGCTTCCGACAGGCAGGGAATGCTCATGGATATCTCCAGAGTCTTTACAGAGGCAAAGATAGATGTGAAGTCCATGAACATCCGAACGAGCAAGAAAGGAACAGCTACGATAGACACAGGATTTATCGTGCACGGCCGGGAGGAACTTAACAGCGTGATCGAGAAGCTGCGCCAGGTAGACGGCATCCTTGATATTGAGAGGACAGCGGGCTGAGAGGAGACTGACAGCGTATGAAAGTAGGGAAATTTGTGCTTGGTCCGGTGGCGACCAACTGTTATATCGGGATCAATGAAAAAACAAACGAGTGTTTTATCGTGGATCCTGCAACATGTCCCCCGGAGTTTGTAAACTATATTAAAAATGCAGGGCTGACCGTAAAGGCAGTCCTTCTGACGCACGGACATTTTGACCATATTATGGGGCTGGACGCTCTGCTTGCGGAGTTCCGGGTACCTGTGTATGCTCATGAGGCGGAGCGGGAATTGCTGGAGAGCGAGCAGCTGAATTCATCTGTATCCATGCTCGGACAGCCCTATTCATTCTCAGGTGCAGAGTATGTGACTAACAGACAGAATCTTAAGACCGCGGGATTTGAGATCCATGTGATCTACACCCCGGGACATACGATTGGCGGATGCTGTTATTATATCCCGGAGGAGAAAGCGCTGTTCAGCGGGGATACGCTCTTTCACGGATCTGTGGGGCGTACGGATCTCCCTACAGGCAGCATGGGACAGCTGGTAAACTCCATTCGCGACAGGCTCTTCGTCCTGCCGGATGATACCAAGGTCTATCCTGGACATATGGAAGAGACGACCATCGGATACGAAAAGAAATATAATCCATTTATATAGGAAGCAAAAAACATGATCGAGATCGCGTGTAAGAAAAATAAATTTACTTATAATGTATATCATATCACAAAGGCATTTTTCCCGGGCGAGGAAATTATGCAGAGGGTTGATGAAAAGCAAGAATCACTTGTGGAGCTTAAGCTCCCGGGGGGCTCTTGCTTTTCCCTTGCGCCGGAGGAGATTTCAGGAGAACTTCAGGACGGCTCCGGAGCAGGAACCGGGGCGCGGGATGAGGCTCTTTTTCGTGCTGCCGAAGAGGATGCGGCGCAGGCGGAGAAGCGCGAGGTGACCCGGAGAGTTTACCGCTTCCTGTGCGAAGTGTCCGGAAGGGAACTTGCGTGGGGAACGCTTACAGGAGTGAGACCAACAAAGCTGCCGATGCAGATGCTGGAAGAAGGGAAAAAACGGGAGGAAATCACAGGGTTCCTCCAAAAGGAATACTTTGTCGCTCATGCGAAAGCAGAACTGGGATATGAGATCGCATGCCGGGAAAAGGAGCTTTTGGAGAAACTTGACTGCCGGGGCGGATTCAGCCTGTATGCCGGCATTCCGTTCTGTCCCAGCGTGTGTTCCTACTGTTCCTTCAGTTCGTCCCCGATAGGAGTCTGGAAGGACAGGGTGGACAGTTATCTGGACGCGCTGGTTAAAGAGCTCCGGGCGATTGGAAAAATGGCTCGGGGGAGGTACCCGGATACGGTATATATTGGAGGCGGCACGCCGACCACACTGGAGCCCGACCAGCTCAGAAGACTGCTCTTTGAGATCACAGAAAATTTTGATCTGAGCCATACAGTGGAGTTCACCGTGGAGGCGGGGCGTCCGGACAGTATCACAGAGGAAAAGCTTGCCGTGCTGAAAGAGTTCCCTGTTACAAGGATCTCCATCAATCCCCAGACCATGCAGCAAAAGACGCTGGATCTGGTGGGGCGCAGGCATACTGTTGGAGATGTCAGAGAAGCGTATGCAATGGCCCGGCGGCTTGGATTTGACAATATCAATATGGACCTGATCGCAGGGCTTCCCGGGGAAAATGCGGCGGACATGGCGGATACTCTGTCCCAGATCGAGGCGATGCGTCCGGACAGCCTGACTGTCCATTCGCTTGCCATCAAGCGGGCGGCAAAGTTCGGACAGGAGGGAAGGACCATGGACCTGCACTCCGAGATATCGCAGATGGTGGACGCCGCGGCGAAGAGCGCGGATAGAATGGGGCTGAAGCCGTATTATCTGTACCGCCAGAAGAATATCGCGGGAAATTTTGAAAATGTCGGTTATGCGAAGCTTGACAAAGCGGGAATATACAATATACTGATTATGGAAGAAAAGCAGACGATCCTTGCAGCGGGCGCGGGGGCGTCCACGAAGGTACTGCTTGATAAGCCCATACGGACGGAAAAGGGGAAAGAGGTCGACCTCGTCCATGTGGAAAATGTAAAAAATATTACAGAGTACATCAATCGGATCGATGAAATGATAGAACGAAAAGGAGAATGGCTATGGCGCTGAAGAAAAAACCGGTTACCGGCATGAAAGATATCATGCCCGCCGAAATGGAGATCAGGGATTATGTGATCGGACTGATCAAAGACACATACAGAACCTTCGGGTTTTCCTCCATGGAGACTCCCTGCGTGGAGCACATTGAGAACCTGTGCAGCAAGCAGGGCGGGGACAATGAAAAACTCATATTCAAGATCTTAAAGCGTGGAGAAAAGTTAAAGATCGATGAGGCAAAGGAAGAGGCAGACCTGGTAGACGGCGGGCTGCGCTATGACCTGACAGTTCCTCTTTCCAGATATTATGCGAACCACGCAAATGAGCTCCCGTCTCCCTTCAAAGCGCTCCAGATGGGAAATGTGTGGAGAGCGGATCGTCCGCAGAGAGGGCGCTACCGCCAGTTCATGCAGTGTGACATCGATATCCTGGGCGAGCCGTCCAATCTGGCGGAGATCGAGCTGATCCTGGCGACGACCACGCTCCTGGGGAAACTGGATTTTAAGAACTTTACCATCCGTATCAATGACCGCCGCTTCTTAAAGGCAATGGCAGCGTACAGCGGATTTGACGAGAAAGATTATGACAGTGTGTTCATCACCCTGGACAAGATGGACAAGATCGGTATGGACGGCGTGGCAGCTGAACTGAAGGAGAACGGCTATGCGGAAGAATCGGTGGAAAAATATCTCGCGCTTTTTAAAGAGATTACGAACGATGTGGAGGGTGTCCGCAAGTGTAAAGAAAAACTGGAAGGATATCTCGCGCCTGAGGCGGCAGATTCGCTGGAAATGATCATTACCAGCGTGGAGAGCCAGAAGGAAGCGGACTTTAAGATGAGTTTTGACCCTACGCTCGTGAGGGGGATGTCTTACTATACGGGCACGATCTTCGAGATTTCAATGGATGAGTTCGGCGGCTCAGTGGGCGGCGGCGGACGCTACGATGAGATGATCGGAAAATTCACCGGGCAGGACACGCCGGCAGTGGGATTCTCCATCGGATTCGAGCGTATTGTCATGCTCCTTCTTGAACGCGGCTATCAGGTGCCCACAGGAAGAAAGAAAAAGGCATATCTTCTGGAAAAGAAGCTGCCCCAGGAAAAACTCCTTGAGGTGCTTGCCCAGGCGCGCCAGGACCGGGCAGACGGGTATCAGGTGATGCTCGCAAATATGAAGAAGAACAAGAAGTTCCAGAAGGAACAGCTTGCAGAACAGGGATATACAGAGATTACGGAGGTGTACAATGGCTGAGTCAATGAAAGGGCTTAAGAGAACTCACCGCTGCGGCGAGCTCTCTGCGGCAAATATCGGTGAGAAAGTGACCATCATGGGATGGGTGCAGAAGAACAGAAATAAGGGTGGTCTGGTATTCACGGACGTGCGTGACCGTTCAGGGATCATCCAGGTGGTGTGCGAGGAAGGCAAGACAGACGCGGCGCTTCTTGAGAAAGCAGCGTCCCTGCGCTCTGAATACGCGGTTGCCATCGTGGGTGAGGTGGCGAGACGTTCCGGCGCGGTGAATGACAAGATCGCAACAGGAGAGATCGAGGTCATCCCAAGTGAGCTGCGCATCCTCTCCGAAGCTCAGACTCCTCCGTTCCCGATCGAGGAAAATTCAAAGACAAAAGAAGAAGTGCGTCTGAAATACCGTTATCTTGACCTGAGAAGGCCGGACCTGCAGCGCAACCTGATGATGAAGAGCCAGGTCATGACGCTGACCCGCCAGTTCTTCTCAGAGGAAGGATTCCTTGAGATCGAGACCCCGATGCTGGGAAAGACCACCCCGGAGGGGGCGAGAGACTATCTGGTGCCCAGCCGTGTGCATCCGGGATGCTTCTACGGGCTGCCCCAGTCTCCCCAGCTCTACAAACAGCTTCTGATGTGCTCCGGGTTTGACCGCTATATCCAGATCGCCAGATGTTTCCGTGATGAGGACTTAAGAGCGGACCGCCAGCCCGAGTTCACGCAGATTGATATGGAGCTGTCTTTCGTGGATGTGGATGACGTGATCGATGTCAATGAGAGATACCTTGCAAAGATCTTTAAAGAGGTGCTGGACGTGGATGTACAGCTCCCCATCCAGCGGATGACATGGCAGGAGGCAATGGACCGCTTCGGTTCTGACAAGCCGGACCTGCGCTTCGGCATGGAGCTTACCGATGTGACAGACGTGGTGAAAGGATGCGGCTTCGGTGTGTTCACGGGTGCCATCGAGAACGGCGGCAGCGTGCGCGGCATCAATGCCAAGGGTCAGGGCGCGATGCCGAGAAAGAAGATCGATAAGCTGACTGCATTTGTAAAAGATTACGGCGCAAAAGGTCTCGCATACATCGCGCTCCAGGAGGACGGCAGCGTGAAGTCTTCCTTTGCCAAGTTCATGAGCGGGGAAGAGATGTCCGCCCTGATCAGCGCTATGGGCGGCGAGCCGGGAGACTTGCTTCTCTTTGCGGCTGACAAGAATAAAGTGGTATGGGATTCTCTCGGAGCGCTCCGCGTGGAGCTGGCAAAAGAGCTGGACCTCTTAGATAAAGATGAATTCCGCTTCGTGTGGATCACAGAGTTCCCGCAGTTCGAGTGGAGCGATGAGCAGGGGCGTTATCTTGCCATGCACCATCCGTTTACTATGCCGATGGAAGAGGACCTTCCTCTCCTGGAGCAGGGAAAACTCGGGGAGGTGCGCGCGAAGGCTTACGATATCGTTCTCAACGGAAACGAGATCGGCGGCGGAAGCGTCAGGATCCATCAGAACGACATCCAGGAGAAGATGTTCGAGGCGCTCGGATTTACGAAAGAACAGGCGCACACACAGTTCGGGTTCCTGCTCGAGGCATTTAAATACGGAGTGCCGCCACACTCAGGACTTGCCTACGGTCTGGACCGTCTTGTCATGCTCATGGCAAAACAGGACAGCATCCGCGACGTGATCGCGTTCCCGAAGATCAAGGACGCTTCCTGCCTGATGACAGAGGCGCCGACACCGGCTGATGCAAAACAGCTGGAAGAGCTGGGGCTGGAAGTGAAGGCAGAGATGGAAGAGTAGAGTTCAGCCGGAATAGAATAGAAATAAAAGATCGTTGAAACAGGGGCGTCCGCACTGAGAATTATGCCAGTGCGGGCGCTCTTATTTGGTTGCAGCAAATAGGAATAACAACGGTTTGCCTGCTGTTCACGGCATGCGGAGAACAGGAGAGTAAAAAAGCGGAAGAAAAAACAGAAGCGCAGGAAGACGCGGATTCCGAGTGGACAGGTCTGATTTCTCCGCAAGATGCGCATGATATGTTGGAAAAGAAGAGCTCGGATGAACAGGAAGAGCCGGACACGCACAAACCTTTAAAGAAGGTTTATATAGGAGACACCAATGTGTTATGCGGAGTATATATAGCGGAGGAAGGGGAATACGCTCGAGGGATTGGTCCCAAACTCAGCCTTTATCCGAACGGAGAGGGGGATTTTCACGTTCATTCAGCCTCGAGCTATATTGCATCCGGCGGTTATGAAGCGGCTGGCGGGAAATTGATCTTGACGGATGAGTTCAGCGATGAGCCGCAAGATATATATACCTTTGAAATCGCAGACAACAAATTGATATTCCTGGCGGATGAATCTGCAGAAGTCTGGGATTACGGTCCCGGTACAGCGGCGGATGGCATGGTGTTTGTTTATGATGAAGAGCAGACAGAATGGTATATGGCGGAGGATCTGGATTGACATGGCTGGAAGATGGACCTATTAAAAACTCAGAAGAGAAAAACTCAGGAGCAGCTCCCTTATTTTGGAAAGCTGCCCCTGAGTTTTTCGTTGTGCGCCTGGCGGCGCACGTTTCTCAAGGGTGTAAGTCCCAAATCCACCCGG
>ERZ791922.238-NODE-238-length-43628-cov-3.474101_pt1 | contig 43628 bp, 37 predicted proteins | sample MGYA00510134_ERZ791922 | MGnify/ENA primary metagenome ERZ791922 (study PRJEB30046, sample SAMN00792101) | human gut metagenome | study: EMG produced TPA metagenomics assembly of the A metagenome-wide association study of gut microbiota in type 2... | reverse complement strand
TATATTTATCATATTCTTCTATTTCGAATCAAAAGAAAAATCATAATTTTAGATTCTGTTTTTTATATTGTATTATTTCTTTACACAAAAAAAGAAGTTACAGCGTTTTTCCTTCGTTTTACTGTAACTTCTTCTTTCATTATTATATAACCATATTCAAACTACTCCTGTTTCCCAGGATATAAATATTCCACTTTAGCAGAATCAAATACCTTCTTCCAGCGCTCACTTGGCTCACAATCAGTAACAATTGTAGTTAGATCCGATATTTCTCCTATTTTCTTAAATGATATCCTATCAAACTTAGAAGAATCCACTACCAGAATTTTTTTAAAGGCACAATCTAACATCTTCTTCTTTATTTCAGAATGTGTTTCGCTGGAATCAGAAAATCCCTCACCGGAATCAATTCCCTTAGAGGATACAATTGCAATATCTACATGATAGGAACTTAGCATTTTCTCTGCCTGATGACCAATCAAAGCCAAAGAACCTTCTTTCACCGTACCACCGGTCGATAAGATATTCCAACCAGAAACATCTGCTAACTCTACTAGAATTTCAATAGAATTCGTAATAAGCGTAATATTTTTCTTATGCTTTATATTTCTGGCAACAAATAATGCTGTAGAACTTGCATCCAACATAATTGTTGAATCATCTTTGATTAATCCTGCTACAATCTCTGCAATCTTTTGCTTTTGCGTAACATTCGTATTTTCACGGACGGTAAATGGTAATTCTGTATTATTATTTTCATTTAATACTGCTCCACCATAGGTCTTAATAGCAAGACCCTCTTTGTCAAGCTTCTCTAGATCTCTTCGTATTGTTTCTTCTGATACGTCAAACAATTGGCTAAGTTCGCTAACTACAACCTTATTTTCTTTTTGTAACTTCGCCAATATTAAATTCTTTCGTTCTATTGCTAGCATTTACATCCCCCCATAACTTCTTCTAGCGACTATTTATAGTATAATAACTTTTTTAGCTAAAATCAATCCTAATAACAGTGTTATTTTTTTGTTTGTTTTTTGTTTTCTATAAACAGAATCATTTTACAATATCGAAAAAGGTACGCAATCCCATCAATCGTGCGCACCTCTTCATGCAAAACCTTTTATATTCTAGTTATTCTTCTGACATCTCTAGCTACATCAACTTATTGCGTAACTTCTTATCTGGATGCGCAAGCACGGAACTATCTAAGTACATACCATTTTCCTCGATAGCTTTCTTTGCAGCTTCAATCGAAGCAGTCACAGAAGCAATTTCACCAGTCAACATAAGATAAGACTTTCCACACATACCACGTGCAACTCTAACCTCTACTAGTTCAACGGCTGCTGTTTTTGCAGCAACATCTGCCGCAACGATAATGGATGCTGCTGAATAAGTTTCTAACACACCAAGAGCTTCGATATCCTCCACTACAGATGCACCATAGATTGCTGGCAAGATGCCCTCATGAGGATTACCAAGAATGAAACTATCGATGAGATGTGTTTCAAACTGAATTCTGGCTGCCTCTACCGAAGCATTTACCGCACTTAGGTCACCAGTAATTAAAATAATATATTTTCCCGGACAAACGGTTTGTGCTTCCACGATGTCAATATCTGCTGTCTTGACCATCAAATCCGCTGCCATAATACCTGATGATACGGTTTTATATTCTACCATTCCAATTGCTTTACTCATGGATTATCCTTTCTGCGCGATATTATCTTATATGTGATTTGCATATAGGATACTATCTTATGCCACCAATTAACGTCTAAATTACACTGCCTGCATCTATCATAATAAACTGATCATTCACTTCCAATACTGTTCCATCAATGGAAGCATGAACTGGTAAACTAAGACCATCACCGCTTTTTGCTAGCAATTGTCCAGTTACTACCTTATCTCCGGCAGAAACTATAGAAACTGCAGGTGCTCCCACATGCTGACTTAATTTTATCTTCACTCTTTTTGCAGTTTGCAACTCTTCATATAACGGAGCCGGAACGTTATAGTGAGTGAGACAAAGCCGACTCATCAAACGTTTTACCGGGATTTGTTGATATTGTCTGGAAGGTTCTACCGATGTTTTCTCTAGCACTTCTGGCTTCACACCATTTTGACGTAATCCCTGTTTATATAGGGTGATAAGATTTGCAGGTGATAATCCTTGACCACAAGAATACATGGAACAAAGTCCACAGCCACAACAATACATGGTGTCTAAAAATATCTGAGGATTCTGGACATCCTTACAGGTTGCTGCTCGCATAAAAAGATGCGGATTAATTGGATGACCTAATAAATGTCTGGGACAAAGATCCGTGCACATCTCACATTGACAACAAGCTGCTGCTGCTCTTTTTAAATCAATGGAGGGCTTGCTTTCCTTACGGACCACCACATAATGATCCTTAGGTAACACGATAATGGCATTCGATGTCTTTGTTATTAATTGTTGTTCGTTTCCGATAAATCCCATCATTGGTCCACCCATAAGATAAGCTGGTTCTTTTGTTGTAATACCACCTGCCATTTCAACAACTTCTTTTACTGTCATACCAAGAGGGACTCTTACAGTTTTGGGCTCTTTCACTTCACCCACTACAGAGACTAATTTGCTTGTCACTGCCCTATGATTTATTACAGCTTCATAAATGTTATATACTGTTTCTACATTAAATACTGCTACGCCAATGTCAACCGGTAATCCACCTGGCTTTACAACCCTTCCTGTGGCTTCGTAAATCAATACCACTTCATCACCGGCAGGGTACACTTCTTTGCAGAGTTTAAGGCTCATATTTTTGTACGCACTAATCTCTGCTTCTACCGCTTCGATTGTACTTTTATAAGAAGGTTTTAAAACTATAATAGCTTCTCTTGCACCAATACTTTCTGCCATCATAGAAAATGCTTTCAGTACCTCATATGCTCTGTCTCGTAACAACTGTCTATGTAACTTTAACAGAGGCTCGCACTCTGCGCAATTTAGAATAATAGTATCCACCTTATTCGAAAACTTCGCATAAGTAGGAAAACCGGCACCGCCGGCTCCACAGATTCCATATTCTTTCACAATTTGGCTAAGCTCTTCCATCACCATCATGTCTTACTCCAGTCCTGTTGCATCATCAATAATTCCAACAATTGCTGAATCTATCGGTGAGGTTTCAGCACCACATCCTATTCTTGCAGCACACCCCACGGCAACCAACACATATTCACCAATTCCAGCTCCCACATTATCAATCGCTACTAATCTATTTTCCTGAAAGCTTTTAATTGGTTCAACAATCATAAATTTATTTCCTATCAGATTTTCATTCTTTCTGGTTGAAACTACACTACCAATCACTTTGCCGATTAACATATTAATCCCTCCAATTTAGAGTTTTAAGACCCAAGTTTATAAAATCGTTACCATCTGTCCGCATGTAATTTTTGCAGCGTTCGCTTCATCCGTATCAATATGCATCTCCAGTGTAAAACTATGATCTACCCTAATCTGAACTTGATGAAATACCGTCTCTCTTTCATCTTCTACTTTAACAGATACAAGATCTCCATCCTTAACACCAGCTGCCATTGCATCTGTTGGTGACATATGGATATGACGTTTTGCAATAATACATCCTTCTTCTAAGTAAATCGCTCCCTTTGGTCCAACAACTGCTATCGGTGCAGATCCCTTTATGTTACCGGATTCTCTGATTGGAACCTTAACTCCCAGTTTAATTGCATCGGTGGCAGAAACTTCAACCTGAGATGCCTTTCTCACCGGTCCTAATATTCTAACATTCTCTATCGCTCTTAGCTTTAATCCTACAATGGTAACCGTCTCATTTGCTGCAAATTGGCCACCCATGAGGTCTTTTTTCTTAGTTAATTCATAACCCTTTCCAAACAACTGCTCCACATGATCTTTCGTTAGATGAATATGTCTTGCAGACACACCGACCGGAACAGCGAAGCCTGTTTTACCACTTTGTTTCTCTTGTAGTACATTTAATACCATTCGGGTTATGAGTTCAATTTGATTATCTTCCAAGTCGTTCACCTACTTTACTTTTTTTCCTAATGTTATATCTTTTGCTAGTATAAATTTTGTTGCTTCTTTTGTATTTCGTAGTTCATTATCTTTTGTCTTTATAGTTCATTATCTTTTGATATTCATGTTTAGTCTTTCTCATCTGTAATCATGTCCACATGATATCTTTTTTTGTTCTAACCTTGTTACATTTCAATTCTTGTTTGATTTTAGAATCATATACTTTTTTTTGTCACTGAAGCTATGTATTTCCTTAATTTTTTTAATGGATAAAGCAACTATCGTCACTTTATCCATATCTATAAGGAGTTCTAAGTATATCCTCTAATAAGAAATTACTCTTATAAGATTATCTAGTATTTGATTTACTTAATTGCTGGTAAAATCTTCTCTACATCAGCATGTGGTCTTGGTATTACATGAGTAGCTACTAACTCACCAAGTCTTCCAGCACTAGCTGCTCCAGATTCAACAGCTGCTTTCACTGCTCCAACATCTCCTCTAACCATAACACTTACTAATCCAGAACCGATTTTTTCTGTTCCTACTAATGTTACGTTTGCTGCCTTTAACATTGCATCTGCTGCCTCAATAGCTGCTACTAAACCTCTTGTTTCGATCATTCCTAATGCTTCCTGTGCCATAATTTTTTCCTCCTTTAGAACTGTTGTATCAACAGTAACCTCATCTTTTATATTTTTATTATTTTTTATAACTTCCATAGAAATGTTACTACCGCTTACCTCCTCAATGCTCTGTCCGGTAAGTGATACTTTGGACATACTGCGAGGCTTTTTTCCCTCTCCAGTAATCTCAGCTTTTCTCGTCGATTTCGACTTTTTATCTAACTTATCATCCATATGTGATTACCCTGCCTTCTTTTGCATTAACACACTACATTTCTTCGTCTTGTGGCAACATTTTTCTTGCACTTAGATCAACCATGCGAAGAACCTCTTCATGAGGATTTGCAATGACGGCATGAGCTACTGGCTTTTTAATAGCCTGATTTACCGCAGATTCTACTGCCTGTGTTACTTCGGAAACAGATCCTGATACGATGATGGTAACCAACCTTCCACCCATCCTTCTCTCCCAAGTAACGAACTCGACACCTGCTGTTTTGCACATAATATCGAGGGCATCTACCGCTGCGGTTACACCACTTATTTCAATAAATCCTAATGATTTTCCCATTATGTCAAGCCCCTTTCTTCGTATCTTAACACCCATTCATTGCCTATACTTAATTCTTATCAAAACCGCTTAAGTGAAGCATCTTATTCACATCACCCTCAGGTGCGGCAATTGTATGGAAAGATACGACATCAGTAACTTGTATTGCAGCTCTTTTCGCTGCATCCAAAGCTGCATTGACATCCTCGATGGAGCCTCTGAATTTTATCGTAACCAATAATGGAACGGGAAGTTTATCTGCATTTGCCGGTTTATTTCGGTCAAATGGTTCCAAGGTTACATTAGCGGCCTTACATCCAGCATCGGCCGCCACAAATGCTGCCGTCAAACCATATACCTCTAAAAATCCAACTGCTAAACCCATAACTGCTACCTCTTATTCATTATTTATGATAAGGAAAAGTTCGTGAAGCGATCTTTTTCTTATTTATTTACGATAGCAATCTTAAGACCTGTCATTGCTAGATTTGTCTGAAAACCTTCGTTAATTTGTTCCAATGGATAAGTATGAGTAATCAATTTTTCCATAGGAAGACCAATTCCCTTCGCTCTCTTTAAGAAATCAAAGGTAGTTGCATAATCGCGCAAGGTATATACCCAAGAACCTACTACCGTTAATTCCTTTGCGCAGATATCAAAGTGAGGATTGATGGTTGCATCTCCTCCATTAATGAAGAATCCTAACTCACAAAGTCCGCCGCCGTTACGGATAAACTTATAGATGTTCGAGTGTCCCCCTGGAGCTCCCGTACACTGGAAAGCGAAATCTGCTGGCTTTCCACCACAAGCTGTTTCTACCGCTTTTGCTAGTGCTTCAATACCCTGATGCTCTTTGAAGTTCACACTTGCACACGCGCCCATTTCTTTTGCAAACTCTAATCTCTTAGCTTCTCCGTCTACTGCTACAATGTTTTCAATACCCATAGTACGAAGTACTGCAATACAGATAAGCCCGATAGGTCCACAACCTTGAACGACTACTCTACTGTTAAAGCGAAGAATCCCCGTTGTCTTAGCACGTTCCACAGCGTGAATTAATACTGCGCAAGGCTCAATTAAAATTCTTGAGGAAAGGTCTAAATCACTTACATTAAAGATTGTAGAACCTCCCTTAATTACTATGTAATCAGCAAACCAACCATTGAAGCGAATTTCCTTATCTTCAGGTAGTAAACCGTATACATCAGCTCCACCCACATTTTGTTTGTTTAAATCAAACATAGTGATATCTGGATTATCCTTAAAAATCATACAAGAAACCACTTTATCACCTACAAAAAGTGGCTTACCAGCACTGTCTAACTTAACATTCTTACCCATCTTAACGATTTCGCCTGTACCTTCATGACCAAGTACTACAGGAATCAAGGAAAATGGATCTCTTTTATATTCGTGAGCGTCGGTACCACAGATACCGCAGCCTTCCACTTTAACTAAGATGTCATCCTCTCCGATTGGAGGTAATGGGTACTCTTTTAATTCAATCTTTTGTAACTCCGTCAATACTGCGACTCTGGCTTTCTCTGGAATCCCTGCGCTTTTCACTGAAGCAGTGCTTTGGGGAGCCTCTGATAAACCAGCTAGCACTTGACGTACAATCTGTTCTATACTTTCAGAATTCATAAAAATGATTTTCTCCTTCCTATTAATATTACACACCTTTGTATTTACAATGCAAGAATAGGACTATCTCAACGGATACACAAACTATCCGACATTACGCATCGTCTGCGTTTTGTAAATGTACTTGCACTTGTGAGTCCTTCACCGGTTCTGCTTGCTATAGTAAAGGTACAAAATCCCTCACCACCAAATCCGATGGCTGCATAGGAAGGTGCATTCTTAACAAGAATCGCTGTATCAATCGCTTTTGCATAGGTTGTGATACGGTCCACATTTTTGGAATGAATGTGTGCGGAGTGCCGATTACCGTGCTCTAACCATACCGCTTTCTCTACTGCATCATCAAAGTTTTTCGCACGAACTATACCAAGAATTGGCATCATCAGCTCTTCGGAAATCAAAGGATGTTCTTTCTCGCCCTCAAATATGATGCAACGAATATTGGAAGGCACCTCAATTCCAATCATGCGAAGTAATGTTTTTGCATCTTTTCCAACGCAGTTACGATTCAATCCCTTTGATGTAATTACTACGCTTGTAAGCTTATCTTGTTGCTCTTTTGTAATCGCATAACAACCTTGCTCTTTTACCATGAAATTTATTAATTCATCTGCGATGCTGTTAATTGCAACAACTTCTTTTTCTGCAATACATGGAAGATTATTATCAAATGTACATCCGTTAACAATATCTTCCGCTGCTTTTCTAATGTCAGCGGTTTCATCTACTAAAGCAGGTGGATTTCCAGCTCCGGCACCGATACCTCTCTTACCGCTTTGTAATACGGCGGTAACTACACCTGGTCCTCCAGTCGCAGCAATCAATGGAATATCTTTATGAGACATCATAATCTTACTACTATCCAGAGTAGGCTTTACCAAAGAACAAGCAATATTTGCTGGACCTCCTGCCATGAGAGAAGCTTCATTAATCAACTTTACTGCAAAGTTAGAGGTTTTTATCGCTGCCGGGTGTGGATTAAATACCACCGTATTTCCACCAGCTAACATACCAATCGTATTGCAAATGATTGTTTCACTTGGATTAGTGCATGGCGTGATCGCACCAATTACACCGAATGGCCCCATCTCCACTAAGGTTAAGCCACGGTCACCAGACCAAGCAGTGGTTGTGATATCCTCTGTCCCAGGCGTTTTTTCTGCTACCAACTGATGTTTTAAGATTTTATGTCCCACATTACCCATACCAGTTTCTTCTACCGCCATACGGGCAAGTGTTTCTGCATTCTCTATCGTTTTCTTACGTATCGCAGAAATGATTTTTTCTCTTTGGTCCATCGACATCTTCTTTATAACTAACTGAGCCTCTTTTGCAGCTTCAATTGCTTGGTTCATATCGTCGAATATACCAAGTTCAGTTTTCGGTGTTTGAGTCAATTGCATACTCGCTACGACATTTTTGACAATGTCTTGAACCAACTGCTCATTTACTGTCACTTACGATCCCTCCTTATCGGAACTCACTATTTCGTAAGTACCAATTCTTATAATCCTAACTGCTCCATAACCTTTTTTGTAATGGAAGCAACTAAATCTGCGTTATCGGAAGCACTTTCCTTACAGTCATTTCCACAACAGTGACAACTTGCTTTTCCTTCTTTTGTATTGGAGCAAAGATCAGCAGGATGCTTTCCTTTTAACCCAAATTCTCTTCTTAATTCGTATAATCTCTGAACCTGAGAATTGCTTAATTCTTTTGGTCCTCCAAGAACTTTTGCTTGATATAATAACTGTGCATAGAACTCAGTTGATTCCATCTTAAAATATGCATTTAGTAAAGTATCGGAAAAGCTTAATGCACCATGATTTGCTAATAAAACGGAGTCAAAATGTTGAATATACTTAGAGATTGCATCTGGAATCTCATCTGTAGAAGGTGTACCATACTCAGCAATTGGAACACAACCTAAAGAAATAACTGCCTCTGGCATAATTGGCTGTGTTAAAGGAATTCCTGCAATTGCAAAGCTTGTTGCATACATTGGATGAGCATGAACTACTGCATTAACATCTGGACGCTCCTTGTATACTCTCATGTGCATTTTGATTTCAGAGGATGGTTTATAGATTCCATTTGCTTGAAGTACTTTACCATTTTTATCTACCTTACATATGTAATCTGGTGTCATAAAGCCTTTACTAACTCCAGTTGGTGTACATAAAAATTCATTCTCATTTAACTTTACAGAGATATTACCGTCATTTGCAGCAACCATACCCTTGTTATAGATTCTGCGTCCTATCTCGCATATCTCCTTTTTGATTTCATATTCGTTCATTGTAATCCTCCTTCTATTTTCTGTGACTTTTATCGTTGTATTTCTTTGTTTTTCTATATTATATTACCTAAACATTCATAAGTCAACACATTATTTATTTTTTAATGTTGTTTTATGTGGTTTTCATTTTTTTCTGGTGAGATTCTAGTTTTCATACAACATTATCTATTTATCTTTCATGTTCTATCTTATTTTCTTTGCCCTAGGTACGTGTAATATCGCATACGGAAAAAGACAGAGTACGGTTTGAATACTCCACAATCGCATTCATTGCGGATTCTACCTCAGATACTGTTCCTGTGAATACTAAGGTACCACTGGTATAATCGACATTTTGCAATGTAACTCCCGATGCCTTTACCGCTAAATCAGCTCCAATAATTACTGCTTCTGCAGGGCTCATCGTTAATATTCCAATGGAAGCCTTACTCTTATCGCTTTCTTTTTGAAAAGAAAGTTTATCAATTAAAAGTCGATCTGGCGCAGCTATAATATGAGCCAAAGATATCTGCTTGCCAGGTACTAACTCCTGCACAATACGAAGTTTCTCTTCGGTTGTCATCGAATCATAGATTCCCATAGTGTCCTCTCATTCTGCCGCTTGCGGCATAAAATATTGGTCTAGCCACCAATTTTCACAATTAGTCCAGAATGTCTTTCTGCTACTTTTTTCAAACGTTCCATCTCTTCTATCATTGGAGGCATAATACCCTTTAGTAAATACTCTCTGTTTAATCCATCGTATTTATCACTGCCGAGGCGATGATATGGGAGCAAGTTCATTTCCTTTACTCCTGGTAAGCTGCCTGCAAATTCTGCAATTGCTGCAATTTCTGCATCCGTATGGTTAAAGGTTGGTATCACTGGTACTCGGATAATCAGCTCTGTTTTTCCAGAGGCAGCGATTTTTTCCGCATTTTCAAGCACAAGTTCGTTACTTTGACCGGTAAATAATTGATGCTTCTCTGAGTTCATATGTTTGATGTCCATCAGATATTGATCTAGAACTGGTAAAATTCTATCAATCACAGTAAATTTTGCAAAAGCAGTGCTCTCCATTGCCGTATGCAATCCTTCTTCCTTACAGGCATGTAACAGATGATACGTAAAATCCGGCTGACATAAAGCTTCCCCTCCTGAGAGTGTAACTCCTCCGCCAGACCTTAGATAATAATTTCGATCTTTTAATACCTCCTGTAGTACTTCGGAAACGGTAACATCCTTACCGATTGTTTTGTCTTTCCCCTGAACCTTCATTTTCTGAATCTCATATTCTTGAGATTCCGGATTACAGCACCAACGACATCGGAACGCACAGCCCTTTAGAAATACAATGGTACGAATTCCATTTCCATCATGAATGGAATATCGTTGAATATCAAATATTCTTCCTTTTACATTTAAGTCATCCATCTTAACTCCATTCTGTCGCAATCCTGCGAATTTTTGCAACAGCACAAATTTATACGTTATTTCTAAAATCCTTGTGTGGTTCGATTAATAATATCATCTTGTAAGGAGCGGGATAATGTAGTGAATAAGGCGCTGTAACCAGCAACACGAACCACCAGATGTTTGTAGTTTTCCGGATGCTTTTGTGCATCTACTAATGTTTCTCTGCTTACCACATTAAACTGTACATGCATCCCTTTTTGATCAAAGAAAGCTCGTATTAATGCCACAAACTTTTCTAATCCGCCACGCCCCTGTAGAGCTGAAGGGTGAAATTTCTGATTGTATAAAGTACCATTTGTTGCATCCATATGATCAAGACGTGCCACAGAATTAGCTGCAGCAGTAGGGCCTTGCACATCACGTCCCGGTGCTGGGCCAACGCCATCCGCAATCGGGGTATAGGCGAGTCTTCCATCTGGAGTCGCTCCTGTTTGTTGTCCAAGCGGAACATTTGCAGAAACTGGATATAGGCCAGCTTGGTATACGCCACCTCTAGGATTTTTATATTTCTGCAATGGCTTTGTATAGGTATAAGCAATCTCTCTAGCAAATTCATCAATTGAAAGAATATCATTCCCATACTTTGGTAATTCCTCAATCATCTGGAGGATTTCTTGATATCTTAATCGATTATCAGAACTTCCTGCCACTCTTGTAGATAACGGGTTCTCCGTGTTTTTGTTCTTTTCCTCAAGGACAGTCTTTAATATTTGTTCTATTTCCTTTTCGGAAGGTTCTTTCCCATGTTCTCTTAAGTTTTTAACAATCTCTACTGTGATTTGCCCAGCTAATTCGATATCAATGGACGGATGAGAGCTTACACTTACAGAAGCATTTTTTGTTGGCATACCAAAATTATGTAGAAGTGCTTCTTTCATTTCGGTAATTCCCACTTTACCTTCCTCGTATACAAGTTTCTTAATCGCATAAAGAGAATCTGTCATATTTGCGATGCCAAATCCTTGCGGCCCAGTAAAATTGTATTTTGCGCCACCTTCCTGAACACATAAACCGCGTCCAATACAGTCTTCCACCATAGAGGATTCAAAAGGCAACGGACAAAGTTTTGCATGCGCCATATCAATCGCATTATCCGCATTAACAAGCAACGAAATAAAGTATTCCATTTGTTTTTTATATGCATCATAAAAAGCTTCAAATGTCGTGTGATTTTCAACGGAGCCGGTTGGAACACCAACTAATTTTCCATCTTCATATCCGCCTGAAAATACCATCTCGAGTGGACGGCACATATTAAAGAACGCTGCATCATGCCATCCATCGGTTTTACCAGGCACTTGCGGCTCCACACAACCAATAATGTCATAGCTTCTTGCTTCTTCCATTGTTGCGCCTTTGCTCATCATCGCAGGGATAATTACCTCATCGTTATAATAAGCAGGCAATCCGATTCCAGTTCTGGTAACTTCTGCAGCTTTTATTAATAAATCATGGGGAGATCCATTCCATACCCTGATACTTAATGATGGCTGTGGTAGCATTGTGTGCATCGCAGCCTCTAATACCATGAAACTCAGTTCATTCGTAGCATCCCGTCCATTACTGTCTTGTCCGCCGACAATCATATTCTGGAACATTCCATATCCTGCAAACCCTTCCGCAGAAGCGGCATCACGGCATTTGTTAATATCATTTAATTTCACAAAGATACAGTCAATAATTTCTTGTGCCTGTTCTCCTGTGATTCTCCCCGCTTCAAGGTCAGCTTTATAATAGGGATACAAATATTGATCAAATCTTCCCGGTGAAATGGAATGCCCACTTGATTCAATCTGTAATAAAAGTTGTACAAACCAAAATGCCTGGCATGCTTCATAAAATGTAGTCGCACCCTTTGCCGGAACTCTTTCACAATTTTTTGCAATCGTTAAAAGCTCATGTTTTCTCTTCTCATCCTGACAGATAAGTGCAAGTCTTTTCGCTTCCATGGCATAGCGCTTTGCATACAGTATGGCTGCATCACAGCTTCTGATTACTGCATGATAGAAATCAAGTCGGCTTGCATAATCAGCATCTCCTAGTTGCAATTCTTTTTTCCTACTGAATACTTCTTCTTTAATTCCTTCATAACCGATTGCAATTACCTTATCATACTGCACAGTGATATGCCCAACACCATTATAAAAATAGTTCCCCGGTGTAAACACATTGTGCTCCATTGCAAGTTTCGTTTCTGGAGCCATATAATAATCTGCTAATTCACTAGTTGTTTTTCCCTTCCAATAGCTATGTACTTTCCTTAACTCATTCTTTGCTTCCTCAGAAATATAAAAAGGGTCTGCTGATCTAGTCTCAACAGTATCAAGTTCTGCTATCAGCCAATCAAAAGAGAACTCAGGGAAGGTCTGACATCCTCTTTCTGCAATCGTAGCACTACCTACAATTAATTCATTCTCTCGAATTACAATCGGAAGATTCTTTGCTATATGTTCAAAGGCCTTGGAGCGTCTGCTTATGATAGGCTCTCCCTCTGTCTGCTGATACGATTCCGTAATTAAAACTGCTCGCTTTGATTCAATCTCTGGCATTTTCTCGTACAACGCATCAATTAGTTTTTGTATACGAGGTGATTTCTCATATCCTTTTTTGGTTTCCGCCATCATACCAACCTCCTAACTTGTGGTTTTGTGTCATTTTACTGTAATTATATCATTCCACTTATTATAAGTCAATATAATCCCACATATATTATGTTTATTTGTGTGGGTTTTGAATATGATATCGATGATATTGTTTTTTTATATTAATTTCTTCCATCTTCCATGATCTACGCTACTTAATGTCTTTTGTATTATAAAAAAAGCTATCGAAGAAATACAGCATAGATTTCTTTGATAGCTTATAATTAACAATTGTAATACTCACTTAATACAATTTCGTTTATTTCACTGTAAAACGAATCACATTCCAAGAATATGGCTTTAAGGAAGCTATTGCGATATTTTCATCGATCCTTGTAGTTCCTGTCGCACTAGGCACTACATTATTTGGATTGCTGGCAGTATTCGTAGCCTTTAAGTCCGCATGGATCATCTCCGTATGCTCCAATAAGGTTGCACTCTGAAACTCAGTCAAATCGATAGAAAAATCTATGGTCTGGTCAGCAGAACGATTTACAGCAAACACTACAACTTCATTCTTCTCTTCGTTATGTACTGCAACGGTTTCAACATAAGGTACTTTATCGCTGATTTTATTCTCATAAGTTTCACATTCTAAGATTGGTCTTAAGGCGGTCCCCCTTCCAAAGTTTGATACATGCATAAACGGATAGAAGATAGTTTGAGCCCAAGCAGTCCCACCATTCTCTGTCATAATTGGTGCGATGACATTCACTAGCTGAGCAAGACATGCCATCTTGACACGATCACAATGTTTTACAAGTGCAATTAGCAAACAGCCAACAAGCAATGCGTCTTCAAAGGTGTAGATATCTTCTAATAAGCTTGGTGCTACGCTCCAAGGTTCTATCTTCTTATCCTGATCATGACTATGGAACCATACATTCCATTCGTCGAAAGAAAGATTGATAGTCTTCTTAGAATGCTTTTTCGCCTTCACAGAATCACAAATCGCAACAACTGATTCGATAAAAGTTTCCATCTCTAAGGATTTGGCTAAGAATAACCCCGGATCGTTTTCATAATTCTGATAGTATTGGTGCATGGAAATATAATCGACATAATCATAAGTATGTTCTAATACAGTACGTTCCCACTCTCCAAATGTAGACATTGTTAAACTAGAGCTACCACAGGCAACCAACTCAATGCTTGGATCAACCCATTTCATGACTTTCGCTGTTTCACAAGCAATTCTTCCGTATTCCTCCGCAGTCTTAGCACAGGTTTGCCAAGGTCCATCCATCTCATTGCCTAAGCACCAGACTTTAATATCAAATGGCTTCTCAAAACCATTCTTTTTTCTTAAATCACTATAATAAGTCCCACCAGGAAAATTACAGTACTCTAGTAAATCCTGGGCTTCCTGTGGTCCTCTTGTCCCTAAATTAACAGCCATCATCACATCGCTATTGACACGTTTCGCCCATTCCTGAAACTCATCTACACCGACTTCATTGGTCTCAATACTCTTCCAAGCAAGGTCAAGACGTCTTGGTCTCTTTGCCTTTTCTCCTATCCCATCTTCCCAACGGTAGCCTGATACAAAATTGCCTCCTGGATAACGTACCATCGGAATATTTAATTCTTTAATCAATTCCATGACATCCTGACGAAATCCCATATCATCTGAGGTTTCGTGGTCTGGTTCATAGATACCTCCATATACTGCTCTTCCTAAATGTTCAAGGAAGGAACCATATATTCTTTTGTCTATGGTTCCTATCTTATTGATTTTTGATAGAGTAAGCTTTGCTTTCATTATTTTCCCCATTTCTGCGCTACTTTTGTGCATCCCAAGTTTGTGATCGCAGCGCAGACACAAACTTGCTGAGTGAACGATTTATCTTACACTTTTTCTTTATGATACCTTATCTTTTTACTTACGTTTTACAACAAGTAAGGCTACCTTTCGCATGAAATAATTAGGAATCTATAACAAGATTCCATAATACGTCTTGTGATAATCTCTTGACCTGATACTGTTTGTGTAGTACTCTTATGCTTGAAAGAACTATGATGCTAAATCACCTTGTAAATACACAGAAGTTAGGTCACCACTCATCCTACTAATACATATAACACAGCATAGGATGTTTTCCAATGTAAAAAAGTATTGTCTCATTGTCTTTTTCTACTGTTTTTAAAAGAGCTGATTTTAATAATTAAACACAATTTCAAAAAACAGTAGCAGAATAGGAGGTTCTATGATTCATTTAAGTCACTGTGGTTATAATACCCACAACGCAAACTATGATGTTATTGACCGTCCAAATGGTTCTGGGGATTATTTGTTTCTTTATTTCATTGCTCCAATGAAAGTCACATTAGATCATCACACTATATTAACAAAACCAAACGCATGTATTCTCTACTCTCCGAATGCAAGTCAATACTATGGAAATGTCGAGATCTTTTATAACAGCTTCCTTCATTTTGAAGTAGCACAGGAGTATCTGTCCCAATTTCATATACCTACCAATACTATTTTTTATCCAAAACACTACACTGCAATTAATCAATACATACAACAAATCTTAAATCAGAGTATAACAAAAGAGCCCCTCTATGAACTGGCCATCCATTCCCTCACTACCGAGTTACTAATTACGGTAAGTAGGGATATCAATGATCCTCATCACAAAGGGGTTACCTCTGAACATATATTAGATGTTATGAAAAGTGTCCGTATTCAAATATTAACAGACTATGCAAAAAGTTGGACACTCCCTGAAATGGCAAATCTGGCAAACTTAAGTGTCAGTCGTTTTCACTACTATTATAAGTATTATTTTCATACCTCTCCAAAGGCAGATTTGCTAGAGACCAGGCTAAGTCAGGTTCAATTTTTACTAACTGACCAGAGTATCTCCATTAAAGAAGCCGCCAGATTAACTGGTTTTGAAGATATGCCTCATTTTACAAGGCTTTTTAGTTCAAAGACTGGTATGACTCCAACCAAATACCGATTAGAGTTCCTTGGCACCGAGGGAAGCCATGAAGCGTAAAAATGCCTGTTTTCCTTCTTTCGTGCGCTTAAATACTCCCGCTTGTTCTAAGATGGAGCAAAAAGCAAGTCCAACCTCGTCTTTGATGATATCGTCAATCCTATCATCTGTTAATCTGGAATACTTATTGCGTATGGTAGTAATCCATCCCGCATGTTTTGCAGTGGATTCTTTTTCTAATGGGTTTTTATTCTGTAAGAGGCAGGCTTTGACCTCCTCTAATTCGAGAAGTAAACGAGATGGTAGGATTGCAAAACCCATAACTTCAATTAGACCAATATTCTCTTTTTTAATATGATGATGTTCCTGATGTGGATGGTAAAGCCCATCCGGATGCTCTTTCGTTGTAATATTATTACGAAGGACTAGGTCAAGTTCATAATAGTCCGAAACCTTTCTGGCAATAGGCGTAATGGTATTATGTAGTGTTTCTTCAGTCTTTGCATATATCATTGCGCTTTCATCGCTATAAGCACCCCAGGCATTCCGAATTCTTTCAGCAAGCTCAACAATAGCTTCCGTTTCTTTTCCACGCAAACGAAGCACTGACATTGGCCATTTTACAATTGCTACTTCTACCTCTTTGAATTCTTCAAACGTAAATTTTTCCTCTACTTTTGCTTTCGCCATAGCAAAGGTATAGTTACCTCCCTGATAATGTTCATGAGTTAAGATGGACCCTCCTACAATTGGTAGGTCTGCATTGGAACCCACAAAATAGTGAGGTAAAAATTGAATAAAATCAAATAGTTTCGCAAACGTAGTACGATCAATTTTCATTGGACTATGTTCCCCACGAAATACGATACAATGCTCATTATAATAAACATAGGGTGAATACTGCAAAAACCAAGGCTCCTGATTCATCGTTATTGGTATTGTCCGAAGAGTGTTTCTTGCGGGATGATTTACTCTTCCTGCATAACCTTCATTTTCTTTACATAACTGACATGCTGGATATGCTGTGTTTTTAGCATGGATTAAAGCAGCAATCGCCTTCGGGTCTTTTTCCGGTTTCGACAAATTAATCGTAATATCAAGATCGCCATATTCTGTTTTGGTAACCCATTTCACATCTTTTTGAATACGATAGCGGCGTATGTAATCGCTATCTTGGCTTAGCTTATAATAATATTCGGTTGCCGCTATTTTATCGCTTTTATAAAGAGAGTAAAATTTTCTTATTACCTCTCTTGGGTATGGAGTTAAGCAATCCATTAGTTTCGTATCAAATAAATCTCGATAAACAATACTGTCTTCGATTAACCTTTGTTCACAAGCATAATCTAATAATACTTTTAAGATTTCTTCTAGATTATCTGGATTTGTTTGAGTCTCTGTCTCGCTTATCTCTATTTTAGATTTTTCTGTTTCGGAGGATATGGTAGCCATATCCTCCTCATAATCAGTTATTTGTAATTCAGACAAGATTCGATTTCTAACATAGATACGATCTTCTTCCTCTATTAAGCCCGTTATGATTCCATACTGAACCAAACGTGCAACTCCTTGGTACACGCTCAATTTATTCCTCCAATCCTGCGAATGCTTATCACTTTAATGGTATATCCAATACTTTTATTCCTCAAATCCATTCGGATGATTTTTATGCCAATTCCATGCACTTTCAATAATCTCTTCGATCTCTGCATGCTGTGGTTTCCATCCAAGTATGGTCTTTGCCTTATCACTCGATGCTACTAAGGTCGCAGGATCGCCCGCTCTACGGTCTGCTAAGACTACAGGGATTTCTTCTCCAGTCACTTTTCTGGCTGCCTCAATTACTTCCATTACGGTGTGTCCCATACCATTTCCAAGATTAAAAATATTACTTTCACCGCCAGCCATCAAATATTTCACTGCCAAAATATGTGCTTGTGCTAAATCAAGCACGTGAATATAATCACGTACACAAGAACCGTCTTTTGTCTCATAATCTGTACCGAAAACACTGATTGCTTCTCTCTTATGATTTGCAACTTGTAATATAATCGGGATCAGGTGAGATTCTGGGTTGTGTGCTTCTCCGATTTTTCCAGACTGGATAGCACCGCAAGCATTAAAATAACGAAGCGATACATAACGAAGATTATGCGCTACAGAAGTCCATTTGAACATCTTTTCCATGGATAACTTCGTTTCGCCGTAAGTATTGGTTGGCTCAGTGCGGTCTGTTTCAACGATTGGTACACGTTCTGGCTCCCCATAAGTTGCAGCTGTAGAGGAAAATACCACTTTATCGATGCCGTGTGCTACAAGAGCTTCCAGTAAAACTTTCGTTCCACATAGGTTATTATCATAATATTTTAGAGGGTTAACCATACTTTCCCCAACCAAGGAACTCGCTGCAAAATGAATGACAGCATCGATGTCCTTTTCTTTATCTAATACAGTATCTAAAAATGCGCGATCACGGATGTCACCCTTATAAAATGTTGCATCTGGATGAACTGCCTCCTTATGCCCTGTTTCAAGATTGTCAATTACCACAACCTGTTCTTTCGCTAAAATCAATTCATAAACGGTATGTGACCCAATATATCCAGCTCCACCAAGTACTAAAATCTTCATAATACTGCCTCCTTTTTATCAATTCTTTTCATTTCTCTAATATTTTGCATTATTACATGCCTTTTTTACTTTATACGTAGCAAGTGTATAGTTCTTTGTCTCTCATTCCAGCTGTTACTAATATCATATCCCATCTTAGCAGGATTACAATATGAAAAAGTATTCTCTTTATGTAAAAATGTTGCATATTACTCTTAAAATGATATAATAAATAAAAAATACTGAAAAAAAACTGAATTACGTAAATGATATAATACAGTGACTATATATGAGCACAGCAACTACATATCCAGCCCTTTTTTTATGAAATTAGATGAACTGATACTTACAAGTAAAAACATCTTTTATTATATCATGAATTTAGGATAATAAATTCATGATTGCAATCAACCAAGCCTTTCACTAGGCAGTCTTATTATATCACATAGGGATAATTTTATGAAAGAAATTTCACTATAATGCACAAAATAAATAGTAGTAAAAAGTACCAATGTTATATTTATTTCAGTTCTAAAAATAGAAAATTTGCACTTGTATAGATAACGCAAAATTGCCACCATAGACATTCCAAGTGTTAAACAGTTGAGATCTTTTGTTGTTAATTTCCATGCGTAATAAAGAGCGCAGATGGGAGTATAGATGAATCAGACCTTTAAGAATTCTTATAAAGTAAAAGAAAAAGAAATGGTATCCTTATCTGTATATAATGTTGGTTATCAGAGATGTGAACCAAAGTATCAGTGGGGTCCTGGAGTACGTGATCATTATTTAATCCATTACATAGTTTCAGGGAAAGGATATTATGAAACGAATCATAAAACCTTTCCCCTAACATCAGGCGATGTATTTTTAATTTACCCAGATACCCAGGTGACCTATTATGCTGATGCAAACGATCCTTGGGAATATTATTGGGTCGGTTTTTCCGGAAGTGATGCTGGATTGATATTAGAGTCCACCGATTTTTCGAGCGAATCTCCAGTGATCTCTTCTTGCTCCTTCGGAGAGAAAGTAAGGGATCAGCTTTATAAAATCTATGAAGCTCGTGGAAATGAATTCTCCAATGCAGTTGCTATGGCTGGCCAACTCTATATTACCTTAAGCCTTTTCCTTACCGGTGCATCAAATCATAAGAAAAAGCATCATCAAAACCTGGATTATGTTCAGAAAGGTATCATCTATATGGAGTCACATTTCTCTTATCCGATTACCATTGACGATGTAGCTGACTATGTTGGCATCAGTCGAAGCCACCTCTTTCGAGAGTTTAAATCACATTTAGGAAAATCTCCAAAAGAATATCTCTCAGAATTTCGTATCAAATACTCCTGTGCATTACTAAAAAATACGGATTTGTCTATTGGGGCAATTGCTGCTTCTGTGGGTTATGACAATGGGCTCTATTACTCCAAAGTATTTCAGTCGATGAAAGGGATGCCACCTAGCAAATACAGAAGTCTAAATAGCTAGTCAACTAGGATAGCATGTTATTACCCTTTTACCGCACCAGAAGCCATGCCGTTCACCATGTATTTTACAAGGAAAAAGTATAAGATAACAATTGGGACTGCGATGAAGATTGAGCCTGCGGCAAATCGCGCAAATTCGGTTTCCCCTAAACTCATTAACCCCTCTGCTACCGTATACATATTTTTTTCTTTTAATAAAAGTTTTGGTAAGATAAAGTCACTCCAAGGCCAAGTAAATGAAGTTAATGCGGTGTAGACAATAATTGGCATAGATAGCGGTAAATTTATCTTACGAAAAACAGTAAAATTGTTCGCACCATCGATTCTAGCAGCTTCATCGATTGAAGTAGGTATAGTATCAAAAAATCCCTTTTGCGTAAGATATCCCATCGGTGCCCCAGCGCTATAAATCAGGATAAGTCCCCAATGATTATTAATCAGATTAAACTGAGTCATCAAGAGATAAACTGCTATCATTCCCATAAAAGAAGGAAACATGCCAAGGACTAACGTAGTTTTCATCATTGGTTTTCTAGCCTTAAACTGAAATCGTGACATCGTATACGCGGTTAATATCACCAAAAAGGTACTTAAAATACAACTAAAGGAAGCAATGAAAAGGGTATTTAAAAACCATTTTGGATAATTATAGAGAGCGGTATCGGTAAATAACAAGCGAAAACTATCGAAACTATACTCTGCTGGAAAAAAACCATCAAAGGAGTATATCGTTCCCGATTTTGAAAAGGAAGCAAGGATTAACCACAGACAAGGGAAGAAAAAAACTAAAGCAACCGAGATTAAAATGATATAAGTCACCACAGTGTCCAAGGTTTTTATAAAACTTCGTTTCTGTCTCATTGAAAAGTATCCTCCTCTCTGTAGGAATGCGACCTTACATAGATCAAGAGTGAAAAGATCGATGTTAACAGGAAGATAACCAAGCTAATGGCAGCACCGATATTATAATAGTTGTTATCAATCGATAGATTGTACAACCAGTTTATCAATAAATCCGTATCACTCGCTAAGAAATAGTCTTCCAGATACAATCCACCTCGTAAGAAGTAAAAGATACCAAAGTTATTAAAATTACCCATGAATTGAGTAATTAAAACCGGTGTTGTTGAGAATAAAACAAATGGAAACGTAATCTTTTTAAATCGTTTCCATGGTCCTGCTCCATCAATTTTAGCCGCTTCTGATAAGGTTTCATCCATATTGGATAAAATTCCTGTGGCAAGTAACATCGTAGTTGGTATACTAATCCACGCATTCACTCCAAACCCAATAATTCTTGCTGTCCATTTTGCATCCAAATCTAAAAAACCGATCGCCTTATATCCAGCCCCTGTAATCATTTGGTTAATTGGCCCTCCATAGGAGAACATAAACTTAAAAGCTAACAAAGTTATAAAACCGGGAATTGCATAAGCAAGCACTGGAAATGCTCTCCAAAATGCTTTCCCTTTTACACATTTCTTATTTAATAGTAAAGCTAAGAATAAACCGCCAAAATAATTGATTGCTGTGGATACTACTGCCCATAATAAGTTCCATAATAGGATTCGAAAGAACGTTGGTGCAAACTGCGATAGTGTTACTAGCTTTTTAAAGTTCTGTAAGCCTACCCAGTCCACAAGCTCTGGCGGAACAATGTTGCCACCGTAATTCGTAAAGGCTATAAATATCATAAAAACAATCGGAACTATATTAAAAATACTTACCCCAAGGATAGGTAGAAATAGTACACTTAGATAGAATTTTTTATCAAGTAATTGAGCGACTTCTTCTCTGAATGTAAGTGGCTTTTTCCCTTGTTTTATCCTAAGAGCTGTTCTCTTCACATCCTTGATGTTATTAATATAACAGCATAAAAACAACAAAATTAATATAAAAGCTAAGATTCCCATGATGAGAAGTAAGATTGAGTTATCTCCTTTTATCCCTAACCATGTGTCCGCTTTTTGAGTTCCTAGTGTAACTATCCCTTGGATAGCATCAATCCCATAAAAAATAAAATAAAATAGAAATCCAAGGAACAAGAGAAAATATAATATTCCTTTTATGTACTGTTTATAAAGAATTTGTCCCAAGCCCATAATACATGCAGATGCAAATACATAGCTTTGGCTTTTCTTATCTTCTGATCTCCGCTTGTTCTGATTTATCTGCTTATTTGGCTCTATCTGCTTACTTGGCTCTATTAACTTACTTGGCTTTATCAACTTATTTGGTTCTTTCAGCTTATTTAGCTCTTTTTGCTTTATTCTCTTATTCTCGTCCTCCTTTTGATTCTCTTCTAACTCTTTTCTTTTTTTACTTTCTTCCATCATCACCTTGCGCCTCCCGTGTCCTACAAACCAAATCTTCTCTAAGCTTTCTCCCTTTTGGTAATCTCATATTTACAGAAATGGAGAAGCTCTCAGGCACATAATATCTTCATTTTTTCACTCCAGGCACTTATTCCTTCGTCGTTAGAGTGAAAATAGCGTCGTTGATTTGCTTGCTTACAGTATCCAGACCTTTCTGGTAGGATTCTTTCGTTATATATTTTTGTTCTCCTTCCTTACGAAAGGCATCTTTTGCTAAGTCAGAAAAAAAGGTGTTCATAGGATCCCATATCTGTGCGACTTCTTGTATCGATGGCATAATTACTATATTTCCACTTGCAAGCTTCTCATATAGTATCGCAGAAAGTCCTCCAGCTGCTGTTGCTGCATCGTTTCTTGCTGGAGCAATTCCTAAATATTCATTTCGTTTCATCATCATGTCATAACTTGTTGAAAAGTCTACGAAAGCAAGGCAAGCATTCGGTGCATTCGTATAAGCGCTGATTGCATATCCATTGATTCCGCCCATGGATTTGGTTTCCATGAATTCATTCGATTCCTGTGTAATATCACCATTTACAGGTAGCTTCGGCAGAGAAGTTATCACAAGATTTTCTTCTGCTTTTTTCTTCGCTTCGTCATTTGAGAGTCCATCCTTTTCATAGGTTAGGATAAGTTCCTTTAAAAAGGTTGTATATACATCCGGCGTTGATACTGTAGCAAAATAGGTTCCATCTCCTAACTTGGTATATGCACTTCTCTTAATCGTATCATCGATACACTCTTCATTCATAATTCTAGCAAGTTGCTTTAAAACCATAGTACCCTTGTAGGCATCACCAGCTCCAAGTCCAATGTCCTTAGGGTCCGTATTGTTTTGTCCAAAGATATAGCCTCCATAGGAAAACAAATATCCTGCGGAAAAGTAAGGATCATATAAGGACACCATGTATCCATATTTCTTACTGTCAGTTTCGTGCACCTCTTTTGAGTACCGATACATTGCGCTCCAATTTTCTAACATGTCAGGGATACTATTCTTATTGGCATCCCAGGTTGTATCCCAATCATTTGGTAACATATCTTTACGATAATATAGCATGGTGGCCTGAACATTAACGGGTACACCGCAGGTATAAACCTTACCGTCAACCTCAGACTGATAAGCCTTCCAGGCAACTTCCGGAATCTGTTCATAACAATCAAGAGATTCCACTGGTAGAGGAAGAATATGTTTTCCTTTTACATATTTCATCAATACATCATTTGCCTGGTATAAAATATCTGGTCCATAACCATAAGGTCCATCGTTTGCTAGATCTAGATATTGGTCCATATTCGCGTCAACAGCAACAATTCCATATTCTTTATATTTTTCATTGAATGCATTCATTAATTCATTAAAGTATCCTCTCTCAATTGCAGTATCATTCTCTAGTACACGAATTGTTACATTCCTTTCAAGTTCTCCCTGAAATAAGGCACTGCCAGTTGAGGTAGGATTGTCCTTAGAACCTTTACTTTTTCCGCAACCTACAAATAATACGCCGCACAGTAAGAGTGCTAACAATTGTTTTCCTCTCTTTTTCATCTGATTCTCCTTTCAAGTAATCTATCATGAAATAATAAATTAACGATAATAAGCTGTTTCTTTTTTACAAATCGAAAGATAGTTCTAATGGAAAACTTCATAGTGCTCCTTTCGTAATAATCAATGATTCTATAGGAATATAGTCCTTAATCCTGTAATCAAATTTACGTTGTTATTGAATCAAAAAAAACATTTTTAATAATCACAAAAGGTTATCAAATAGAGTTTTCAAGATAACAAAGCCACCTTTACCTAAAACTCCATTCTGATACTCATTCGAGGCAACCATATTGTACTGTTTCTCTGATGATGGATACAATGAATCCAGCTCTTCATCTAGGCATCCAGCATTATAAAGCAACGTAATACTCTCTGTTTTTAGATATCTTTCTAATAAAAATACCTCACCGACTGCTTCCATCTTGATTTCTCCTTCTTGTAAAGAAGCTTCTTTTTTTAGGGCTAACACTTTCCGAATCGTAGATCTCACAGTGAAATCCCAATTTGATTCCTCCCACTCAAAAGTACGTCTGCTATCCGGATCGTAACCACCTTCCATACAGATTTCTGTTCCATAGTAGATGCAAGGGACTCCAAGAAAACAGGTTGCAATCGCAATCGCTGCAAGTAACTTATTCTTATCCTTATTGATCTCCGTAAAAAATCGATGGGTATCATGAGAATCCAAAAGATTTAGCATCATTTCATTCACCGCTTGTTTGTTACGCACTAGGATTTCATTTAATTTATGTACAAAGTCCTGTGTACGGAATCTGTCAAATGCAAAATAATCAAGACATGCTTTGGTGAAAGAATAATTCATGATACTATCAAACTGGTCACCCATCAAAAATGGATAAGCATCATGCCAGTTTTCACCAATTATAACACAATCTTCTCTTATTTTCTTTACCTCTTTTCGAAACAAACGCCAAAAGTCATGAGAGATTTCATCGGCTACATCAAGCCTCCATCCATCAATATCAAATTCTTTGATATAATAGCAGGCTATATCAATTAAAAACTTACGTACCTCTTCCTTTGATGTATTTAGCTTTGGCATATATTCGCAAGCACCAAAACATTCATAATTGCATGGATTGGTAGTCACCGTGTCTCCATATATAAAAAACCAGTCATAATACTCGGATTCTTTTCCCTTATTTAAGACATCTTGAAACTGCATCATTTGGTTGCTGCAATGGTTAAACACAGCATCAAGGACAATTCGAACTCCCTTTTCATGAGCTTTGATTACTAGTTCCTTTAAATCTTCTTTCGTACCGAATTGCGGGTCTATTTCTTTATAATCAATGGTATCGTACTTGTGGTTTGATATGGATTTAAATATTGGTGTCAGATAAATGGTATTTGCACCAAGATCTACGATATAGTCAAGTTTCTTAATAATTCCCTTTAAATCGCCACCAGCAAAACTTTTCGGTGACGGTCTCTCCCCCCAGGAAAGGTTGATATAACTTTTATCTTTCTGCTCGTTTGCCATAAGAAACCGATCAACAAAAATCTGATAAAATACAGCACTCTTCATCCATTCCACGGTTTCATGAACATCCTCTTTGCTGATATAAGGGAGCTGAAAAAAATTATAAAATCCTAAGTTAAAATCATACTCCTTTGTAACGCCATCTTCCGAGAAATAAAATCTTCCCTCGTTGGTATCTAATGCAAAAATATATGCAAACCGAACATCATCTAAATCTAGTTTTGTTTCATAGTAATCAAAATAACGATCACTGTATTTTTTCACCATCATAGTTTCCTTACGGGCTATATGAAACTCATATTTGCAGGCATGAAGAACCGAGACCTTATGGAATGGGTCTCCTTTCATCACCCGAAGCCTTATGATAATTTGCTTTGCACCAACAGGAAAGCAAAAATTAGAGTCAGGTTTATGTAACAGTGCGTGTTCATTCATAATTTCCTCTATTCTTGCGCATTTTTGCGCATAATTAACTTTGTACTAAGGTAATGCATTTTTAAATCAAAGGTATCTCATAAATCCTTTTCTATCTCCACGTACCTAAATAGCGAATCCTTTTGTATTGTAAATGTTTTCTTGACAATAACTTTTAAAATAGGTATAAATAAGACATGAAGACTAAAATAACAATAAAAGACATAGCACGGGAAGCTGGTGTATCCATTGCAACCGTATCCTATGTGCTCAACAACAAAACAGAAGAGAGAATCAGCGAAGAAACCAGAAAGAAAGTTCTTCAAATAATCAATCTTTTAAACTATACTCCGAATAAATCTGCGAAAGCACTTGCTTCAAACAAAAACGGGAACATTGCAGTTTACCTACCTGCCAGTGTTTCTCCCTTAAAACAAGCAGAACAGCTTCATTTTCTACATACTTTCGCCAATGTGCTTAAAAGCTATGACTATCATCTTACACTCCTTAGTCCAGCGGACTTTTCTCAAGTAGATAATTCTGATGCCATTATCTGTTACGATGTTTCTAAGGAGGAGTTTTCAAAGCTTGGAAATAACAATTTCATTCCCTTGCTTGCAGTTGATTGTATCATTGATGATCCTTTGTTTTTTCAGGTTTTATTCGATTATGAGAAACTCTTATCTGAAACTAACACTTATTTTGCTGGTGAAGAATTTATCTTCGCATCCCTAGAAATTGTAAATGTAAAATTGAAAACCATGCTTGAAAAATTATTTCCTCACATAGTTTTCCTTCAATCTGTTAAGGACTTTAAAGCTTTGTATGGTAAAAATGTACTTGTAACGGAAGACACATTATATCAATTGCTAAAGGAGGATTGTAATATTTATTATCAGCCTTCCGCTACAAATAACAAAATACAAAAGCTTTATGAATGCATGGAACTAGCCATGGGACGAGTACAAATTACGAGCCACAATATTCTAGTTTGATTATTTCGAAGGAATAAATGTAATCTCTTCTGTATACGCATTAAACGTCACTGTATAGGTATTGGAAGATTTTGCGATCGTATTCGCATTGGCGGCACCGTTTGATTCAAAGTCAGCATTGGCATTGGTCTCCTCGGCTGCCGTCAAATAATTATAATTATAGAAAAGAACTCTCTCACTTCCATTCATACTCTGCATTCCAAACTCATCTCCAGCTGCAACTGTAAATTCTTTTAAAACGTACAGATTAGAGCCTTCTTCCGTTTCTACAAGTTGATAGTCAGGATTTCCTTCTGTTCCCCATGAAGTATTATTAAACGAACCTTTCATGAAATAGTCGTACTTCGGTAAAAATTGTGAAGTATCGCAGGTTGCTGATAATAACTTCGTTACTGGATCATAGGTTAAGGTATAAAGTCCATTCTCTTTTGCAACCATATTATAGCTATCGGTCTTATCAAATAAAGCTTGTGATTTTTCATCTAAATTACTGAAGCGAAGATACTCAGAACCGACAGTAGTAGCGCCATTTGCAGTCACCATAGAAGTAAATAAAAATTCTTCTCCTTGTTTTAATGCGATTACTAAGGTATGTACTCCGTTCTCTTCCTTCATTCCTGTTTTATCCGTATAAACATCCTTCCAATTTGTAATTCCAGAACCTTTGATATAATAATTCATGATAATATCGATTGCTGCTTCTTTCACATCTCCATTATAGGTCCAGGTTATCGTGTCATATGGATTAACATTAAATTTCTCTTTCGACTCCTCCGTATAGTTCGCATTATCTGATTCATAGGTATCTTCTGCTGGATGAGTGGTTAACACAAATGTATAGTTCCCGGTTACTCCAACTTTTATATTGGAGCGCTTTACAGTACTATCTCCATATGCTCCGGAATTTACAAAGTACTCGACACCATCTTGATTAATTGTAGTTAAGTAACCGTATCCCCTTTGATTTTCCCAGGAAGTGTTGATTACAAACTGAAACTCATCCCCTTCAAGAAGATCAAGTGTAATCGTATACTCATTCTTATCCGCAGATTTCGTCAACTTGTGCTCTGAATTTATAACTTCACCCCAACTAGATGTAATTAATAATGGACTTTTACCACTACCTACAACCGCATATTCTCTGGTATCAGCTTGAAACTTCACAAAACCACCAAATACTTTTGTATCCTTCGTTATTGCAGTTGTAAAATCAAATGCATGGCTCATTTGAGGGGTTGCAAACCAACCTACAAATTCATAGCCATCTTTTAATGGTGTGTAATCTTTTACCAAGCTACCCGATTCGATGGTTTCTGTATTTAATACCGTTGTTCCGTCTGCATCATAAAAGGTAACTGTAACTTCATTTTTCACCGAACCTGCATTTGGGTCTGTGTCAATCTTTTGATCGGTTTCCTTTTCTTTTTTTGCACATCCAGCAAACATTAGCATCATCATAAGAACTACCATCATGCAACAAATCATCTTACTCTTTTTCATAAATTCCTTCCTCTCCTTTTCTTAAATAACTTTAATTTAAATTTGTGTTGCTAAACTTTTTAAGTGCTTAACTTTCTTTATTTCTTAACTTTTTGTGTGCTCAACTTTCTGGTGGCTTAACTTTTCGATGACTTAACTTTCTGTGTGGCTCAACTTTCTGTGTGGCTAAACTTCCTGTGTTGTTTCACTGTTGCCTAATTTGTTGTGTTACTTAACATTTATGTACTTATAAAAATCGCACTGTCGCTTTCCTATTGTTTTAGCAATACTTAAGCGTTTAATCATTGTAGTAAAAATAAGAAAAAGCACGCATCACGAACTTTTTCAATTCACGAATAGAACCACTTAATCGTTTAAGTTAAATCTATCATGTTTTATTCTATATGTCAATATATCCTTGTTAAAATAATTATTTTTTAAGCATTATGTACAACTAAAGCAAATACTAGCAACATAAGTTAAAGAAAGATGTTTCCTTAAACATAATATGGTACAATATAGATAAAAGATGTATCATTATCACATTTATAAAATAAATATTCTACATCTCAATGATACAATCAGAACATCTACTTATCTCTTTCATAAATATTAATAGTTCTTTTTATAAATAATATGGACACCTCGTACAGACCTATTGTTATTAACTTGATGTTAGTTTGGGGAATTATCTAACAAGCAGTCGGAGACATATTCTTACCAAATAATGTTTTATTTCACACCTTTGAATAACGAATTTTATTCTAAGTTTCGATACATAAAATAAACAATCCTATTAAATATCAGAATACACATTATAATAAAGGAGTTAACACAATGGATATGATGACTATATCTTCAGAAAATCGACACCTAATAAATGAATTCATAAGCACTCATTGGTTTTCAACTGATATTGTTGTACGTGGAGAACTCGTCGATATGACAATAATAAATGGTTTTGTTATGTTTGAGAAGGATAACATTATTGGATTAATAACCTATCGAATTATTGAAGGAGAATGTGAAATTATGTCTCTAGATAGTTTAAAAGAAAAACAAGGAATTCTACCACTGAGACACGAAATTGAGTTTGCAATGAATTTAGACAATAAATAAAAAGAGCCAAATTTCTATTTCATTTTCATAGAAACTTAGCCCTTAATAATAAAACTTTTATCCCTATATAAGCTTTGTATTAAATAAAGATAGTTTATAGAAATCTTTTTATTTAGAAACTAATATTTGGGCTGCTTACCAATCGTAGCAAGAATTCCACCATCCACATAAAGAATGTGCCCATTAACAAAATCAGATGCTTCCGATGCTAAGAATATCGCTGGACCAGTCATATCGTCTGGAGTTCCCCACCGCGCTGCTGGAGTTCTCCCGATAATAAAGTCATTAAAAGGATGTTCCTCCTGTCGGAGTGCTGCGGTCTGGGAAGTTTCGATATACCCTGGTCCTAAACCATTACACTGTATATTATACTCACCATATTCCGATGCGATATTCTTTGTAAGCATCTTTAAACCGCCCTTGGCAGCAGCATAGGCTGATACTGTTTCACGCCCTAATTCGCTTGTCATCGAACAAATATTAATTATTTTACCATGTCCTTTTTTAATCATACTAGGGATTACAGCCTTAGATAGAATAAATGGTGCATTCAAATCTACATCTACAACTTCACGAAATTCCTCTGCTGTCATTTCACACATTGGAATTCTCTTAATAATGCCAGCATTATTTACTAAAATATCAATAACACCTACTTCACGTTCAATCTTTTCTATCATTTCTTGAACTTGATCCTCGTTTGTAACATTACAAACATAACCATGTGCATTTATTCCATCTTTTTTATAGTTTTCTAATGCACCATCCACTGAAGACTGACGTGATCCATTTACAACTATCGTTGCACCCGCATCCGCATATGCTTTTGCAATAGCATACCCGATTCCATGAGATGCACCAGTAATTAATGCTACTTTCCCTTTTAATGAAAACTTCTCTGTAAAACTCATAGTTATCTCCATCTACGCGATGCGACGCGTATTTTATCTTTGTTAAACACGCATATTTGTTCAACCTTTTTTCTTATGTAACCATTCTGTAAGCCTTATTATAGCTAGCTTCCCCTTTCCCTTCCATCTAATACCTATATAAAACAAGAAAAAGCACGCGTTTCGAATCTTTTCCTTATCATGATAAAAAGGAAGACCTGTGTCGTCTAGGCACAAGTCTTGTTAACAATAGTTACTTACTAACACCTTTCAATAGAATGTGGGGAAATTGTTCTTTACTTTCACTCTCTGTTTCCTTAAATTCTGCATCATCCATTTTACGGTATATGCCGCTATCTGTCAATTCTATAAATTTGAACTTATAATTTCATGTTAAAATATTAAGTGACATGTGATACCTACATAAACCGAAAGGATTCCCAAGAACTTATCAATCGTACAGGAGTAGTTGTTAACATTGGGCTTGCATAAGTGTTTTTATTACCAAAATACTTCTTTTCAGCAATTATGAAAGGGACAGGAAAATTAATCCCCCGCCCCAGTTTTTCGTACTAATAAGATTTTTGTCAAGCCACACAACTAAAAGAGCTTGACTTTCATCATCAGTATAAGATGCTACTTTGTGGTTTTACCCTAGTTATACTCTCGATTTTACCCTATTTTATACTCTCTGTTTGAACCCATTCTTTATTTTTAATTTATCTATTTAGTTGTTCACTTTCCATAATATTGTCCTAAGGAGATACCATTTGTACCAAGTGGTATCTGATGATCTAGACCGACAAATTTTCCACTTGACTGCCATAATGCTGGTTTTAACAATGCATATTTTGCTTCATCCCAAGTTTTCCAATCATATCCTAGTAAGCCTCCCGTATCCCCTGAGTTCGGATTGATACACCAGAATGTATGATGGATACGATTATTTACTATATAATCTCTTAATAATGTCATCCATCTCTGGTTCTTTCCTCCATCCATGTGTCCTCCCCACTCACCAATGAAAAGTGGTGCAATACCTTTATCATTAATATATGCCCAAGTATTATACCAATAATCATCTAATAAGGTCTGCGTTGTAAAATCCTTGTCAAACCAAGGCTGGTTATATACGGAAGGACCATAGTCATGAGGCGAATATACAATTTGGCTGTTGAGGGTACCAATATTAATAGGATAGTCCTTTACTCCTCTTAAATTTCCGCCCCACCAAGCACTATACCATGGAGATTGCTCCGCAGTAGCTCCCCATACATCCGGTGTATTATAGGTATAACCTTTTTCCGTTTTCGGATATTGTTCAACCCCTTCAATCATGATTAACAGTTTAGGGTTTTTAGCAAGGATTGCTTTCGCACATCTTTCCGCAGCATATTTCCAATTGTTTTCATCGGTGGAATTATCCCATTTTGCCATATTCGTCGGTGTTGTAGAACTATATCCCCTCTGTCCGTGTGGTTCATTTTTTATATCAAATGCAAGAATAGTATCGTCATTTTTATATTTATCTGCCAGCCATGCCTGAGTATTAATCCACTTTTCCGTCGTTATTTCACCGGCAGTAGTCGTAGTTAATCCATACCATAATGGGTAGTTATGACCAGAATTATTGGAATCCGGACTATGAACATCTACCATTACCTTAATTCCCAACTGCTTGCAATATCCCATAATAATATCAAAGATTTCCATGCTATTTTTGACACTATTGGTTGCAGGATCATAAAAATCTGGGTTACATACATAATACGGCGGATTATTGACAGCAGTCACACTTGAAACTTTATTCGGTTTTCCAACCATCCAACTATACAAAAGTTCTGTTGATATTGGAATTCTCAAAAAACCAATTCCTTTGTTAGCAATATTCGTTAACATATCCTTAATATCATACCATGCACCATGAAGTACATTTTCCGTACAGTTAAACCCAAACCAATTCGCACCAGTTAACCAGACCTCATTACCATTCATGTCATAAATTTTATTGCCTACACAATGCAACCAATCATCGTTATTCGTATCCGCAGCATATACCTTTTGACCAACATTAAAACAGCAGGTCGTTAAAATAATCGCTATAGTCATCATCAATGAAACCATTCTTCTGACTTTAGTCATAATAAGCACCCCTTTTCCTATTATTTTATATTGCTCCCTATATAAGTGATCTCCTAAAAATAACACCTCCCCGATATTTATTTTCTAAAAATCATTCGCCCTTACCTTTCACCCCCTCCTACTAAAGCTTAATGATGTTCTTTTATACTAATTATGAAATTAATAAAAATGAAGTAGCTAAAATCTTACTTTATTGCCTTTTATAATTAATACATACTTCTAGAGAATTACTCTTCTTCTATACAGTATGTCCTAAACTTATATTTATTCCATTATTTACAATTTTGATAAAGTAAAACAAGAAAATACACGCTTAGTGAACCTTTTCTTGTAAATAAAACAGGCGAGCTTAATCGCTCACCTGTTTCTCTATTTCTTCTCCGTATTACTCTGAAACCTACGAATCACCTCTTCAAACTGTTCTCCATACTTTTCATACTTTATTTCACCAACTCCTGTAATCTCAAGCATTTCTTCTTTCCTAGTCGGTAAAGTCTGACTCATCTGAAGTAATGTCTTATCTCCAAAGATAATATATGGTGGAACTTTTTCTTTTCTCGCGATGGATAGACGTAAGACACGAAGTTCATCAAAAAGTTTATCATTCGTATCCAAAGAGAATACTGCTTTCTTCTTACTGTTATTACGTGTTTCTGAGCTTTTTTCCTTTTTCTTTTGCTCCTTAGAAACCTTTAGTTCAATCGTTTCTTTCTGTTCTAATAATTCCTTACCCTGTGCTGTTACTTTCACAATTGAAAATTCTGAATTGGTTAATTCTAGATAACCACTTAGCACAAGATGATTCATAATTTGTTTCAGTCTAGGTATTGTTATATCTGCTAACGAATTATAACTAGGATATTCCTCAAGCCGAAACTGTTTTATTTTCGCAGACTTACTGCCATGTACTGCATCAACAATCGTCATTAACCCAAACCGTTGCCTTGTTTCTAATACACACTGAATTAATTTAATACTGGTTTCAGTAATATCAATACTTTCATATTCGGTCAAACAATTGGAACAATCCCCACAAGCTTTTTCTGATTTCTCACCAAAATACTTTAAAATATAATGACGTAAGCAATCATTTGTAACACAATAAAATGTCATTTTCTTTAGGCGTTCTCGGTCTCTTACCTTTACTGCCTCTAACATTTCATCGGTTAACTCCTCATTCTCACGATTGTTTTCAATAAATAACTGATTGGTAATTACATCTTGCCCACCATATAACAGGATACATTCCGCACGCTCTCCATCTCTTCCAGCACGCCCTGCCTCTTGATAGTAGCTCTCTATGTTTTTGGGCATGTTATAATGAATAACAAACCGAACATTAGACTTATCAATTCCCATTCCAAACGCATTCGTCGCCACAATGATTGGTTTCACATCATAGATAAAATCATCCTGATTTTGATGTCTTTCTGCATCACTTAACCCAGCATGATATCTAGTTACTGGATATCCCTCTTGTTCTAAACGCAGTGAAACCTCTTCCACTGCCTTTCTTGTAGCACAATAAATAACACCACTCATATTCCGATGTTCCTTCAGATAGGAATCTAATTCAGCATATTTGTCTTTGGGACTTTTTACTGCAAAATACAGATTCTTACGATCAAATCCAGTCGTAACCACCGTAGCCTTCTGTAATCCAAGTAATCGAATCACATCCTCTTTTACTTCTTTCGTCGCAGTTGCTGTAAATGCACTAACAATTGGACGTACTGGCAATTGATTTATAAAATCAATGATTTTTAAATAACTCGGACGAAAATCTTGTCCCCACTGAGATACACAGTGAACCTCATCAATACTTAACATTGAAATATCAGCTTGCTTGGCAAAATCAAGAAATTCCTCTGTTAGTAATCTCTCTGGTGCCACATAGATTATTTTATATCGTCCTTCTCTCGCATAAGATAATGCCAGTCGGTATTGATTTGCAGTTAAAGAGCTATTTAAGTAGGCAGCATGCACTCCCATTTGATTTAACGTACCTACTTGATCCTTCATTAAAGAGATTAACGGAGATACTACTAATGTTATTCCAGATAATATAAGTGCAGGAACTTGAAAACACACGGATTTCCCTGCTCCCGTTGGCATTATACCAAACGTATCCTTACCTGATAAAATGCTGTCTATCAATTCTTCCTGACCATCACGAAAGGTATCATAACCATAGTACTTTTTTAAAATTTGTTCTTTGTTCAATTACGGTTCCTCATTTCAAATCTTTTAGAAGCTATAACTTCTATCCTTATAACCATTGTAAACTACTGGGTATGGAACGTCAATTCGACAAAAGTGAGAAGTTTTTACTAATTTCTGAACAAAATGCTGAGTCAAAGCGGATATTTTCAATCCTCTTACACTACCAGCTCTATCTCATTTCTACTACATGGTATTTCTAAAGGAGCTCTCACTCCTACTGAAAAAGGGAAGTCCCCCGCTTACAAAAGCGCGGGACTTCCCTGATAAAGTTATATTATTTCCTTCTTGTACTATTGGCTATTTTACTTATTCTTGTAAACTCTCTAAAATTTCCTTCTTATAGTTAAGAAACTCTGAGGTTAATAAAAATTCATCGTCTCGTGGTCGTTTCTCTTCAATCTTAATTTCCTTCGTTATCTGTCCGGGTGAACCCGTCAGAAGATAGATACGGTCCGATAACAGAATAGCTTCATCAATATCATGGGTGATAAATAATGTGGATAGTTTAATTTTTTCCATGATTTCTAAATACCAGCGATGAATTTTGCCTTTTGTTATCATATCAAGAGCACTAAATGGTTCATCTAGTAACGCGACCTGATCTGAAAATAAATATGTTCGTAGTAATGCTGCTCGCTGTCTCATACCTCCAGATAAACTAGCAGGATAGAGCTTTTGTGTACCTTCTAATCCAAATTCCTCAAAATATTCTGCTACCTTATTTCTGGCATCTCGCTTTTTCATTCCTTTTATGATTAATGGTAAGGATACATTATCCTCAATCGTCTTATATGGCAGTAACAAATCTTTTTGAAGCATATAGCTGATATTGCCAGCTTGGTTTGTTACCTCGTTTCCTTCTAACATCACTTCACCACAATCAGGTGCTAATAACCCTGCTATAATATTGAAAAGCGTTGTTTTACCTGCTCCACTAACACCCAGAAGACAAACTAACTCATTTTCTTTTAATACCACTGAGACATCTTTTAATACTTCTTTCTCTCCAAATGATTTGGAAATATTCCGAATTGTTAATTTATCCATGTTCCTGCCTACTCTGGTAAATACTCGTTTGTAAAACCTGTGTTTTCAGGTATCTTTGTTTCCACAAGATTATTGTCATTTAACCAGTTATAAAATGCATTCCAGCGGTTTGGATCAATATATCCCCAACGACTTACTTCCGCTTTATATTCTTTTGATAACCACTCCTGACTCTCTTTTACAATATCTGCATCTAGTTCTGGTACTGCTGTAAGTAATAGTTCCGCAGCATCTGCCGGATTTTCAATTGCATATTCATAACCATTTTTTAAGGCTCGGAAAAATGCTTTTGCTGTGTCAGCATCTTCCTTTAAGAATTCATTGTTAGCAATAACAACCGGTGTATAGTAATCAAATACAGGGTTAATATCCTTAAAAGCAAAATAATCTGTCTCTAATCCCTTTACCTTGGTTGCAATTCCTCCCCACGCATAGAATATCCAGATAGCATCGACTGATTTTGTTTTAAGTGCAGTTACCTCGTCTGTTACCGTGCTTGGTATTAGATTCACTTTACTAAAATCACCACCATCTACTTCAACTACATTTTTCATCATAGCTTTTTCAATATCCAAATCCCAAGTGGCATAATTTTTACCTTCTAATCCTTTTGGAGTGTCCATTCCTTCTCCCTTACGACTTACAACACCTGAGGTGTTATGCTGTATTAAAGCTGCACATACGGTAATTGGTAATGTGGAATCTCCCATAATTGCAGGAATAATCGTATCCTGACAAGAGATTCCAAACTGTGCCTTCCCGCTTGCTACTAATGCCTCTGCTCCATCTTCAGGTGGCTGAACAATTGTCACGTCAAGACCCTCTTCTGCAAAATATCCTTTGGTTTGAGCCACATATAAACCAGTATGATTTGTATTTGGTGTCCAATCCAATACGAAGGTAATCTTTTTTAAATCTTTGGAATTATTATTTCTTACATCACTATCTTTTTTACCACAAGCTGTCATAGCTGTAAATGTTGTTGCAACTAAGATAAGTGCAAGGATACGTTTTAAAAACTTATGTCTCATTTGTTTCTCTCACTTTCTTATAGAATCGAAGCTTGACTCTTAATCTTTGCATTGTTGAAACTTATTTTTGTAGAGCCTTTATGCTCTATCTAGAGTTTTATTCTCTATTTAGAGCGTTATGCGCTATATAGATTTTTACTTTTCTTCCCATGGCATGCAACGTCTTTTTAAATATCCTACTAACTTCATAAGTAATAAACTTATTGCTGATATCAAAAAGATAACCGCGAACATTTTATCAAAAGCATAGGATTTTTTAACGCGTGTCATATAAACACCAAGCCCTTTAAAACCTCCAAGCCATTCTGATATCACTGCACCTACAATAGAGTAAGATACTGATATTTTTAAACTGGCAAAAAAGTAACTTAAGGAACTGGGCAATTTGATTTGATAAAATATCTGGAATTTCGTTGCCCCCATTGAGCGCAACAACTGAACAGCATCTTTATCCGCAGAATGAAACCCATCTAAAAGTCCTACTGTGATTGGGAAAAAGGTTACTATGATGATAAGAACTATTTTGGGCGCTATTCCATAACCTAACCATAATACTAAAAGTGGAGCTATTGCAACGGTAGGAACGGTTTGTGTTATTACAATTACCGGATATATTGCTTGATAAACTTTAGGAAATCTCTCCATCCAAACCGCAATCAAAAATCCTAGTAAAGTTCCTAAGATTAAACCAAAAAATGCTTCTACTAGAGTTACTCTCATATGTGACATTAAGAGTGGAAACTCATTTAGGAAGGCTACGATAACTTCCGCCGGGGATGGAAGCATATACTTTGGCACCAGTCCAATGCTTGAAACTATCTGCCAGAGAACTAAGATACCTATAATGGCACTGAAAGAAGGTAGTTTAGTCCTGATGGTGTTTTGTAACTTTTTTCTCAATGGTTAATACATCTCCTTCTGGGCGATAAGTCACCTTTATGTAAGCAGCAACAGAAGGCGCACCCGCGCGAATTGCTATATGCTGACATTCTTTTACGATTTCCATTAATTCATCATAATCACCTTCAATGGCTGTTTCAAATGGCCCAACATAACAATTTAAACCAGTACTTTTGATGTAGGCTATTACCTCATCTACGATACGTATTAATTCCTCATCATTCTTTGCTTCTGGTAATGTTTGAATCGCTACACTTGCATTCATTTTATTATCTCCTTTCTTTTCGGGTATTCGTGTATGAAAATTTATTTCGCAATCACTCCTTGCATAGCATATCTGCCAAAGATAACTTATTGTTAAAAATACTGTAGAACACTTGCTCTTAATTTTCTCACGCCCCGAGAGGAAGCCATTCTAAGGCTTCAAAAATGATTTCATGTAAAAGAGTATTATCTTTCACACTATGGTTACTATCCGCACTTCTTTTTATTTTTAAATAGATGCAGATTAAACTTACTGAGCGTTGGAACGATTCCTTTACGCTCGGTATTTGGAATGGATATGGTTTGCGAAGCGAATTTGCATCACAAATGGAGTATTTTCTTTTATTAATGTGAACGCAATTTCTATACAATAAAAAAACTCCCTTTGATATCCAAAGGGAGCTACAACTCAAAAATAAAAGTAATAAAACTCCCTCCGCTGGCATGATCCAGATCAGGTGATAGGGTCAAGAACATTTTCGTAGTTCTAATCTCAGCCAAATTCGTTTGGCACCCCTGTTTCTTTTTCCAACTCAATTTTACTTTAAATTTTTAATTTGTCAATATGTAATTTAAATATTGTCTAAGATGTAATTTAAATATTGTCTAAGATGTAATTTAAATATTGTCCAAGAATCTGATTTTTTATCTCACGTATTGTTAGTAATTGAATCATTATTTTTCGTCAGTATGAAAACAAAAAAAGCAGAAGGATTTTCTTCCCTCTGCCTCTTTTATTATTAATCGAGATGAAACACATTCTTTAATGAAACACTTACTGGACTATTATCTGGATTCGTTTCCATAATGTCAGCCATAAATGCCCACCATTTCTTACAAATCTCTGTCTCAGCGGACTTATCCCACTTTACTTCGTCTTCTAATTCTATGTACCCATAGAGCACATTGGTCTCTTCATCTAAAAATATAGTGTAATTGCTACCACCATACTCATGAATCATTTCTTTCATTTCAGGCCATAATTCATTGTGGCGTTTCTCGTATTCTTTTGCTTGTCCTTCAAATAACTGCATTTTAAATGCTTTCCGTACCATTACTAAGTCCTCCTATTATTTTCTCGATATTCCTTTGGTGACATATGATATCGCTCCTTGAATTTTCGATGAAAGAAACTGTTATTCTCATATCCTACTGCAACAACGATATCAGTAATAGATAGTTTAGTATCTACCAACAGTGACATGGCAACCCTAAAACGCTTCTCTTGTAATAGTTCTCTGAATGACTTCCCAGTTTTACTTGCGATTAATCGACTTAAAGAAGATAGCGATAAGCTTAGCTTCTTTGCCAATTCCGTTAGGCTTGCTGTTTGATAGTTAATCTCGATATAATTAACCGCAGCTTTAGCTATAACATCCTCATAGCTATTGGGAGAACCAGCTTTTAACGAATCCGAGTACTTTACCAGATATAAAAACAAAAGTCCCATGACACGTTGATTAATCATATCATTGTCTGAAGTATCATGAACTAAGGAATATACTAAGTTTTCTAACAAATTCTCAATTTCAAGGATTCCCTTCACTTTAAAATGAAGGTATTGTTCTTTATGAGAGGCATTTCGTAAGATTCCAACTAAAAACTCCCCCAAAACATTGTCCTTTTGAATCATCGTAAAACTGACATCAAAAAAACGTGGTAAGATAATCAAATTAATTGCGATATCCTCTTTCGAAGCCTCCTTTATGGCATGATAAGTATGCTGATTAAGAAATAGTAAATCCCCCTCCTCAAGAACTACTGTCACATCATTAATAATGTGAGTTAGAGTTCCCTTACAGACATAAACTACTTCGATGTAATCATGTTTATGTTTTGGAAAATCAATAAAACGAGTATGGGGACGAACCGTAATTAGCTGCTCTTCCTCTAACATCTTATTTTTTTGAATTACAAAATCCTTACTCGAAGTGTAGCGCTCTTTTTCCACTTCTTTTTTTACGTTTATAATACGCTTTTCTTCTTCTGTAATCCGAGAAAGAATCTGAATCAATTCTTGGTTCATCGATCATCCTCCTGGGTAACTATATGGTAGGTAATATATCCTAAAGTCGCATCTATACGCTTCATTATGTTTCGAATGGTAAGCATAAATAAGAAAAAGGACGCTTATGAACTTTTTCTTGTCATGAATTAATACCATTCTACCTTGTTGATATTATTATTCTTCTTACCTCTATTATAGTTAACCCTGAGAGTTTTGTCTATCGAACAATCATATAATGATTAGAATGGGGCATTTTGCATTTTCTATGCATAAGCCCCATTTTCAAATGTACTTATTTTATTGTCTCTTTAATAAAACTTCTTCCTCATAGGTCGAAACCTTAGCATACCACTCTTCCTTCACTGGAACATTGTTTATTTCACAGAAATAATCCCAAACATCACCGAATGGATATGACTTAAGTTCTTCCTGCTGCATTAGTAACTCTGTAAATCTACCATCATTTTGAAGTTGCTTTAATTTATCGTTAGGTGTCAATAATGCATATAATAAGGATTTTTGCATATTTCTCATACCAATCGTCCATGCTGCAACACGGTTAATACTTGCATCAAAGAAATCAAGGGCTAGGATAACACGATCAAGTGCATCATTTCTGATTACTTCTTTTGCTATTTCTCTCGTTTCATCATCGAATAACACAACATGGTCACTATCCCAGCGAACAGGTCTTGTAACATGAAGTGCGATTTTATCTGCAAATAGTAACATGGAAGAAATCTTGTCCGATACCACTTCCGTTGGATGATAATGTCCATTATCCATAAGGCTTAAAATTCCATTCTTTGCTGCATAGTTAATACAGAACTCACTAGATCCTACAGTATAAGACTCTACACCAATACCAAATACCTTAGATTCTAGAGCAACAATAACCTTATTCTTGTCATAACCAATGCTAAGAATTTGATCAAGAGAATCTTTAAAACGTGCTCTTGGAGAAAGACGATCTGCTGGAATATCTTTATATCCGTCTGGAATCCAAATATTCATCACACAAGGTTGACCTAATTCGGTTGCAAAATACTCAGAGATACGAATACAAGCTTTCCCATGATCTATCCAAAACTTACGGATTTCTTCATCTGGAGAGGAAAGCGTAAATTGACCTGCCTTTGGATGGGAGAAGAATGTTGGATTAAAATCTAATCCTAACCCTCTCTCCTTTGCGAATTCAACCCATTTTGCAAAATGTTTTGGCTCTAATTTATCACGGTCAGCAAATTCTCCATTTTCAAAAATTGCATAATTTGCATGTAAGTTAATTTTATGTTTTCCAGGTACCATCGATAATACCATATCGATATCTGCCATTAACTCTTCAGGTGTTCTAGCCTTACCAGGGTAGCTTCCTGTTGCTTGGATACCACCAGATAGAGGTCCGTCGTTATCAAATCCAGTTACGTCATCCCCCTGCCAGCAGTGCATCGAAATCGAAATTCCTTTTAAGGTTTCTAGTGCCTGATCGGTATCAACACCAAGTTTACCATAGATCTGTTTTGCCATATCATATCTTTCTTTTATCATTTTTTTACTCCATTCTTGCGTATTTTTACGCATATTTCATTGTTCTTCGCGCTAATATAGTGAAATACTCATTATTGTATAGGTAGATCGTAACCTTTTTTTCACTCTCTTTTTCGCTTACATTGTTACCCATGTCTATGCTTCAAATTTATTAATTTCAAAGGAATCGAATACGGCTTCTCTTGCCACAGCAACAGAATCAAAAACTTCAGTGCCAATCATCTGTGCTAAGATATTTCCTATTGCAGTTGCTTCTGTAGGACCAGCGTATACTGTTTTTCCAGTGGCTTTCGCTGTCAATTCATTCAGATAGTGAGCATTACATCCACCACCTACAATATGAATGCTATTATAATGATGCTGTGATAGGTTCTCTAATTCTTCCACCGTCTTACCGTAGCAATCTGCCAAGCTCTGATAGATGACAGTAGCAATTTCTCCCGGTGTTTGTGGTACCTTTTGATTCGTTGCTTCACAATAGTTTTTAATAGACTGTATCATGTTCTCAGGTGAAAGAAACGTATCATCATTAACATCAACCCGTGATGGGAAATTATTACACTCACTAGCCAACTCACAAAGCTTCGCAAATGAATATTCATCGTTAAATTCCTTTTTCACAGATTGTATCATCCAAAGTCCCATAATATTTTTTAAGTAACGGTATCGATAATCAAATCCACCCTCATTTGTTAAATTTGCAAGACGGCTCTTTTCTGAGCAATCTGCTTTTCTTTGCTCTATTCCCATAAGCGACCAGGTACCAGAGCTTATGTACAAGGTTTGCTCTTCATTGCTTGGTACCGATAATACAGCAGAACCCGTATCATGAGTTGCTGGTAACATTACGGTTAAGTCATAGCCTATTTCTTCCCTAATTTCCTCGGTTACCGGACCAAGCTCTTCTCCTGCAGTCCGTATTGCTTTGAATATTTCTTTTGGATAACCCAGGCTAGAGATTAATTCATAATCCCATTGCTTGGTTTTTGGATTCACCAATTGTGTTGTTGTTGCATTCGTATATTCTACTGCTTTCTTACCTGTTAATAAGAAATTGAAATAGTCTGGTATTAATAAAAAGTTCCTCGCACTCTCTAAATATTCTGGGTGTTGTTGCTTGATAGCCATCAATTGATAGATGGAGTTAAATGGTTGTTTCTGAATACCAGTTCTTGCATACAGTTCTTTCTCACTGATTACTTGGTATACCAATTCCTCCATACCTTTGGTTCGATCGTCTCGGTATCCAACGGTATTTCCAAGAATCTGATTTTTTTCATCTAGTAAAACAAAATCTACACCCCATGTGTCAATTCCCATATAACTTGGAGTTTTCCCAATCTCCTTGCATTTTTTGAGACCCTTCATAATCTCATCGAACAAATACGGTACATCCCAGCACAATTCATCGTCTTTCTTTGATAGCCCATTGGAAAAACGATGTACTTCTTCTAGTACGATTTTTCCATCCTTAAGCCACCCTAAGATATGTCTTCCGCTAGATGCTCCAATGTCTACTGCCAGATAATAAGTTGTCATAATGAAACCCCCTTTACCTTGTATGATTGATTGGATACGGTGGACTATTATTGTCCTAATTTCATTATAGTATTGCAGGATAAAAAAGATAAGGACGTAGCTTCTAAGAATTACGTCCGTTTTTGCAGCTAAGAAGAAAATGATACATTACTATTTTTTTTGAAACTACTGTCAAATCTACGAATTGATGAGATACAAAGCCAAAGAGACCGCTAAGCTGTGATTAAACTTTCGCTTAGCGGTCTTTTCATTATGGATGACTTATTCATTCACAGTCTAT
>ERZ791922.237-NODE-237-length-43641-cov-3.129514_pt1 | contig 43641 bp, 39 predicted proteins | sample MGYA00510134_ERZ791922 | MGnify/ENA primary metagenome ERZ791922 (study PRJEB30046, sample SAMN00792101) | human gut metagenome | study: EMG produced TPA metagenomics assembly of the A metagenome-wide association study of gut microbiota in type 2... | reverse complement strand
ATGGTTATAAAAACGCTAAGATACGGATCCGTAATTATCTCGGAGAAGAGCCGGATACCGGGGAACTTTATGCAGAGGACTGGCGTCTGGCCGGATTTACAGAGGGGGAGGTGTAAAAGAAGATGGAAATGCAGAGATTTATCAATCCATATAATTTTGTTTCGCTTTCAGACAGGCCAAAGCGTGAAAAAGAAAGCGGCGGACAAAAGTATACAGGCAGTATCACATATACTCTGAAAACAAAATCACCTTTGTTCATACCGAATACTACCAGCAGTAAGGCGTTTTCGTATACACCGGATAAAAATGATGATCCGAGGAATGAACATGGCCGATATGATTTTTTTTCCTATGAGATTCTAGATCCGAATAAAGTATATGACAATGAGTATTTTGAGCCGATCATCCCGGGAAGTGAAGTCCGGGGAATGGTGAGGAGTATTTATGAGACATTGACAAATTCATGTCTGCCGGTACTGGATGGCGAAAAAAGAATCGGAAAGCGAACTGTAGAGCACTTTAAACCTGCTGTGTTGAAGCGGGAAGCTGGACGGATTTACCTGTATGCAGCAAAAGACGCAATTTATAGAGATAAGCTGGATTTTTCAGAGAAAAGATACCGTTCTTGTACAATTCCTGACGGCGTAAAAGTGAATTTTACAAAGTCACGGCCAGAGAAGTCTTTCATAAAACCGGATGTACTTACTATTTCTGCTGCGGGGCAGGCGACAGCACGCCGTGTGGGGCTGGAAGGATACCTTCTGAAAGGCAATAAGGGACCGGATATGGCTTCGAATAATAACAGCAAGTGCGCTGGCTGCGTGATGAGGGAAAATGGAAAGTGCTGCGGAAAAAATAAAGGGACGGATCATTGCTATCTGGCGGAGAAACACTGTGCGCATGTTTTCTATACAACTATGAATGCAGAATCGTTTCAGTTAAATGACGTAAGTATGGAAACTCTCCGGATTGTACTGGAACAGTATATGAGTGAGGATCCGGATGCATACAAGGAGTATGAGAGAGCTTATAAGAGGTTTATTGAAAATAAGGCGGATGGACTTCCGGTATATTATTCCAAGCTGAATGATGTGAATTACGTTATGCTTTCTCCAGCCTGCATTACAAGAGAGGTGTATAAAAACACAGTAAACACGGTGGTTGGAGCTTACAAGAAGTGCAACTCAAAAGAAAGAAAATTGTGTCCGGCGTGCAGCCTCTTCGGAATTGTTAATTCTGATGTCTGCCAGGGAAGCAAAATCAGATTTACTGACCTGACTCCGGTCAAGCAGGCAGCAGATAATAAGGAATACTACGGGAGACTTCTGACCCTTGATCCGTTGGCAATACCACATCCGGAGAATACAGAGTTCTACTTAAAAAAACCGGTTGATCCGGACGGTGAAGTCTGGTTCTGGACGTATGATTACTACACAGTCAAAAAGAAAAACGGACAGGTTATTGTAAAATCCTATCAGCCAGAGATATCGGGCAGAAAATTCTATTGGAACAATCTCTCCGAAATAAGGGAGTGTGATAAAAAGACTGCTCTTAACAGAACTGTCAGGGCGCTGCGGCCGGGCGTGGAATTTACCGGGAAGGTATATTTTGATGGAATCAGTGACAAACAACTTAGGCAGTTGATCTATATCTTGACCTATACTTCTGACGGAAAGCACGGATATAAGCTGGGGACAGGAAAACCTCTTGGACTCGGAAGCGTGGAACTTTGCGTAAATGGCCCTGGGGACATTGCCATACGGACGTTTGATGAAAACGGATATAATTACGTGCAGAAAGAGGATCCGCGCAAGATACAGTCGTGTACATTTGAAGAACTCGGTCTGGATACCAGAGTGGAAACCTCGTTTGAACTGATTACAAGATATCTTGATGCAGAGGCAATGGCGGGGATTCATTATCCAAAGACCGGGGCAGCAAAAGATGAAGAAGGTTTCCAGTGGTTTATGCAGAATAAGCTGCATCACAAAATTAATGCCCGGGAATTTAGAAACAGTAAAAAGTGTATTATAATAGAAGGAGCAGATTCTTCTCCCCAAACGAGAATGCAGACAGAGCTTAGAAATAGTCTGCCACAGCTTGATGAAGGGAAAATACCATGGATTAAGGCTGGTAACACATCGTCACATGCTGGTAACACATCGCCACGTATTGCGGGAGAAATAAAGTTTTATGATGCGGATAAGGGTTTTGGGTACATTGCTGTGGAAGGATCCCGGGATTATAGAGTCAGTATAAATCCCCAAAATACAGAGATTCGTCCCAGAGACTTGAAAAAGGGCTGCCGAGTCACATTTATTCCCAAAAAAGAAAATGGAAGAAATGTTGCAGAGCAATGCCGACTGGAAAGATGAACTGATGATGACAGCAGGCGTTGGCTGTAATTGGCAGTCAACGCCGAATGGAAAGATGAGCGGGAGCTTAGTTTATTTTACTGAAATTATTATTTGTGGGATGTAGGAAATGGCGGGAAAATATGAATAAATTATGAACATGCCAAAAAATGATGAAGAAATGGGAAATATCTGAATATTCAGTCAAATACTTGCAAAAACGTGGCTGGAAAGCCAGAGTTTATGAGGCTTGCGGGAGGGCACTGTAGAAATGGAAAGAGCCCGTTTAGGGCGTTGACACACAGGCACTTTTTTGTGCATGTCCTTTTGTCTTCACCTCGTAGAAATGGAAAGAGCCCGTTTAGGGCGTTGACACATCCATCAGGGGCTTCCTTTTCATCAAAGAGATAGAGTTTCGTAGAAATGGAAAGAGCCCGTTTAGGGCGTTGACACACTGAATGTCGCACCCACGATCCATCTTACGATATAGAGTAGAAATGGAAAGAGCCCGTTTAGGGCGTTGACACATATCACTATATCGATCACGCAAGTAGGTGCGAGTCGGTAGAAATGGAAAGAGCCCGTTTAGGGCGTTGACACCTGCTGCTGTCATTGTCCAGTTTGTCTTTTTCATAGGGTGTAGAAATGGAAAGAGCCCGTTTAGGGCGTTGACACCCTTTTTTCGATGTGTTTTTATGTTCTTAATCGGGGTGCGTAGAAATGGAAAGAGCCCGTTTAGGGCGTTGACACCACACATAATCATCATAGTACTCGGAGAAGTCTCCGTAGAAATGGAAAGAGCCCGTTTAGGGCGTTGACACCTGTAACAACCTGCTCTGCTACTTCTTCCGTTGTCTCGTAGAAATGGAAAGAGCCCGTTTAGGGCGTTGACACCGTTCTAACAGCCTTCCGTTGGCCTCCCGTTTATTCGGTAGAAATGGAAAGAGCCCGTTTAGGGCGTTGACACAAGTAGTTATTCCTTTCCGAGATCCTGTTAGCAACACATACAGTAGAAATGGAAAGAGCCCGTTTAGGGCGTTGACACATCTAACTCAGGAAGCGATTCTCGTTTCAAGATTGTGCGTAGAAATGGAAAGAGCCCGTTTAGGGCGTTGACACACGATAAAGTTGCGGAGCGTTTCTCCTCTCTCTCCACGAATGTAGAAATGGAAAGAGCCCGTTTAGGGCGTTGACACATTGCTCTTCATCGTGTATTCTCCTTCCTGTTACTGGCGTAGAAATGGAAAGAGCCCGTTTAGGGCGTTGACACATTAATAAACTCCATCATGTCATTTTCCCTTTCCTTGTAGAAATGGAAAGAGCCCGTTTAGGGCGTTGACACACCTCATGTCCATGTTCTGCAATCACTTCTCCTTGTGATGTAGAAATGGAAAGAGCCCGTTTAGGGCGTTGACACTCTACAGGAGTTGCTGGCTCAAGCGGAATCATCGGAACAGTAGAAATGGAAAGAGCCCGTTTAGGGCGTTGATACCCGAAAGCAGTTCCAATCCCCAGAAAGTATAAAGCTGGTAGAAATGGAAAGAGCCCGTTTAGGGCGTTGACACAAGATCTAATGCATTTAAGCAATCGATAGTTGTAAATAGTAGAAATGGAAAGAGCCCGTTTAGGGCGTTGACACATATATGTCGCGCCGTTTGCGTCCTGATATTCCAGGTAGAAATGGAAAGAGCCCGTTCAGGGCGTTGTATTGCCAGCCCTTCCGATATTCAGGGCGGAGAGGAGCATCGCAGCCGGACGCGATACAAAATACATTTACGAAAGCGGTATGATTATGAACCAGGAACTTATTACCATGACGGAGAAGTGGAAAGCTCTGGAGCGCAAGATTGACAAACAGAGGGTAAAGGCTGAGGATTTTTATGAAACGAAGCTTATGAAGCTGATTGAAGAAGAATTTGTTACGAACAACAGCAGCAAAGTGTATGAGAAAGTTGAATATTTGATTATGTCTGTGGGGACATCTTATGAACCGCTCGTGCTGGATATCCGATTATTACAGCCCGGGCGGGTTCTTTTTCTCTATACGGAGAAAACAGAGTGTATCCTTGATAAAGTTGTAAAGCACTGCGGGCTTGATGTTATGCGATATTCCAAGCATGAAGTGAACGAGACGGATCCATTGGACATTTATCGCGAGATTAAGGCTGCCTATCTGAAGTGGAACCGACCGGAAAAGATGTATATTGATTTTACAGGGGGAACAAAGTCCATGTCAGCGGCAGCGGCAATGGCAGGAGCTGTGATTAATGTCCAGCTGGTCTATATCGGATCGACACAGTATCTTACCGACTTTCGGAAGCCAGAGCCGGGCTCGGAGACGCTTTATTTCATATCCAACCCCATGGAGGTATTTGGGGATCTTGAGATTGAGAAGGCGTTTGCTCTTTTTGACAAATATAATTATGCAGGAGCCAGGAAGAAGCTGGAAGAACTTAAAGAGAGCGTGCCGACTCCGGATATCCGGCAGCAGCTGACGTTTGTATACAAACTTGCGCTTGCGTATGAGCACTGGGATGCGCTGGAATTTCCGGGGGCATATGAGGCGATGCGATCTCTGACGCATGAGCTGGAGCGTGATTCCCGGCTGAACAGAGATTTTCTGATGATGGATTTCCTGCCCATATTGAAGAAACAGGAGGCAATCCTCAAGCAGCTGGATGAACTGTCAGGAATTCTGAAGAAAAAGAGGAACCTGGAAGTGCTGAAAGAGAAAAACTACATTGTGCCGCTGATGTTTACAATGTACGTCAATGCAGAGATCCGCAGGAAGCAGGAGAAGTATGATATGGCCACGCTTTTATTGTACAGGCTTCTGGAGATGGTCGAGCAGAGACGTCTCGGCATGTACAACCTTTATGTATCTCAGATGAATTACACGGAAATCACATACAATACAGAACGGCAGCCTCAGTTCAAAGGAGTCAGAGGGGATGAGAGATTCCGGCTTCTGAAAGAAACCGTGACAGCCATCAGGAGAGAACTCTTTCCCGGCCGGAAGGTCAGCTCATATCTCCCAGAGCAGATATCTCTGCTGGATGGGTTCATCCTTTTGCTGGCTCTTAACGATCAGATTACGGAAGTGAGGTCAGGAAGACCGATTGATAAGCTGAAACGAATCCGTTCTATGGTATTTCTTCGGAACAACAGTATTTTTGCCCATGGTCTCGGACCTGTATCAGAAATGGATTTTATGAAGTTCCGTTCGTTTGTGCTCGATATTTTCAAAGAATTCTGCGGAATCGAGAACATTGATTTTGATACATATTCCAGAGAGATCGAATGGCTCAATCCCATACACTCAGAGAATTATGTACGGATGGAGGCGTCACAGGCATGGCAGTGATCTATATCAAAGAACAAGGAGCCGTCATACAGAAAAAAGGCGGCAGGATCGCTGTGAGTAAAAATGCGCAGCCCCTGATGGAATTCCCGGTTTCTAATATCGATGGGATCGCGCTTATGGGAAACGTGCAGGTTACAGCTCAGGCGCTTCATTTTTTGATGCAGCAGGGCATCGATATCAGTCATTATACGTATGGCGGTCAGTATCTCGGTCAGACCGCTGCAGAGTCTTCTAAAAATATCTTTTTGCGTTTATCCCAATATGAATTATACAACAATGAAACCAGGAGACTGGAGATGGCCGCCGCGATCGTGGCAAATAAGAACAGCAATCAGCTCTGTGTTATCAGCAGACACAGATGGGAGGAATATCCGGAGTGGAAAAAAGATGCCGAACAGATCCGTAAACTGCAGGAAAAGACGTCCGCCCAGGGATCCGATTAATGTAATTATCAGTCTTGGCTATACATTTCTTACAAAAGAGATCTGCTCTGCCCTGGAGGCAGAATCATTTGAACCCTACCTTGGTTTTCTTCATGGCATCCGCTATGGCAGGAAATCACTGGCGCTTGACATCGTTGAAGAATTCCGGCAGCCGGTGATCGACAGGATGGCGCTTAAGATGTTTAATAAGAGGATGCTGTCAAAGTATGACTTTGAGAACGGCGAGGATCGTGTGATCCTCAATACAGACGGCTTCCGAAAATTTTGTACAGAGTATGAAAAGTGGATGACAGGAAAGGGCAGCGGTGAAGACAAATCCGGCTTCCGCAGGATTATACGCAGGCAGGTCGGCAGCCTGAAACAATGTATTCAGAAAGGTACGTTATATGTCCCTTTTAGTCTGGAGGCAGAGTATGTACGTAGTGAGTTATGATATTGCTTCTGACCGGTTGAGAAATAAGATAGCCAAGACCCTGGAGGGCTATGGGATAAGAATCCAGTACAGTGTATTTGAGTGCCGGCTGAATGACAAAAAATACAGGGAACTCTACCGTAAATTGATGGAGTTGATGGAAGGAACAGAGGAAGGAAGCATTCGATTTTATTCCGTCTGTGGAAACTGCGAGGGCAGGATCCGTACAATCGGGCAGATCACATTGCAGTCAGAACAGCTTACGGAAAAAGTAATTGTTGTATGAGGAGGCAGTGATGAGTTTATACAGTAAAATTATAGATATGCAGAAACTGGGGCAGGCATGGGAGAGAGTGCGTAAAAATAAACCTGCCTGCGGCGTTGATAACGTTACATTTGAAATGTTCGAGGAAAGGCGCAGGGAGGAACTCAAACAGCTTAACCTTGAGCTGACAGAACACAGATATGAGAGCCTGCCGGTGAGGATGAACACTATATATAAAGGCGAGAAAGCGCGCAGGATTGCACTGTTTAGTATGCGCGACAAAGTAATCCAGCAGTCGCTTGCACACGAATTGGGCAGAATCTATGAGCCGATATTTTCTAAAAGTACGTATGCATACCGTCCGGGACAGTCAGCTCTGGAGGCCCTGAAACTGATTGAGGAGAGAACAAAAGGAAAAAAGAGCCTGTGGGTGCTTCAAATGGATATCGCAGACTATTTCGACAGTATACAACATGAGGGACTGCTCAGAATATTGGGGCAGCAGATTAAAGAACAGGATGTCCTTGAACTGACGCGGACAGTCCTGAGGGCGAAGGTTCTTGACGAGCAGACAGGAGAACTCAGTGAAAACAGGATGGGCATTTACCAGGGATCATCCTGCGCTCCGATTCTGTCAAATATCTATCTGATGGATTATGACAGAAATATGGAGAACCGAAGCAGTTTTTACATCCGGTATTCCGATGATATCCTTATTTTGGAGTCGAGTTGGGAAAAGGCAAAAGAACTCTATGAATATTCGAAAGCATGCATGGAGCAGAAAGGACTGACACTGAAAGAGAGCAAGACGCGGCTTCATCAGTTTGGTGAGCAAGAAGGCTTCATTTATCTAGGCTATCAGTTTACACCAAATGGAAGGTCTGTTCCCGCTAAAGCAGTCTCTTCTTTGAATGACAGGCTGGAGACAATGTGGCTTACCTCGGGTCTGGATATAGAGGCAAAGCTGAAGAAGGGGCAGGAGATCCTGGGCGGATGGGAGCAGTATTATCGTGACGAACGTGTCCCGGGCAGTATGATAGAGTATGTGCTTCTGCTTTCCATGATTAGGAATAAGGCGCCGGAGGTCAGGGAGAAAGCAGAGAAGCAGAGGTTCGGGCTGGTGAACTATTACCGTGATATAGCCAAATATATGGCGGAATACTGGATACAGAACGGACAGCTGCAAAATGCGATCCTCGAATACGAACAGTTCTTTCAAGTCCCGGACAGCGATAAAATGGTATCCGAGAGCGCGCACAATATCCGGCTTTTGGAAGAGCTGGGGCAGAAGTATGCACAGCTGATCATACAGGCATCGGAGGAACTGTATACGGATATCATGCAATTGTATACTGATATGGGAGCTTACGGGAAGGCATCATATTATTGGGAATTGAAAGCAAGATATACAGAGAAAAGACATGTGGCGGAGCTGCCGGTAATACAGAGAGACACCGGGGAGAAAACGGATCAAGCGCTGCCCGGCGTGAATATCCAGGATTACATGGAGCTCTTTGTCGGTCGTGAGGATATCTATGCGAGAGAAATAACAGGGGAGGGAAATAGACGTGTGACAGAGCAGATTATGGAACCGCTTACAGATGAACAGGTGCGCCGGCATCTGGCAGGCGATGAGATTCTTGAGTCTTATGTACGGCGTCCGAATAACACGTCAAAGTACGTTGTGTTCGATATTGACATCTCCAAAAAGATCCTGCTCCAGTATAATTATGGGACTCCGGAATTTGCCTCATATAAGCAGAAAGCCGCAGAGCGTGCATCACAGATATGCATGATACTTAAGAAAATGGGAGCTGCCGGATATGTGGAAGACAGCGGCTATAGAGGATATCATGTGTGGGTGTTCTTTACTGAATGGATTCCCGTGCGCTATATCAACCAGTTTACTGACTGTGTTCAGAAAGAAGCCGGAGAAAGCGGTGATGACATTACAGTAGAACTGTTTCCGAATAATGCGAGAGTCCGCCCGGGAAAAAGCGGTCAGAAGATCAGGCTGCCTCTTGGTCTTCATCTGCGCACCGGAAACAGAAGTGTGTTTCTGGATGAATGTTTCAGCCCGGTTACAGATTACAAAAGTTTTTTCTCGGGTATAGCAAAGTGTTCTCTCAACGCAATTCGAAAGATACTGGGTATGTATATTTCTGAAGTAAAAGAAAAACGGGAACTCAAAGAAGTAGATCACAGCCTGGAAAAATTCGGTAATATTCCGGATACTGTGCGTATCGTGCTCGAAAAGTGCAGTCTTATGCGATATCTCTGCCAGAAAGCAGCGGCCACGGGTTATCTGTCGCATTTTGAAAGACAGTCCGTGTTGTATGTTTTCGGGCATATGGGAGAAGCGGGCAGAGAATTTGTACATACGGTTATGGGATTTACTTTGAACTATCAGTACAATACAACCGAGAAATTTATCACGAAAATACCCGACAAGCCTGTAAGCTGTGTGAAACTAAGGGAACAGTACAAGTTGGTCACAGCCGAATATGGCTGTAACTGCATTTTCAAGCAGACTAAGAACTGCTATCCGTCGCCTGTTCTTCATGCAATTAAGAATAGCGGGGAAGAATGGTCTGAGATCACAGTACCCATGAGCCACACTATCTCCAAGGCAAAAGAAGAGAAAGTATACGAAGAACTCAATATCCACAGGCAGACGGAGAAGCTGGCACAGCGGATCGTGGAGTTGAAAAAGCAGAAAAGGGGGCTGGATAAGTCGATCCGTAAGATTGAAGATGAATTGCAGAAGATTTTTGACAATGCGGGAATCGACTGCCTGGAAATAGAGATGGGAATGCTTGTACGCAGGAAGAAGGGGGATATCTATGAGTGGCTGATCGAACTGTGAACATCAGGAGAATTAACGTGTATTGACAGTATAACAGCAGAATGCCGGCGGGGATCTATCCCGCTGGCATATGGGGAGTTGTAATGTCTTGAAATAAAGTATGAAAAAACTTTTATTCAAAAGCCGGTTGAGGTATAATGTGTTTGTGGAAAGACAAGGGTGAAATATGAACAATTTGTGAACGTGCCAGAAAATTGTAAAAAAACTGATGTTGTCAGAATTTTCAGACAAATACTTGCAAAAATGAGGCTGGAAAGCCAGTGTTTATGCGGAGTTTCAGAGGGTGCTGTAGAAATGAAAGAAGCCCGTTCAGGGCGTTGACACGGTTCGCTGGAGGAGGTTCTGTACAGGAGGATGACTTCGTAGAAATGAAAGAAGCCCGTTCAGGGCGTTGACACATAACAATCAGCTTTCCAGCGGAAGTGATCAAGGCACGTAGAAATGAAAGAAGCCCGTTCAGGGCGTTGACACACCATGTGTTTTTCATTGTCTTAGCCATAGATTTTCTCCGTAGAAATGAAAGAAGCCCGTTCAGGGCGTTGACACACGATTTTTCGGAGACGTGCGTGGAAAAGATACACAATTGGTAGAAATGAAAGAAGCCCGTTCAGGGCGTTGAATCCCCTTCTGTTCTCTGTTCCCAGTTCCCTGAAAAGTAACTGTCAAATAGGCGTATGTATCGAAATCATAGGACTTCTCCTTTGAATTAAATATTAGAGCTTTTGGAGTTGACTCTAAAAATTCCAAATGTAATAAAAGGAGCAGATTTGGTGTATGACATACATCTCCTTGAAGAGTTAGAATTACGGGTCTGTTATGAAAACCTGCCTTTGAAGTGGCTCCTGTATGGAGGGGACAGATTGGTTTTGACAGTTATCCGATCAACTGGTAGAATTTAAAGTATAAAATTCATGAAGAAAAACAAGGTGAAACAAAAGCTAAGGGGGATCCATATGGAATGGAAAAAGAGACAGAAGGCGGAGCACGATAACGTTATGCTTTTGGCGATGAGTACTCTGCCGCCTAAACTGAAGATCAATACATATCAAAAAAATGAGGATGGCAGGATGCTGTATTTCAAGAGCCTGTCGCAGATGGAGCCGCATACAAAGTATGTGCTTTATATGCTGGCGGAAAAAGGGGAGCAGCTGGATCGTATCGTTATTCTGGAGAGTAGCAAGGCGCGCACGGAACAGCGGGATGGAGAAACGGCCACCACACTTTTTGAGAAAAGAATTTTCAGCTATTTAGGTGTTTCGGAGAAGCTGGAGATCTGTGTGGAAGAGGATGCATCAGATCAGTTGGAAGAGTTGAAAGAGACGACTTGCGATGTGCAGTTATATGAGGGAAAGCTGCCGGAGATTATTACCATTGATTTGGACGAGCCGATATATTTCTGGAGGGCGGCAAAGGCAATACGGGGAACCGGCTGTTCCAGGGAAATCCACCTGTATATGGACATGCAGGGCGGCGACAGGAATGCGGTTGCTCAGATGAATGCGATCGCCGAGCTGCTTGAGCGGCAGAAGGTGATGATCTGCGGACGGTTTGCCAATGATTTCGAGCCAAAGCGTGTAAAAGAGCCTCATACGATCCGGGATGCAGGCAGAGAATATGAGACATACGAACTGATTTCAGCGATGGATATATTCGCCCGGTATGGATGGGGAGACAAACTGGAAGAATATTTCAGAGAAAGAGGCAAGGGAAATACAAAAGAAAAGAAATTGGTCGAGGCGATTAAAGAAGCGTCATTGGCAGTCAGTATGTGCAGCGGCGATAGGTTTGACAGTGCGGTGCGCCGGATCGAGGAGCTGAAAAAAGAATTCGAAAATCCTGAGACGATTACGGAGATGGATGTTGTATATCAGGATATTTACGAAAATTATGAAATGCTGTTCGGGACAAAATACCGCTATGTAGCGCAGATCCGCTGGTGTCTGGACAAAAATTTCCTGCAGCAGGCTCTGACTATATTTGAGGCGAAAATGCCTCGTGAATTTGTACGTTCCGGTCTGATATATTATATGGTAAAAGGAAAAGACAGGGCGAGATTTTTTCAAATCTGTGAAAAGCTTTATAAAGATCTGGGGCACAAGGGGAGTAATAAAAAGGATTGTTATAAGATGAAGGATCTTACGCACTATCTGATAAAAGATTATTGCCGGGGCGGAAAAAGCGGCTTTAGAGATCCGGAGCATATTTTACATTTCGGATTAAATGAAAGCGGGAAGAATAAAACCCTTTCTCTGCTGAGCGAATATAGAAAATTGTGCCGTATGAGAAATGAAATCAATCATGCCTCAGAGGAAAAACATGATCCGGACGGATTTTTCCTCCATATGAAGCAAAAATATCCGGACGATAAAAACTGGTGGGAGAATGAGGCAAAAAGCAATGCTGTTTATGAAAAAAAGCTGCGCGGCTTTTTGGATAAGTGGGAAAAACTGGCTGATCAGGTGCCGGAGAGGCTTCGCGATCAGATTGTTGACCTGAGCTGATCAGTATAGACAGCTGATGTCTGACAAGAGGACTTTTATGGGAAAAAGAGATGGATTAAATACAGATTTGGAAAATCATATTTCATATATTTTTATCCCTTTCCGCTATGAGGGAGAGGGGATTGGACAATCTCTTCCGGATGCGCTTAATGCAAGCGGAGATTGGAATCAGGTTGATGATGAAATAGAATATATGCTCAGATATGTAGCGGACAGGATTGAAGGAAAGGACTCAGGGAAAAACAGGTACGAGCATTTTATATTTGAAGATCAGCAGAGTGTCAGTGGAATGGAAGGGTTATTCTACACTGAAAAACATTTGTTTAACGGTGTGGAGACAGAGTTCGGCTTCCGGATACAGAGTATACAACTGTTTTATTTTAGCACGTCAGTATCTGTAATGGCGTTTGGATTACATTTTGAATGTAGTGCAGACAGTCTTGGCTGCGGGGAAGATATGGGGGAAAACCTCTCAATGGAAGCAGAGGGGGAAACCGAACTCTTGCCAGAGCAGCTTTTGTATATCTCATCCGCACAGTATTATCTGAAGAAGGTATCGAGGGAGAAGATACACAGAGCCGGCGGAAGCGATACGACGCTGCTCGGGATAGCGAAGGAGATTATGGATCGGCTTGGTCTTGCAGGTGACTTTGATTTCTTCTTTTATGCCAAACCGGGCACAGAGAGGGCGAACCTTTTTACATATCTTGAAGCGTGTCACAGGGAAGGCTTTGAATACGAGCTGTTCTATCTGCGGAGATGCTATAATGAGAAATATCTGTATCACAGGGATGAAAAACGAGATGAGCAGGAGATTTTCAAAGCGGCAGAGAACATTACATGGGGATTGTCCGGAGAGGCGGCGGTCTGCATCACCTGTCCTTCAAAAGGAGGGAGAGATTTCCTGCATAACGTGTTTTTCGGGAATTTCAACAGACAGTATTTGTTCATGTATGTTCTGCTCTTGCATCAGAAATATGTTTTATATCTGTTTCAGACCAGGATCAATGCAGAACTTTATGAAGACCTGGATACTCTGGAAACATACAGAAATAATCTGTACAAATTTGAGACGGATTTTGTGTATTCCCGGGTGACGGAGGTGTCGCAGTATCAGGAACTGTATGACAGGATGACACAGGCTTTTGCCCTGAAGGAGATGTACGAGGATGTCAGGGAGCCGCTGCAGGTTCTGGTGGATGCGCGGAGCGCGGAGCTGGAAAAGAGTCAGAAGCGTGCTGAACAGGAGCAAAAGAAAAAAGAAGAGAAGATGAACAAAATATTGTTTATAATTTCCGTGGTGTGCGCGCTCCCTGTAGGGTCTGATATATTTGAGATCATAGAATTTATTTTAGAATTGCTCTTGGGACGGGGGCTGAACGAGTTTGAACTCCTGGTGGTCCGGGGGCTCTGCCCGGGAGCTGTTTTACTGATATTGGTGCTCGTGCTTATAAGTATGGCCGTGTCAAACCTGTTTAATAAAAAAAGAGATTAACGTCAATCCGTGTTTGCGGCGGCAAAGGGATATATAAGAGGAGGATTATGGAAGGTCATTATTATTATATCGGCTGCTTTGTCAGCCGGGAAGAATTATTCCGTTGTGTAAAAGGAATCAGTACAGGGCATCTTGACAGGCTGATTGAAGCTCCCCATATTACATTTGAATATAAGCCGGATGAAGTGGATGAGTCGCTGTTTGGGGAAAGGCTCAGGGTCGTGGCAGTCGGATATGGGAATGACGGGCAGAATGAGGGCCTGAAGGTGAAGGTATATGCTGATAATAAAAAGATCACCGGGATGGCAGAAGAGATAGAAGTTCCCCATATTACGCTTTCCGTGGGGAGGGAAGGAAGGGCATATGATACAAGATACCTTGAATTTTATGCCATAAAGCCTTTTGAAGTGGAAGGAGTGTTTGGCGGATACCGTCAGGATGGAACGATCAACACGATGCATTCATTAGCCTGATCTCTATGCGATGGTGATTGGGGACAGCGGTGGAAATGTTGACTGGATCAAGGGACTGCGATGCCGGAGTGCTGCTGCAGTCCCTTGATCTGTAAAAGGCTGTTTAAATTTCCCCGGTATTTGGCTATGAGCTTACGATCACGGTCTGATATCCCGCTCTTTTCAAGCGGCGTTCCATATCTGCCGCTTCGTCCAGCGTAGGAAAAGTACCCACAGTGACTCGGTAAAGTCCCCCGCCCTGGCTCGTGACAGCCGGGAAATCCTGTTCTAAAAGTTCTTTTTGCAGCCTGTCGGCATAAGCGCCGTTGCGGAATGCCCCGGCCTGGACAGTGTATTGCGGGATCCCTTCGGAGTGTTCGGAATTATTATCGGGTCTGTTGGATGTGTTCCCCTGACCGGGAGTGTTTTCTGTATTACCGGAATTGTTGTCTGATACTGTATTGTTTTCGATCAGGCCGTTTGCCTGAAGCGTATCAAGGATACCTTCGGCTATTGCAAGGGCGATATCATCGAAATTCTCGTCAAAGAGCTGGTTATCTGTATCAGAATTGATAAAGCCGGCTTCTACGAGCACGGCGGGCATCCGGGTGCGGCGGAGTACGACCAGTCCCGGACGTTCTTTGACTCCAAGGTTTACGAAGCCGATGGCTTCAAGCTGTTCATTTATGTTCTCGGCCATCTGGAGCTTCAGACCTGATTTGTCATAGACCAGAGTCTCTACTCCGGATACAGTGTTATCAGTCGGATAGGAATTGCGGTGGATGGATACAAAGAAGTCCACGCCTGCTTCGTTCGCTTCCATAGCTTTCTGATAGGGAGATTCGTACACATCGGTGGTGCGGGTATACAGCACGTCGATACCCCGTCCCTGGAGTATTTCTCCCACAGCCAGCGTAAGGGCAAGCGTATCGTCTTTCTCCTGTCTCCCGTTATATACGGCGCCGGGATCGCGCCCGCCGTGCCCGGCATCCAGCATGATAGAATATGGCATGATTACAGTTCCTTTTCTGCTTGATCTATAATAGGATATGCAGGGGCAGAAAAAAGGTGACAGCCCGTAAAGGCGGTCACCTTAAAAGTCAAATGAAATGAATAATTTATTTATCCTTTTGGGCGGACGCGGCAGACGCCGCTTCCGATGAAGTTCCGCTCGTATCGGTTTCCCTGTCCGAGACAGGTCTGTCCGGCAGATAGACATGCACGCTCTCCACACGATTCTTATCCAGGGTTTCCACAACGAGCCGGATACCATCCTCTGTGATAACTTCATCTCCTGCTTCCGGAAGGCGGTCGTCCAGATATTCTATGATGAGCCCTCCAAGGGAATCGTAATCTTCAGAAGCAAGTTCTGTGTGGAGACGGTCGTTGACGTCGTCCAGGCTCATGGAGCCCTCAATGATATATTCGCGGTCGGAAATCTGACGTATCAGTTCGTCCTCTGTCTCGTCATATTCATCATGGATCTCACCTACGATCTCCTCCAGTATATCCTCAAGCGTGATCAGTCCCGCCATTTCGCCGTACTCGTCAAGCACGATCGCGATATTAAATGTTGAATCTCTCATTTCTACGAGCAGTTCGGAAATATTTTTAAATTCATAGGTGAAATGCGGCTTTCGCATGATGTCACGGATATGGAACGGCTGATTTTTATCATAGAGCAGCAGGTCCTTCATATTAATGATTCCGACAATATTATCCTGGGTATCCTCATAGACGGGAAGCCTGGTAAACTTGTCCTCGCGGAAGATTTCAATCAGCTCGTCGTAGGTATTATTTACATCAGCAAACGTGACGTGTACGCGGGGGACCATGATGTCTTTTGCATTGGCGTCACCCAGGTCGAACACGTTGTAGATCATTTCCTTTTCGTCAGACTCAATGATGCCGTCCTCATGGCTTACATCTACGATCGTGCGAAGCTCATCCTCTGTGATCCCTTTCCCGGACGCGTCCGGGTCAACGCGGAGCAGGAACATGATGCCCCGGGAAAACAGATTGATGATGAAGATAAGAGGCGTCATAACTGCCATAAAGAAACGGATGATCCGAATATATCTGAGCGCCAGCTTTTCGGCGTTTATTGTCGCATAGTTTTTGGGTGTGATTTCTCCGAATACAAGGATCGCTACAGTGAGGACAGCGGTCGCGATACTGACCATGTATCCTCCGAATGCATAAGCTAGCGATGTGGCAAGTGCGGATGCGGAGAGATTGACGATATTATTTCCGATCAGGATAGCACTGAGCATCTTGGAAGTATGGTTTTCCGTAACATCGAGCACCATAGCGGCCCGTTTGTCCCCCGAATCCGCCATTGTCCGCAGCCTGAGCTTACTCACTGACATCAGCGCTGTCTCGTTAGATGAGAAAAATGCAGATAACATTAAAAGAATTACAAGTATGATTAGTTGAAAACTGTCACCAGAATCCACGGTTTTGATTTCACTCCTTCAATAAAAATAACTGTAATAAATCATAAAAAAATGTATAGATACTGATTCAGTATACACTGTTTCGCAAGAATATGCAAGATTTGTGCCGGCTGGCTTTACTTTGAAGCCTGCGTGCACTATAATGTCTAAGAAATAGAAATTAGAAAACGAATGGAGTAATCTATGAATTTATACAAAGAATTATGTGATGCTGCGGGTGCTCAGAATGTACTTGCAGATGAGCCTATGAGCAGGCATACCACGTTTCGGATCGGAGGACCGGCTGATTATTTTGTCACCGCGTCCTGTGCGGAGGAGATCAGAAAGATTATTGGGGCTTGCCGCAGAAATTCGACGGCTTACTATATTATGGGCAATGGAAGCGACCTTCTTGTAGGAGACAAAGGATACCGGGGCGTTATCATTCAGCTCTTCAAGAGAATGAGCGACATCCGCGTGGAAGGTGAGCGTATTTATGTACAGGCGGGGGCGCTTCTTTCGAAGACTGCTGCTGCGGCGTGCGAGGCGTCGCTGACTGGTATGGAATTTGCTTCGGGCATACCGGGAACTTTGGGCGGCGCTCTCAGGATGAATGCCGGGGCGTATGGAGGTGAGATGAAACACATCGTGGAGTCTGCGGATATCCTTACCGCGGATGGGGATATAAAGACCCTGTCTGTGGAAGAACTTGGGATGGGGTACCGCACGAGTGTGATCTCCCGGAATGATTATGTGGCACTGGGGGCTGTCCTGAAACTTCAAAGAGGAAATCAGGATCAGATACGCGCGCGCATGGAAGAGCTGAAAGAAAAAAGGATTTCAAAGCAGCCGCTGGAATATGGAAGCGCCGGAAGCACATTTAAACGTCCCGAAGGTTACTTCGCGGGGAAACTGATCGAGGATGCAGGGCTTCGGGGATATCGTGTGGGAGATGCGCAGGTGTCGGAGAAACACTGCGGATTTGTGATCAACAGAGGGAACGCTACCGCGGCAGAGGTGGCACAGCTTATGGAAGACGTGGCGGACCGGGTGGAAGAAAAGTTCGGAGTGAGGCTTCAGCCGGAAGTTAAGAAGATAGGAGAGTTTTAGGGAATGCGTTTTGTTATCGTTACGGGAATGTCAGGGGCGGGTAAGTCAACAGCCCTTAAAATGCTGGAAGATATGGGGTATTTCTGTGTGGATAATCTGCCGATCCCTCTCCTTCCGCGTTTTGTGGAGATGTTCAGAGAACCGGACGAAGAGGTGAAAAAGATTGCTCTGGGGATCGATGTGCGGGGAGGCCAGGATTTTTCCGGATTGAAAGAAGTCCTTGATGAGATGGACGGACAGGAGATACAGTATGAAATACTTTTCCTGGACGCCAATGACGATGTACTGATCAAGCGGTATAAGGAGACGAGGAGGCAGCACCCATTGAGCGGCTCCGGGCGAGTGGATACGGGGATCGCGAAAGAACGCGAAAAGATCATGTTCTTGAAAATGAGGGCTACTTATATACTGGATACAAGCAAGCTGCTTACCAGAGAGTTGAAAATTGAGCTGGAAAAGATCTTTGTAGAGGGGAAGAGCTTCTGTAATCTTTATATTACTGTAATGTCCTTTGGATTTAAATACGGTATACCACAGGATTCGGATCTGGTCTTCGATGTACGGTTCCTTCCCAATCCTTACTATATAGATGGACTGAAAGAAAAAACCGGAAATGACCCCGAGGTGCAGGATTATGTTATGGAAAATGAAAAATCCCGCGTGTTTCTTGATAAATTGAGGGATATGGCGGAGTTTTTGATACCTAACTATATTCTGGAAGGAAAAAACCAGCTCGTTATATCGATCGGATGTACCGGGGGGAAACACCGGTCAGTCACTCTGGCAAACGCCCTGTACCAGATGCTGGAAGAACAGGGAAATTACGGGGTGCGTATCGAACACAGGGATATCGGGAAAGATACGATTACCAAAAGGAAGTGAGTACAGATGTCATTCTCCGGAAAAGTCAGGGAGGAGCTGGCCGGCTATGTCAGCCCGGCAAGACACTGCCGTATTGCGGAAACTGCGGCGCTGATCGGGATGTGCGGGACAGTGGTTATTAACAGCTTTGACAGATACAGTATTAAAATCCATTCCGAAAATCTTCTTGTCGCAAGAAAAGTCTTTACATTGCTGCAAAAAACATTTAATATTAAAGCTGATATTTCTGTCAGAAGAAATATAAAGAAAGAAAGTGTATCTTATGCGGTTATTGTCAGAAACCATACAGATGCACTGAGGATCCTTCAGGCGGCGAAAATGGTCGGGGAGAGCCAGGGGAGTACGGACGATATACAGGCGTTCAGCTCTCTTGTGATCCAGCAGACATGCTGCAAGAGAGCCTTCTTGCGGGGGGCGTTCCAGGCAGCAGGTTCTATGAGTGATCCGAAGAAATCATACCATTTTGAGATTGTCTGCTCATCGCCGGAAGCGGCTCGGCAGATTCAGGGTGTGATTAGCAGCTTCGGCCTTGACGCAAAGATCGTTCCCCGTAAGAAGACGTTTGTCGTGTATCTTAAGGAAGGATCTCAGATAGTGGATATCCTGAATGTGATGGAAGCGCACATATCTCTGATGGAACTTGAAAATGTCAGGATACTTAAAGAGATGCGCAATTCTGTGAACAGGAAGGTAAACTGCGAGACTGCCAATATCAATAAGACGGTATCAGCAGCAGTGAAACAGGTTGAGGACATTACATATCTCAGAGATACGGTGGGTTTCGAGAATCTGCCGGAGAATCTGGTGGAGGCGGCGAATGCCCGCCTTGCAAACCCGGAGGCTTCTCTGAAAGAGCTCGGCGAGGCGCTGACTCCGCCCGTGGGAAAGTCCGGTATCAATCACAGGCTGCGCAGGCTGAGTGAGATGGCAGAGAAGGTAAGGCAGGAACACAAGGAGGATTATTATGATTAAAACATCTGTTGTAGTTAAGACAGAAGAGGGATTTGATGGAAGACCGATCGCGCTTCTCGTGCAGGAGGCGAGCCAGTATGCGAGCAAGATTTATATTCAGATCGGCGAGAAAAATATTAATGCGAAGAGCATCATGGGCATGATGAGTCTGACCCTTACAGATGGCGAGAAGATTACCGTCGTTACAGAGGGAGAGGATGAGCAGAAAGCTGCGGAAGGTATCCGTACTTTTTTTGCAAACTGCGCATGCTGATGTGAGGGTGTATCTGCCGGAGCGGGCAGAAGCCGGAAAATAGAGGATGAGAATTTAGGGGCTGTGCGGATGGTGTACAGCCTTTTTTGTTCACGGGCTTGAAAAACGGGGGAACCGTATGCGGGCAAGTAAAAACGCGGGGGCTGTATAGACAGGAGGGAAGACGGAGCATGAAAAAAATGTTGTTTATATATAATCCGAATGCGGGGACAGGGACTCTGAAACCGAAACTTTCTGATGTGCTGGACATCTTTACAAAAGGAGGCTATGAGGTGACGGTGTACCCGACGCAGAAACCTCATGACGCTGTAGAAAAGATCCGGTCCTTCCGGGAGGAGTATGACCTGCTTGTGTGCAGCGGAGGAGACGGTACACTGGATGAGGCTGTGACCGGAATGCAGCTTCGGGGGACCGATATCCCTCTCGGGTATATTCCGGCAGGTACGACCAATGATTTCGCATCCAGTCTGGGAATCTCTAAGGATATCCTGGAGGCGGCGAATACGGCGGTCAACGGGGTTCCGTTTTCATGTGACGTGGGAATGTTTAATGAGGATCCGTTCATATACATAGCAGCTTTTGGGTTGTTTACCGACGTATCATACGAGACAAAGCAGAGCATGAAAAATATTCTCGGACATCTTGCCTATGTGCTGGAAGGAACAAAAAGGATATTTAATATCCCGTCTTATAAGATTAAAGTAACACATGACGGAGAGACGTTTGAAGATGAATTTATTTTCGGGATGGTGACCAATTCCAGGTCTGTAGGCGGGTTTAAGGGCATTATAGGAACGGATGTAGTGTTTGATGACGGAGAATTTGAAGTGACATTGATAAGGACGCCGAAAAAACCGCTCGAACTGAATGAATTGCTCGGCGCTATCGTGATGAAGCAGATCAATCCTCAGAGAATGTATTCGTTTAAGTCGGGAAGCGTACATTTTGAGTGTGGGGAAGAAATTCCCTGGACCCTTGACGGAGAGTTTGGAGGGAAACATCGGGAAGTAGTGGTAAAGGATAAAAAGCAGGCTTTAAAGATTATGGTGAGACAGGAAATGGCTGCCGGATTGTCTGCTTCGGGGAAAATTGAAGAAAAATAAAAAAAGTGCTTGCATTATGAAAAATCATATGGTATATTAATATTCGCTGTGAGGCACTGCTGAACAGCGGATATGAATATGGCTCCGTGGTCAAGCGGTCAAGACGCTAGCCTCTCACGCTGGAATCAGGGGTTCGATTCCCCTCGGAGTCACTGCACGAAATCCCGTAAGGTCTTGCAAAAAGATCTCACGGGACTTTTTTTGCCTGTTTTTCGGAAAAGAAGGATCATAGCGATGATGATAGATTCCTGCGTCTAAATCGGCCTGCGGAAGAAAATAAGATTGTGTTTTTATCATGGATGGGATATAATAGAAAAAGGTTCAAAACAATCAAACAATCCCGGCGGCCGGGGCTGACAGTTCCGGCTGGGAAGTTAGAATTGGAGGAAAAAAGTATGTTAGTATCAGCAACAGAAATGCTTCAGAAAGCAAAAGCAGGACACTATGCGGTGGGACAGTTCAACATTAACAATCTTGAGTGGACGAAGGCGATCCTTCTGACTGCCCAGGAGTGCAATTCTCCGGTTATCCTTGGAGTTTCAGAGGGTGCCGGGAAATATATGACAGGTTACAAGACAGTCGTTGGAATGGTTAACGGGATGCTCGAAGAGCTGAACATTACAGTTCCGGTAGCTCTTCATCTGGATCACGGCAGCTATGAAGGATGTCTGAAATGCGTAGAGGCAGGGTTCTCTTCTATTATGTTTGACGGATCACACTATCCGATCGATGAGAATGTAGCTAAGACAACAGAGCTTGTTAAGATTGCACATGAGCACAATATGTCTCTTGAGGCTGAGGTCGGCTCCATCGGCGGAGAGGAAGACGGCGTGATCGGAAGAGGCGAGTGCGCGGATCCGGACGAGTGCAAGAGAATCGCAGATCTGGGTATTGATTTCCTGGCAGCAGGTATCGGAAATATCCATGGCGTATACCCGGATAACTGGGAAGGCTTAAGCTTTGAGACTCTGGACGCCATCCAGCAGAAGACAGGAACTATGCCGCTCGTGCTTCACGGCGGTACAGGCATTCCGGATGACATGATCAAGAAAGCGATCGATCTCGGTGTTGCAAAGATCAATGTAAACACAGAGTGCCAGCTTGTATTCGCAGAGGCTACACGCAAATATATCGAGGAAGGCAAAGACCAGCAGGGCAAGGGATTTGATCCGCGTAAACTTCTGAAACCGGGTACGGAAGCTATCATGGCTAAAGTGAAAGAAAAAATGGAATTATTCGGATCAGTAGGAAAAGCCTGAAATTTTTTTAGAGGACCTGAATAAAAATTTGGTGTAAAAAATACTTGCCTTTTCCGGGCAGGTAGGTTATACTGACTGACATAGAAATGAACAAGGGCGTTCCAATAAAGATTGGAGTGCCCTTTTTTTGTGGAACGGCGTATGACCGGAACGCTCACATTTCTAAGCAGACAGGAAGGAAGGGATAATAATGAGTACAGAACCAATCAAGGTAGCAGAGATTTTCGGGGAAAATGTATTTAATGATACCGTGATGCAGGAGCGTCTTCCGAAGAAGGTTTATAAAAATCTGAAAAAGACGATCGAGGAAGGCAAAGAACTGGATCTTGAGACTGCAGATGTGATCGCGCACGAGATGAAAGAGTGGGCGATCGAAAAAGGCGCGACACACTATACGCACTGGTTCCTGCCGCTGACGGGCGTGACGGCAGAGAAGCACGATTCATTTATCTCAGCACCCCAGCCGAGTGGAAAAGTTCTGATGAGCTTTTCGGGGAAAGAGCTGATCAAAGGGGAGCCGGATGCATCTTCTTTCCCGTCGGGAGGATTGAGAGCGACATTCGAGGCGAGAGGATACACCATGTGGGACTGCACGTCCCCGGCATTTGTCAGACAGGACGCCGCCGGAGCGATCCTCTGTATCCCCACAGCATTCTGTTCCTATACGGGCGAGGCTCTTGACCAGAAAACTCCGCTCCTCAGATCTATGGAGGCAGTCAACACGCAGGCTCTCCGTCTCCTGAGGCTGTTCGGGAATACGACTTCCAAGAAGGTGACGCCGTCTGTGGGTGCCGAGCAGGAATACTTCCTGGTAGATGCGGATAAATTCCTCCAGAGAAAGGATCTGATCTACACGGGCAGGACTCTTTTCGGCGCGATGCCGCCGAAGGGCCAGGAGATGGATGATCATTATTTCGGGACGATCCGCCAGAGGATCGCATCTTTTATGAAAGATGTGAACGAAGAACTCTGGAAAGTGGGAGTTACGGCAAAGACACAGCACAATGAGGTGGCTCCGGCACAGCACGAGCTGGCGCCGATCTACGCGGAGGCAAATATTGCCGTGGACCACAACCAGATCATTATGCAGACATTAAAGCGTGTGGCATGCCAGCATGGGATGAAATGCCTGCTCCATGAGAAACCGTTCAAGGGAGTAAACGGATCAGGAAAACACAACAACTGGTCCCTGACAACGGACGACGGCATCAACATGCTTGATCCGGGAAAAACTCCTCATGAAAATATTCAGTTCCTTCTGGTGCTCACATGTATCCTGAAGGCAGTGAACCGCCACGCGGATCTTCTGAGGGAATCAGCGGCGGATCCGGGCAATGACCACAGGTTAGGCGCAAACGAGGCGCCGCCGGCGATCATTTCAGTGTTCCTCGGGGAGCAGCTGGAAGATGTGATCGAGCAGCTTATCAGCACAGGCGAAGCGACGCACAGCTTAAAAGGCGGGCATCTCGAGACAAACGTGCGCACATTGCCGGAGTTTACAAAAGATGCGACGGACAGGAACCGTACGTCACCGTTCGCGTTCACAGGCAATAAATTTGAGTTCCGTATGGTAGGTTCGAGGGATTCCGTGGCAGAGGCGAATATCGTGCTCAATACGATTATGGCGGAAGCCTTTTCTGAGGCGTGCGATGTGCTGGAGAAGGCGGAAGATTTCCAGAAGGCTGTTCATGACCTGATCAAAGAATATGCGATTGAGAATCAGAGGATCATCTTTAACGGAGACGGATATTCACAGGCTTGGGTGGAAGAAGCGGAACGCCGCGGACTTCCGAACATCCGGTCTATGGTGGATGCGATCCCGGCGCTTGTTTCGGATAAGGCTGTAGGCCTGTTTGAGAAATTTGGCGTCTTTACTAAAGCGGAATTGGAGTCCCGTGCAGAGATCAGCTATGAGAACTATTCAAAGGCTATCAACATAGAGGCGCGTACGATGATCGATATGGCAAGGAAACAGTTCCTCCCGGCGATCATCAAATATACCAAGACACTTGCGGATACAGTAAACGCGGTGAAACAGGCCGGTGCGGACACCAGCGTGCAGGAGGAGACGCTGGCTGAGATCACAGTACTCCTCAAAGATGCCAGGGCGGCATTGATGGAACTGGAGAAGGTGACAGCGGAAGTGTCTGAGATGCCGGACGGACCGGAGAAAGCGCAGAAGTATTACCGTGTCGTTCATCCTGCTATGGATGAGCTCCGAGATCCGGTAGACCAGCTGGAGATGATCGTAGATAAGGAAGCATGGCCGATGCCATCCTATGGAGATCTGATCTTCGAAGTATAAGCACAAATAAATATTTATGGTTGCTGAATGCACCTTCTGAGGGTAGAATAAGACTCGGAAGGTGCATTTTCTTGATGAAAAAATGCCTGCACAGGCATTTCATGAAAATTGAAAATGCGGTGAAAGGAGAAAAATATATGCAGTCATCAACTGATCTCAGGAGTTTGCTGAACAGGATCGACCACAGGGGTTATCCTGCTTATAAAGATACAAAAGGAATGTACCAGTTCCCGGGCTATGTGCTGTCCATCGACCATGTCCAGGGGGATCCGTTTGCTTCTCCGTCCAGGGTGAGCGTTCGCGTCAGCGGCAAGGCGGCGGGATTCCCCAGGGAATTGTACAGAGACAGACATCAGAGGATCGCGCTTCAGGATGAGCTTACCAGGCAGTTCGGCAGGAGGGCAGAGCAGTTTGCCTTTAAAGCGAAGGGGTCAGGGAAGAGCGGTCTTATTTCTGTGAGCCGCTGCTATCAGGAAGTTCTGGAGCGGACTGCCTGCCGGATGGATCTGGGGAACGGGGATATTATACTGAGGATGGAGATCGGATTCCCTGCGAATGGAAGGGCTATCAATGCGAGGGAACTGGAGAAAATCCTTTTTGACTTTGTTCCCGAGTGTGTAAAAGCATCCCTCTTTTATAAAAACATGGATGCGAAGCGCCTGCGCTCTATCGTTGATCTGGCGGAAGACCAGCAGTATATCAGAGAAATGCTTCCAAAGATGGGACTCTGCGCCTTTGTGGCGGATGGCAGCATCCTGCCAAGGGAATCCGGGATTTCGCCGAGACCGATGAAAGGCGGCGTCAAGTTTAAGTCCCCGAAGGAACTGGAGGTGACTCTGGACCTGCCTCATCGAGGGAAAATTACAGGAATGGGTATCCGTAAAGGGATTACATTGATCGTCGGCGGGGGATATCACGGGAAGTCTACGCTTTTGAAAGCTCTTGAACTGGGCGTGTATAATCACATCGCGGGCGATGGCAGGGAATATGTGATCACGGATGACTCGGCGGTGAAGATCCGTGCCGAGGATGGAAGGAGCATCCAGAAGACCGATATTTCCATGTTTATCAATGATCTGCCTAATGGGAAGGATACGGTCGGTTTCCGTACGGAAGATGCCAGCGGCAGTACCTCCCAGGCGGCAAACGTGGTGGAGAGTATTGAGGCGGGCACGGCCCTCCTGCTTATTGACGAGGACACCAGCGCCACTAACTTCATGATCCGTGACGAGCTGATGCAGAGAGTCATCCATCGGGATATGGAACCGATCACACCGTTTATAGAGCGGATCAGAGAACTGTATGACGATTACGGTATTTCCACGGTGATCGTTGCGGGAAGCTCCGGCGCGTATTTCCATATCGCAGACAGCATCATTCAGATGGACCGTTATGTGCCGAAGGATATTACGGAATATGCTAAGAAAGAGGCGGAGAACTTCCCTATGATCAGCGGTCCTGAGGCAGCGGCGGAGAAACCGGACTTTAAGAGATGCCCGCAGCCGTCTCAGGCATTCAGGGGGAATGACAGGATCAAAATGAAAACACTGTCCAGAGAGGGCGTTATGATCAACAAAGAAACGATTGACCTGCGGTATGTGGAACAGATCACAGACAGTGAACAGGTGACAGCCCTAGGATACTGCATCCGGTATGCGCAGAAGCATATCCTGAACGGGCGGAAGGATCTGAGGCAGGTTGTAGACGAGCTGGAAAACACGATAGAAAAAGGGTCCCTTGCCGCGCTGTGCGAGAGCAGTTCCAGCGTTTCCTGCATGGCTGTGCCGAGAAAACAGGAAATTTTTGCCTGCTTTAACCGGTACCGCGGACTTCGCTTATAAGGAGAAAACTGATGGAATTACAAAATGGAAGACCTGAAAATACAGAAGGACGTTTGGAGAAGGAAATACGCGTATATGACCTGCTGGATTTCCTGGGAATTGATTATCAAAGAGTGGATCATGAGGCGGCGATGACCATGGAGGCGTGCGGGGAAATCGATCAAGCGCTCAGTAAAGGAGTGGAGAACGAGGTGGAAATCTGTAAAAATCTGTTCCTCTGCAACCGGCAGGCGACAGAGTTTTATCTGCTGCTGATCCCGGGAGACAAGCCGTTCAAGACCAAGTATTTATCCGCCCAGATCGGTTCCTCCCGGCTGTCCTTTGCCAAGCCGGAAGCTATGCAGGAGTATCTCGATATCACCCCGGGCTCGGTGAGTGTGATGGGACTGATGAATGACCGGGATAAGCGCGTGCAGCTGCTGATTGACGAAGATGTGCTTGCGGCGGAATATTTTGCGTGCCATCCGTGCATCAATACATCGAGCCTTCGGTTTCGGACCGGAGATCTTATAGAAAAGGTGATCCCTGCTATGGGGCACGAGCCGAAGATGGTAAAGCTGTAGAATGCATGAAAAAGAAGAGGGGTTCCTGGCTGATAAGGAAGCCCTCTTCTTTGTAGAATTCTGTCTGGTTAAATCTGATGGAAATACTGTACGCTGTATGGAGGCATTGCAATCTGTCCATGTAAAGTTACTGTCGTCTTTGTCTCTGTGCCTTCGTCTGCAGCATCTCCGGGATCAGCAGCGCTGTTTCCGGTTCCCGAACTGCGCGGATATGACAGTTCCGTTTCATACTTTCCCTGAAGTTCATGGTGATTTGCAATATATTCAGAATCCGAAGCGTTGATCGCAACGAGCATCCGGTCATTTTCGCATCTGCGCTCAAAGATGAGCTGATGGTTCGTGAGAACAACGTTTCGGTAGGAGCCGTTGCACAGCGCGTCGCTTGAGCGGCGCACGGAGATCATTTCGCGAATCAGATCTGTCAGCTCGTTTGGTTTTGGCTCATCGAAACTTGGGCGCAGAGCATAATCATTATCCGGGGCTTTTGCACCTTCTTCACCCCACTCGCTTCCGTAATAAATGCATGGGATGCCTGGCATACCGAAAAGCAGACCGTAGGCAAGAGGGATATGTTTTTTGTTTGTAAGAATGGTGGCAAGGCGGGACACGTCATGATTGTCGACAAATGTCATCAAATGCTTGCCGCGGTAAATGCACCACTGCTCCGGTCCGTACTGGCGGTTCAGTGAATGCGCGATCTCAAACATGTTCATGCTGTTAAAGCTGGAGTAGATGCCTTTGTAGCACTCGTAATTCGTGCAGCTGTGCAGCATCTCATCATTTACGATCAGGTTATAGTCTCCGAAGAGTACCTCTCCGATCAGTGCGAATCCCGGTTTCAGCTCTTCGCAGAAAGTGCGCAGCCGTTTCATAAAATTATGGTCCAGGCTGTAAGCCACATCCAGCCGGAGCCCGTCGATATTAAATTCCTCGATCCACATCTTTACGCAGCTCAGAAGATAATCAACCACTGCCGGATTCTGCAGGTTCAGTTTGACCAGCTCATAGTGGCCTTCCCATCCCTCATACCAGAAACCGTCATTGTACCCGCTGTTTCCGTCAAAATTGATGCAGAACCAATCCTTGTACTGAGAATCCCATTTCTTTTCCTGTACATCCCTGAATGCCCAGAAACCTCTCCCGACATGATTAAATACACCGTCCAGCATCACTTTCACGTCATGGTCATGCAGTGTTTGACAGACGGTCTTAAAATCATCGTTCGTTCCCAGCCGACAGTCAATCTTCATGAAATCTCTTGTGTCATATCCGTGATTGTCAGACTCAAAAATGGGGTTCAGGATAATAGAACCGATCCCGAGCTCCTGAAGATATCCGGCCCATTCGCCGATTTTTAAGATACGATGCTCTGTGACTCCGTCGTTGTGTACGGGAGCCCCGCAGAATCCGATGGGATATATCTGATAAAAAGTTTCATTGTAAGCCCACATATTCTCGTTCCTTTCTGTTTATATTTGATCTGTTAAGATATCCTTGTATCCCTGGGGAGCAGGACGAAGCGGGAAACCGCTTCGGATTACACGAATATGCAATTATTATACCATAATCAGGCCAGAAAAAGAAGTGAAACATCCCTCCGGAAGAGCGGCAGGGAGCGTTGACATCAGCATAGGCAAAAGCTATACTTGAAGAGGAAGAATAAGGGGTATAGTTCCTGCATCCGATGTGCGGAACGATGATCGGGAGGGATTAGTTTGAAAAAATATAACAGGGGAAAGAAGATATTGGTTTTCTGTCTGGCTGCGGCATCGGCCGTCATGCTGCATGCGGTTTTTCTTCCGGGGGAAGTGTCGGCAGAAGGTGCTGAAGTTTCAGAAAGCGCGGAAGGACAGGTGAGTGAAAATATTGCCGCAGCGCCAGCTGGGAAAAACGAGCCTGTTTCTGAAGAGGGTGCAGCAGATCTGTCTGAACAGGCAGAGTGCTCTTTAGAGGTTTTGCCAGCGTCAGAAGGGGGCGGCGCAGGAGCGGACTCTGATGAGGATTACAGTACGTTTGGAAATACAGTCAGCGGGGACGTTGCCGCGGATAAAAATGCGAGCGAGAATCAAGGAGAAACTGCCGTATATCCCATACTGATTCCGGTAGAGAGCGGGAGCTCTCAGTATGACCAACTCAACGCTTTCCTTGCGCTTTCGGCAGACAAATTTCAGATTTATATGGTGACTTTTGTGGATGGAGAAGGTAATCCGCCCCAGCCGGATGGAGCTGTGCAGGTCGCGGCAGAGATTCCGGCAGATTATGATATGACAAGGACTGTTATCAGTGAAGTATCCATGAACGGGGATACTCCTCAGAGAACGGAGCTTTCCTATACCGCGGTAGATGGAAAGGCTGTGTTTCAGACAGATCATGAAGGTTTGTTTGTTGTTATGGTAAAGAAAGACCAGCCTCAGCTCCCGCCGTCTTTGGAAATGACGGATAAAGTGGAGCGGCTGGAGCTGAATAAACAGACAGGTACAGCGGGGAATGTGGCGGGAAACAGATCGTTTTCGTCTGTGCCGAAGACAGGCGATCAGGCGGCTCCCTTTCTGTGGCTTGGAGCGTCTGCGGCAGTGTCGGCAGGTCTCATACTGACGGTGATCGCAAATAGCACGAAAAATTCAAAAAAATCTTGACAGAGAGGGATGCTGGGACTATAATATTACAGCATGACTAAAGGAGAAACAGTATGCGCCATAGCCCCGGAGTATGCTGATTTCACATATACAAGTAAATGTTATCTGATGATTTTATAGGAGGAACACCCATGAAAACTTATATGGCTAACCCTGACAAGATTGAAAGAAAATGGTATGTGGTTGACGCTGACGGATGTACACTGGGACGTCTTGCTTCCGAAGTGGCTAAGGTGCTCAGAGGAAAGAATAAGCCGGAGTACACACCGCACATTGATACAGGCGATTATGTGATCGTTGTAAACGCTGAGAAAGTGAAAGTTACAGGAAAGAAACTTCAGCAGAAGATTTACTACAATCACTCCGATTATGTAGGTGGTATGAAAGAGACTACACTTGCCGAGATGATGGCAAAGAAACCGGAGAAAGTAATCGAGCTGGCTGTTAAGGGAATGCTCCCGAAAGGACCTATGGGAAGAAGCATGATCAAGAAGCTTCATGTCTACGCTGGCCCAGAGCATGCAAATCAGGCTCAGAAGCCGGAAGTTCTGACATTTTAGTGAAAGGTTGAAAGGAGGAAATAACAGTGGCTAACGCAAAATATTACGGAACAGGAAGAAGAAAAAAATCAGTTGCAAGAGTATACCTTGTACCGGGAACGGGCAAGATCACGATCAATAAAAGAGACATCGACGAATATCTCGGACTTGAGACTCTGAAAGTTGTTGTACGCCAGCCGCTCGTGGCAACAGGCACAACAGATAAATTCGACGTACTTGTAAATGTAAAAGGCGGCGGTTACACAGGACAGGCAGGTGCGATCCGCCACGGTATCGCAAGAGCACTTCTTGAGGCTGACGCTGATTATAGACCGGTTCTTAAGAGCGCAGGTTACCTGACTCGTGACCCGAGAATGAAAGAGCGTAAGAAATACGGACTCAAAGCAGCTCGTAGAGCTCCGCAGTTCTCCAAACGTTAATCAAAGAGAATATCGAAATGCTTACAAACCCTGGAAACTTCTTATGTTTCCGGGGTTTTTGTAATTCCGAAAACATTGTGGAATGCCGTGAAACGGGGTGAAAAAGAATCCAGAGAATATATTATTCAGGCGGGGCGAAGACCATGGAGATCTATCGCAGCGGGAAATTCATGAGCGCATAGAAGAAAAGAAAAGAGAAGCGGCACAGCAACATTCATTGTAGTTATCAAGGAATAGCAGATATTTTGCTTGATATCGAATGTATGTTCTGGTAAAATACAATCAGGCACTGCCAGAGAACGGTAGGCGGTTAGTCCTTCGACAGAGGGACTGAACCCTCTGATTACATAGAAATCTCTGTAAAGGGAAATCTGGGAAAGGAGGGCGAACTTATGAGTGATTATGAAATGCTCTCCATCGTTTTGATGATACTTGGTATTGTCGTTACGGTCTTAATAGCATATATTGATCATACGAAAAAGTAACCGCCCCTCGACCAAAGGATTGCGGTTACTTTTCGTAACTAATATGAATTTGGACTAACCGCTTATCGGTAGTGCCTATTTCTATATTTATATTAGCAAAGGGAGTAAGGATTGTCAAATTGAACTTAAAATAGGTTAAACCATGTATGTAGATTAATCAGAGCATATACGCACGATTACAGAAGAATTCTTCTTGTCCCGGGAGTTTCGGCTTCCGGGATTTTTTTAACAAATCTAAAATTGGTTCTTATTTTTCTGCTTATAGAAAGTGTCGACATGATTCCGCTGTTAAGAAGATTTACCGTAAATTAATAAAATCCCACTGCTTAAAATTCATTATATAATGTTCAAGTTGCTTTATTATTTTTGGGGTTAAGCTATCAAAAAATGATAGAAATCCTCCCCTTCCCAGCGAATATATAGTATAACTAGTTAATCAAGCCCGGGCAGGCATCACAGAAAAGGAGTTCCTGAACTTATGAAAATAACAGAACAGAATTTTATTACGCAGATCATACAGGGGAATGAAAAGGCTCTGGAATATTGCATGTATCACTACGGCGGGCTGGTGAGGGCGGTTGTACGCAGGCATCTTGGCAGTCTTTCGAAGTTTGAGGATGAGTGCATCAATGATGTATTTTTTGCAGTATGGGAGCATGCGGATTCTTACCGGTCGGACAAGAATCCTTTTTCCAACTGGATTGCAGGCGTGGCGCGTCTGAAGGCGCTGGACTGTAAGCGGAGATATGCAAGACAGCTTCTGGAGCTTGGATGGGATGACGCCGGGACGGAATCTTCCGGCAGGAGGCAGACAGACGATAAGACACCGGAGCTTGCGGTTCTGGAAAATGAAATTTCTGAGGAGACGGGGAAGATGTTGAACTGTCTGAAACCGGCTGACAGAGAATTGTTCTGGAAGCTGTATGTAGAAGAGGAAGACCTTGATACAGTCAGCAGAAGCACCGGGATGTCCAAATCCGTTATCTACAATCATTTATCCCGTGGAAAGAAGAAGCTCAGAAGCCTGTATGGAATGCAGCAGCCGAAAGGAGATCAATTATGAGAGAATCAGTTTACGATCTGTTAAATGATATGGATCATCAGCCAAAAGAATACACGGCGGAGAATGTGAGTAAAAAAGATATCAAAAAGTGGAAAAAAGCTTTTGTTGCAAAACGGCATTTCCCGGCTAAGAAATGGATCAAATATGCCGCTGCTGCGGCAGTCCTCTGCGCCGTCGCGGCAGGGACTGTGATGGGACCGGTGAGGCATAATGTATATGCAGGCGTGAAGGCTGTCGCATATGATCTTTCACAGGCATTGGGGATATCGGAAGACCTTGAGCCGTATAAAACCGTGGTTGGCAGCACGATTTCGGGAGCGGGGTATTCTGTCACTCTTAACGAGGTGGTGCTTGATGAAGAAAGTATGTATATCACTTACACACTGACAGTGCCGGAAAAAATGGAGACAGAAGAAGATGAGATGTCCTATCATGATGATATGACGGTGTATATCAATGGCAGGATGGCGTCCCTGGCGGGGAGCGGCGGAACGGTAAAGGTAGATGATTATACTCTGGCTTCAGACTGGAAGAAGGAACTGCCCAATGTGAATACAGCGCGGGACATCGATGTGGAGATTCAATGTACGGTAAATGGGGATGAGATCGGTACGTTTCGTTTCACGGCCTCGGGCGAGGAGCTGGCGCTTGATACGCTGACAGTGCCTTTGGATGAAACGGTTACACTTCCTGATGGAACCAGAGTCACATTCGAAAGATATACTTCAAACGCTATGGGACAGAGCATTTATTTTACAAAGACATCAAGCAGCTATGATTATGATTTCATGCTCAAAGGAGAGGATGATCTGGGCAATCCCGTTGAGTTCTTTGTGCGCTATTCTGAGCGGGAGGAAGGCAGGATGGAGGTTGAGCCGATCAATAACGGTTATGTCAGTGATCAGGCGTCATCGCTCACTTTAACGCCCTATGCGGCAAAGATGCCGGAGGACAGCGGTAAGATGAGCTCGGACTACGAGCCTGTGGGAGAGGCGTTTACAATTCCGATCAGCGGGAACGAGTGAGTAAGGGCGGTAAATGGGCTGGTTTATAATGCGGGCGGAGAGGTCTTATGCTAAAATAAAAGAAAACCTGGATATGAGGAGGGAACTTTTGTTTATGAAGAAATATACCCTTTCAATAACGTACGTGATTCTGTTGACCCTCTGCCTGCCTCTTACCTGCCTTTATATATGGCTCCTGACGGTGCTGCCTATTCCCTGGGATGCGCTGGAAGCGTGGGCGGATTCATTCGGAAGGGGGGTGCTCGTGATCCTCTTGTTTTTGCTTCCGGCCGGGATTTACTGGTTTGTGGTCCTTATCTTTGGCGTGCTGGATATTATAAAATCTTTTAAGGTATATAAAAGCGGAGACGCGGCCGGATGTGTCAATAGGATGCTGATACACAAATATGGGCTGGTTGTCTTCTTTGCGGCTAATTTCTTTGTTATGTTCCTGCTTTATTTCGTCATGACTTTCGGGGTGCTGATTGGAACAAGAGGACTTGCGATTTTTGCGGCGCCGGTGCTTCTGCCATGGCTGATCGCAGCAGTGGCTTTTACTGTATTTGCAACGTGGCTTGCTGTTGTGCCCGGCGGAGTCTGCGGGATACAGGTGATCCGATTTACATACAGAGAAAAAGGGATGGGCATCGGAATGGCAGTATTGCATGGGATTCTTCAGTTTATGTTTTTGGCGGATGTTCTGGATGCTATGTATCTGGCGGTGAAAAAGTGGGGGATGGGAAAGAAGAGTTCTGTTGTGATCGCTGTCCTGTATGTATTGATGCTGGGAGGGATCATATGGGGCGCGGTGAAGGTATTTGGTTGATGGATTTATGAACTGCCTGCTGTCTGCTGGCGAAAATCTGCACAAAAACCGGCGTTGATATATTGGTGGGAAATGACAAAATTTTGAAAAAAACATTTGTGTTCTTACGATTATCCTAAGAAAATGTTAAAATAATTACAGAGTATCTGGCAAAAGACCGTTACAGCGTTGTATCGGTCTTTTTTTGGCAATACTTCAAGTAACAGGAAAAAAGTGGAGGTGCCGTGCATATCGAAAAGGCCGGGCAGAGAAAAGGAGGATCTGTATGCTGGACAGAGGAGACGCGGTAGTTTATAAGTGCAGAGGACTGTATAAGGTGGAAGAGATCGGCACGCTGGATTTTTTGTATTCGGACAGCGGAAGAATATATTATACACTGCAGTCCGTGGAAGATTCCGGGGACAGGGTGTATGTGCCGGCGGATGACGAGACGCACATTCGCAGACCGGTCAGCAGGGACGAGGCTCTCGCCCTGATCTGCCGCATGCCGGACATAGAGACCCTGCATGTGAAGAATGAAAAATTGAGAGAACAGGAATATAAGGACTGTATCTCCGGATACTCACCGGAAGGGTGGGTAAAAGTCCTCAAGACTGCATACAGCCGGACAAAGAGCCGTGGATCGGTCACAAGCGTGGATAAGAAGTACCAGATGCTTTTGGAACATGCACTGTACAGTGAGTTTTCTTATGCGCTGGGGATGCCGCAGGGACAGGTGCCGGAATTTATTGCAGAGCACGTGAAAATGGAAGCAGAGCAAAGCGAATGACGATAACTTGCTAAAACAGGATTCGCATGATATACTTCTCCTGATAATATCTTATTAGGAGGAGTTTTTTTATGGACGCGGACCCTGCGGGGAACACTATTATTTTTGACTTGTTACTGTTGTTGTTTTTCACTTTGCTGAACGCATATTTTGCCGGAGCGGAGATGGCAGTCGTATCTGTCAATAAGAACAGGATACGAAGCCTTGCCGAGGAGGGAAATAAAAAGGCAAAGGTGATCGAGGGATTGTTTGAGGACTCAACGAAATTTCTTTCTACCATCCAGGTGGCGATCACATTTGCGGGATTTTATTCATCGGCGTCCGCGGCATCGAGCATTTCGCCGGTCCTGGCGGAGTGGATGCACAGCGCGGGAATCCCGTACAGCGGGCAGATTGCCCACAACGGCGTGACGCTGATTTTGATGTTTTTTAATCTTGTGTTTGGAGAACTCGTGCCGAAGAGAATCGCCCTGCAGAAGGCGGAAGCTTTCTGCATGATGACTGTCATGCCGATCCATTATATTTCAATCATACTGACGCCGTTTACAAAACTGTTGTCATTCTCTACAAAGCTGGTTCTGAAGATCCTTCATATGAAGACTGAAGACCAGGAGGAGGCTGTGACGGAGGAAGAGATCAAAGCACTCCTCAAAATGGGGAATGAGAGCGGTACATTTGATGACGACGAGCGTGAGATGATCGACTCGGTGTTTAAGTTCGATGAGAGGACGGCGAAGGAGATCATGGTGCCAAGGCGTGATGTGTTTACCATTGACATTGAAGATTCTTTTGAGTCGCAGATCGATGAGATCCTTCAGACAAGGCACAGCAGGATACCTGTATATGAGGAAAGCATTGATAATATCATCGGTGTGCTCCATGTGAAGGACGTGATGATCGAACTTCGGAAAAATGCGCTGGAAGAAGGCGATATCAGACGGATGCTCCACAAGCCGTTTTTTGTGCCGGAGACAAAGGATGCGGACGAGCTGTTCCGCAGCATGCAGGAGACAAGGCATCATATGGCGATCCTGGTGGACGAGTATGGCGGATTCTCCGGTATCGTGACGATCGAGGACCTGGTCGAGGAGATCATGGGCGATATCAACGAGGAATATGAGGAGGTCGTCCCAGACATTCAGGCGGTCAGTGAGGATGAATATTTGCTTGACGGGGGTATCCTGATCGATGACCTGAACGAAGAGCTGGGACTGAAACTCGAAACGGAAAATTATGATACGCTTTCCGGCTACCTGATCGAGAAGCTGGGACACATTCCGGAGAAGGATGACAGAGATACGATCCTTTCGGACAATCTTGTCTTTACTGTGGAAGAGGTCAGGGACAACAGGATTACAAAGGCGAGGCTTAAGATCGAACCTGCCGCGTCGGAAGAAGACGGGGAGCGCAGTGGGAAAAAGAAGCGCAGAGAGTCTGAGGACGCCGCAGAGGAAGAGTGACAGAGTAAAAAATAGATTTAAGAAACCAACGATTCGTAAAGAAAGGAGATGCAGTGCGATGAAGATGCTGTCTATCGAAGAGGAACTGAAAAACAATTCTTATCCCGGAAGAGGGATCATTATAGGGAAAACCCCTGATGGGAAAAAGGCCGTCACAGCTTATTTCATCATGGGAAGAAGCGAGAACAGCAGGAACCGTATTTTTGTGGAGGACGGAGAGGGGATCCGTACCCAGGCGTTTGATCCTTCCAAGCTGACAGATCCGAGTCTTATCATTTATGCGCCGGTCCGTGTTCTCGGAAATAAGACGATCGTGACTAACGGCGACCAGACAGATACAATCTATGAGGGCATGGACAAGCAGCTCACTTTTGAGCAGTCCCTGCGTACGAGAGAGTTTGAGCCGGACGGACCGAACTACACGCCGCGCATCTCCGGGATCATGCATATCGAGAACGGCACATACAATTATGCAATGTCTATTTTAAAGAGCAATAACGGCAGCCCGGACAGCTGCAACAGATATACATTTGCATATGAAAACCCTGCGCCAGGGGAGGGTCATTTCATCCACACCTATATGTGCGACGGAAATCCGCTTCCCAGCTTCGAGGGCGAGCCGAAACTGATCGGTGTGCCGGATGACATGGAAGCCTTTGCAGAGCTTCTCTGGAACAGCCTGAACGAGGATAACAAGGTTTCCCTTTTTGTCCGCTATATTGACATTGAGACAGGAAAATACGAGACAAAGATCGTAAATAAGAATCATTAATTACAAAGGAGCGGATAAGAAGATGAAAGAATTAGAACTGAAATACGGATGCAACCCGAACCAGAAACCGTCAAGAATCTACATGAACGACGGAAGCGAACTGCCGATCCAGGTGCTGTGCGGACGCCCGGGATATATTAATTTTCTGGATGCGTTTAACGGATGGCAGCTCGTGTCAGAGCTGAAAAAAGCGACCGGGCTTCCGGCAGCGACTTCCTTTAAGCATGTGTCTCCGGCAGGGGCGGCGGTCGGCCTTCCTCTCACTGAGACGCTGGCGAAGATTTACTGGGTAGATGATCTGGGAGAACTCTCTCCGCTTGCCTGCGCCTATGCGCGGGCAAGGGGCGCGGACAGAATGTCTTCCTTCGGTGATTTTATCGCTCTGTCAGATGTCTGTGATGTAGATACGGCAAGGCTGATCAAACGCGAGGTGTCTGACGGTGTTATCGCTCCGGGATACGAGCCGGAGGCTCTGGAGCTGTTAAAGCAGAAGAAAAAAGGAAATTACAATGTGATCCAGATCGATCCTGATTATGTGCCTGCGGCGCTGGAGCGCAAGGAAGTGTACGGGATCACATTTGAACAGGGGAGAAATGAGCTGCATATCGACAAAGATTTCTTCTCGAATATCGTTACAGATAATAAGGAACTCACGGACGAGGCGAAGGTAGATCTGGCGATCTCTATGATCACCCTGAAATATACTCAGTCCAATTCTGTCTGCTATGTGAAGGATGGGCAGGCGATCGGCATCGGAGCCGGGCAGCAGTCACGTATCCATTGTACACGCCTTGCCGGACAGAAGGCGGATAACTGGTGGCTGAGGCAGTGCCCGAAAGTGATGGAGCTTCCGTTTAAGAAAGACATCAAGCGCGCGGACAGAGACAATGCCATTGACCTGTATATCGGGGATGAATACATGGATGTCCTTGCTGACGGCGCGTGGGAAAATATCTTCACAGAGAAGCCGGAAGTATTTACACGGGAGGAGAAGCGCGCATGGCTGGATAAGATGACAGATGTGGCGCTTGGTTCTGACGCTTTCTTCCCGTTTGGGGACAATATCGAGCGCGCTCATAAGAGCGGCGTGAAATATATCGCGCAGCCGGGCGGCTCTGTCCGGGATGACAATGTGATCGAAACATGCAATAAATACGGCATGGTGATGGCGTTTACAGGTATCCGATTGTTCCATCACTAAAAGAGGACGGCAGTAAGGCAGCCGGCAGGACGCAGACAGGGGGATGCCCGGCAGCTGCGCGCCGGCTGTCGTTCTGTGCGCCGGAAGGAGGAACTGCGCATATGGTAATCGAGAGCAATTCCCCGGAAGAGACATTCCGCGTGGGAAAAGAGTTGGGAGAAAGGGCATACGCCGGTCAGGTATTTACGCTGACAGGCGATCTGGGCGTGGGTAAGACTGTTTTTACCCAGGGGCTGGCAAAAGGTCTTGGCATCGATGAGGCGGTAAATAGCCCTACTTTTACGATCGTTCAGGAATACGACGGCGGAAGGCTGCCGTTTTATCACTTTGACGTGTACCGGATCGGCGATATAGAGGAAATGGAAGAGGTCGGCTTTGACGATTATGTGATGGGAGAGGGCGTCTCCCTGATCGAATGGGCGGATCTGATCAGAGAGATCCTTCCGGATAAACGCACGGAGATCCTGATTGAAAAGAATCTGGAGCGCGGTTTTGATTACCGGAGGATCACAGTGACGCAGATAGAATGAATGGGAGTAGAAAGCAGGACAGACTATGAAAGTATTGGCGATAGACAGTTCAGGGCTGACAGCTGCGGCTGCGATCGTAGAGGATGAGCAGACAGTCGCAGAATATACGATTAATTATAAAAAGACGCATTCACAGACGCTTCTGCCTATGATCGATGAGATGGCACGCATGGTGGAAATCGACCTGTCAACGATCGATGCTATTGCAGTCGCGGGCGGACCGGGATCTTTTACAGGGCTCAGGATTGGATCGGCAACGGCAAAAGGCCTGGGGCTTGCGCTTGGCAAGCCGCTGGTCCATGTGCCGACGGTGGATGCCATGGCTTACAGTGTCTACGGATGCGAGGATATCATTTGCCCCATTATGGACGCGAGGCGCAGCCAGGTCTATACAGGGATTTATACATTCGTGCCGGAGACAGCGGCAGAAGATTCCCATGAAATGCGATATCGGTTCAAAGTTGTCCGCGTTCAGATGGCAGTGTCAGTGGAAGAATTGATCCGCCGTCTGAATGTATACGGGAAGAGGGTTGTATTTCTGGGGGACGGCGTTCCGGTATACAGAGAGATACTTGCAAATGGGCTGAAGGTGCCGTATTTTTTCGCACCTTCTTATATGAACCGTCAGCGCGCGGCGGCGGTTGGCGCACTGGGAATCCGTTATTATCAGGAGGGCAGGTATGAGACGGCGGCAGAACATAAGCCGGAGTATCTGCGCATGTCCCAGGCGGAACGCGAGAGGGCGCAGCGGGAGAAGAATGCGGTGCCTGAGGTGCGCAGGATGACCATGGAAGACGGGGCGGCTGTGGCAGAGATGGAGCATCAGCTCTTTCCGGATGCCTGGAGCGAGAAAGCGATTCTTGAGACGCTGGGACAGCCGAACACGATCTGCCTGATGGCGGAGAAAGCAGGGCGCGCGGCAGGGTATCTGCTGGCATATACAGCGGCGGACGAAGCTGAAATCGCGCGGATCGCTGTGGCGAAAGAACTCCAGCGACAGGGGGTGGCCCGTACCCTCATTAATGAACTGGAAACGCTCTGCAAGTCCGGGGGAATCCGGAAGATCCTCCTGGATGTGCGCGCGGGAAATGCAGCGGCAAGGACACTTTATGTAAAGACAGGATTTGTGGAGGACGGGATCAGACAGCGGTTTTATGACAATCCGATGGAAGATGCCATACTCATGAGCCGCCCGGTCGAAGCCGGACAGGACGGCGCGGGAGAAAGGGAATGAGTGCCGCCAGCAGTTCCCAGTAGGATTTTGTGCGCGGATCAGATATACTTTAGGCGTGACAGAGAACAAAACTGTTTTTTACAGGAGGAAGATGTATGCGCCAGTATCAGATAAAAGAAACAAAAGAAATTAAAAAAATCATCTGCAACCAGTGTGGAAAAGAGATTCTAGTAGTGGACGGATATCCCAGAGAAGGGGTATTCAGTGTGGATCAGGAATGGGGTTATTTTTCCGAAAAAGACGGGGAGAAACACAGCTTTGACTTATGCGAGGAGTGCTATGACAGGCTGCTCGCGTCTTTTAAACTGCCTGCGGATATAGAGAATAAAGCAGAATGACAGAAAAATCTTACAGATTTGTAGAAATATAAAATAGAGGGATCAAATGTTAGATGTATGTTTGCTCGGGTGCGGCGGGATGATGCCGCTTCCGTACCGTTACCTGACGGCGCTGATGACCCGCTTTAACGGCAGCAGCCTGCTGATCGACTGCGGGGAAGGCACCCAGGTGGCGGTAAAAGAAAAAGGGTGGAGCTTCAAGCCCATCGACGTGATCTGTTTCACCCATTATCACGGAGATCATATCAGCGGCCTTCCCGGGCTGCTTCTTACCATGGGGAACGCGGATCGGAGGGAACCGCTTACGCTGATCGGACCGAAAGGTCTGGAGCGTGTGGTGGGAAGCCTGCGCGTGATTGCGCCGGAACTTCCGTTTCCCATTGTTTATAAAGAAATCGAAGGGGCGGAGCAGACTTTTGAGATGAACGGATACCGGCTGAAGGCATTCCGTGTCAACCATAATGTACTTTGCTACGGGTATACCCTGGAGATCGATCGCGCGGGGAAATTTGATGCGGCGAAGGCGAAAGCCCGGAATATTCCGCTTTTGTACTGGAGCAGGCTCCAGAACGGAGAGACGATTGAGGCGGAAGAAGGGGTATTTACCCCGGATATGGTGCTGGGACCTCCGCGAAAAGGTCTGAAGCTGACTTATACCACAGATACGAGACCCACGGAATCCATCCGCAGAAATGCAGAAAAGTCGGATCTTTTTATCTGTGAAGGAATGTATGGCGAGAAAGAGAAAGCGGCAAAAGCGGCAGAGTATAAACATATGACATTTTATGAGGCTGCGCAGATCGCCAGTGACGCACAGGTGAGGGAAATGTGGCTGACCCATTACAGTCCCTCTCTGACCCGTCCTGAGCCTTATATGGACGAGGTGCGCCGCATATTCCCGGCGGCAAAGGCGGGAAAAGACGGAATGTCAACAGAGCTGATGTTTGAAGATTGAGAGGCGTAACATGAAAGAAATAAGAGATATCAATATCCTGGCGATCGAGACGTCCTGTGATGAGACTGCGGCGGCGGTCGTACACAACGGGAGGGAAGTCCTTTCCAATGTCATCTCATCCCAGATCGACCTGCATAAACTGTACGGCGGAGTCGTGCCTGAGATCGCGTCAAGGAAGCATATCGAAAAGATTAACCAGGTCATTGAAGAAGCGCTGAAGGAAGCAGACGTAACTCTGAATGATATCGATGTGGTGGGTGTGACATACGGACCGGGGCTTGTAGGAGCGCTTCTCGTGGGAGTGGCAGAGGCAAAAGCCATCGCGTATGCCCGGAATCTCCCTCTGGTGGGGGTCCATCATATCGAAGGGCATATCTCTGCAAATTATATCGAACACCCGGATCTGGAACCGCCCTTCCTCTGCCTCGTCGCATCAGGCGGACACACACATCTTGTGCGTGTGGCGGAGTACGGGAAATACGAAATCCTCGGACGCACCCGGGATGACGCGGCAGGAGAGGCATATGACAAGGTTGCCCGCGCAATCGGTCTGGGATATCCGGGCGGACCGAAGATCGATCGCATTGCAAAAGAAGGAAATCCGGACGCAGTAAAATTCCCGAAAGCACATATCGAAGGCGCGCAGTATGATTTCAGCTTCAGCGGACTGAAATCCGCAGTGCTGAATTACATCAACGGCTGCAAAATGAAGGGAGAGAGCTTCGATCCTGCGGACATCGCGGCTTCATTCCAGAAAGCGGTCGTAGAAGTTCTGGTGGAAAATTCCATGAGAGCGGCAGAAGGCTACGGTGTGTATAAGTTTGCCATCGCAGGCGGGGTAGCTTCGAATACGGCGCTGAGGGAAGCCATGGAAAAGGCGTGCGAAGAGCGTGAGATCCGTTTCTACCGACCGTCCCCCATCTATTGTACGGATAATGCGGCGATGATCGGAGCAGCGGCATTCTATGAATATCTTGCCGGGACAAGGCATGGCTGGGATCTGAACGCAGTGCCGAACCTGAAGCTGGGCGAGCGTTAGTGAATTGAGAGAGGCAGGAGAACCGTCAGGGGAGGAGAAGTATGGGGAAACAATTCTGTACAGCCATTGTGCTTGCCGCGGGCAGCGGGAAGCGCATGGGCACAAAGGTGCACAAACAATATCTGCTCATGGGCGGGAGACCGGTGCTGTATTATTCTCTGAAAGCATTTGAGGACTCGGAGCTGATCGATGAGATCATCCTTGTTACAGGTAGCGGGGAAGAAGAGTACTGCCGGAAGGAGATCATAGACAAGTATGGGCTGTTCAAAGTGAAGAAGATTGTCTCCGGAGGAGCGGAGAGATATGATTCTGTCTGGAACGGGCTTCAGGAGACAAAAGCCGACGGATTTGTCTTCATCCATGACGGTGCAAGACCATTTGTGGACGAAGAGATCATCCGGCGGGGATATGAATGTGTAAGCGCTGACCGGGCATGCGTGGCGGGAATGCCTGCAAAAGATACGGTCAAGATCGCGGATGAGAATGGCTTTGTGGCGGATACGCCTGACCGGAGCAAGGTCTGGATCGTCCAGACGCCTCAGGTATTTGAGACGGCTCTTGTCAAAGAAGCGTATCGTCTGCTCATGGAGAAAGGGCATTCGGCGGTTACGGACGATGCTATGGTGGTAGAGCAGATGCTGCATTTCCCGATCAGACTTTTTTATGGTTCATACGAGAACATTAAGATTACCACACCGGAAGACCTTGGGACAGCAGAAGGATTTTTGAAAAACAGGTATTGACATGGATTTTATATCTGTGTTAGAATAGACAGCGTCGCACAGGGGAAATATAGTAAAGTATTTTATTTGCGGCGTATATATGGAGAGGTATCGAAGTGGTCATAACGAGGCGGTCTTGAAAACCGTTTGTCCGAAAGGGCGCGTGGGTTCGAATCCCACCCTCTCCGCTTTAAGGACGGAAGCTGAAAGGCTTCCGTTTATATATATCTGCTCATAAATTACGGCGAAATGTTTTCAGTGTTTTTTTGAAAAAGTACTGAAATGTCTCAATTTTTATATTTGGGAAAAAAGTACTGGACAACAAGGGGAATATCGTGTATATTAAATAGCGGACATTTTGGAGAAGTACCCAAGCTGGCTGAAGGGGCTCCCCTGGAAAGGGAGTAGGTCGTTAGTAGCGGCGCGAGGGTTCAAATCCCTCCTTCTCCGTTTGATATTTTCGCAATATCATTCAAAAACTACTGGGGAGATCCGGTAGTTTTTATATATAGAATGTTAAATTGTGGATAATATCATGTAAAAACTACCAGATATAGTGCCAAAAAGAAAAGTTGAAAAAGTTGTAAAAAAGTGTTGACAAACACTTGGTAAAAATGGTAGTATATTTAAGCTGACTCGTGAGGGAAAGCGAAAAATAAGAAATAATAAAAAGTTCTTGACAAAGGAAGCGGCTTTTGGTAAAATATTAAAGCTGTCACTTGAAAAAGAACGGCAGGAACCTTTATAACTGAA
>ERZ791922.236-NODE-236-length-43871-cov-4.447964_pt1 | contig 43871 bp, 32 predicted proteins | sample MGYA00510134_ERZ791922 | MGnify/ENA primary metagenome ERZ791922 (study PRJEB30046, sample SAMN00792101) | human gut metagenome | study: EMG produced TPA metagenomics assembly of the A metagenome-wide association study of gut microbiota in type 2... | reverse complement strand
TGGTCCGTTCCGGACGCGTCCTCCAACCTCAGTTAAATCTCCAATCAGATCTCAGCAGTCCCCTGTCTGAATTACAAATAAAGTTAAAATTATATTAAATTTTTATAAGTCTCTTGACAAGGTGACAGGCTGTCACTATAATAATGACAGCCTGTCACCTTTTTGCGATATTTTTACACTTGTACACAGTAGAATATCGGAGGGGCCTTGGCAGCCATACTAAAGATAAGAGTAAATAACAGGGGGGGAGGAAGACGTATGCCTACAGAACGGTTTTACAGACTTCCGGAAGAGAAGAAACGGAGCATCTGCAGCGCCGCCGTGAAGGAATTTGCGCGGGTGCCTCTCGATAAGGTATCAATTAACCAGATTATTAAAGAGGCGGATATATCCAGAGGGAGTTTTTATACATATTTTGAGGATAAATGGGATCTGCTGGCGTGCATTTTCGAGGACAGCCAGAACAGACTGAGAGATTTTTGCAGGGAGGCCCTGATCACGTCTGGAGGAAATATCTGGGTTATGCTGGAAGCGCTGCTGGACAGGACGATTGAATTTTGTTCCGGTAAAGGCCAGTTTAAATTCATTAAAAATGTGATGTATCATACGGGTTCAGAGGAGATCTTAAAGGGCTTTTCAAAAAGGATGAATGATACATACGGCCACAAGAATGAAGAGATAGAGAGGTGGATTTTTGAAAACACGGACAAGAAAGTGATGATGGTGGAAGATTATGAGGTGTTCCACTGTTTTTTCCAGCTTGCCATGTTAAGTATTGCGATGGAAATCAAAGACTATTTTGACGAAGTGCCTGTGGATACAATCAAATCCCGTTTTGCCAAAAAGCTGGAAATCCTGAAGAATGGGATATGCAGGAACGGTTCAGAAGGACGGGCCGGAAATTCATGAAAGACGGATAGAATAAAAAGGCTGCAATATATTTAATCATAGAAAAATAATCATAGAATTTTGAAGCGAAGAAAGCAGACGAAACAGGAGGACAACATGAAGAAGAAAAAAGTAATCATTACAGCGGTAGTGATTGTGGCGGCAGCAGCAATTATCTTGCCCAGATTTTTGAAACCGAAGGAGGAAGTTGCAGCGGCTTCTGTTCCGGTGGTCTCTATACAGAAGCCGGAGATTGGAAATATTGAATTGTATACAGGCCTGACCGGCACGGTCGAGCCATCAGATATTGTCTACATCATTCCGAAGGCGGCAGGCGAGGTGACCGACGTCTATGTGAAGGCGGGAGATTATGTGGAGGAAGGGCAGGAGCTGCTCCATATTGATACAAAACAGGTGGACGGAGCTAAAATCAACCTGGATACGGCTGCCGTTTCCCTTCAGGATGCCAATACAAACCTGCAGAGGATGAGCGTTCTGCTTCAGAGCGGCGACATCTCACAGCAGCAGTTTGAGCAGGTGCAGAGCAGCGCAAAGATGGCAAAGCTCCAGTATGATGCGGCAAAGCTGGCTTATGATAACCAGATTGAGTTCAGCACCATTACGGCGCCAATCAGCGGCCTTGTGGAAAGCTTTAACGTAGAAGTACACGATAATGTGGCCCAGTCTAACGTACTCTGTGTTATTTCAGGGGAAGGGACAAAGGCGGTGTCGTTTAATGTGACGGAACGGGTTGTAGACGGACTCAGCACCGGTGATGTGATCCGGATTGAGAAAAACGGCAGTGATTATCACGGTGTGATTACTGAAATCAGTTCCATGGTAGATGCGTCCACAGGCCTTTTCAAAATTAAAGCATCCCTTGAAGATGCGGATTCCCTGGCAACCGGGGCGCAGGTTAAGCTTTATGTTACATCCAGCAAAGCTGAAAACGTTATGATGATTCCGACAGATGCTATTTATTATCAGGGCGGAAAAGCAATGGTTTATACATATAAGGATAACGCAGTACATGAAGTGCCTGTGGAAGTAGGCATTTACGATGCGGAGAAGACAGAGATTACGGGAGGACTCAGCACGGAGGATGATGTAATTGTCACCTGGAGTTCCGAGCTGTTTGAAGGCTCGCAGGTAGAAATCCTCGGCGCATCCGGAACTGCCGGAGAAAGCACAACAGACGGCGCATCATCCGGTACGGCGGAAAACACGACAGAAGCAGAAGCGGAATAAGGAGGCACTCACATGGGATTAACAAGAAGCGTCCTGAAACGTCCGGTTACGACGGTTCTGGCAGTTCTCTGCCTGATCGTATTTGGTATTTCATCCATATTTTCATCGAAACTGGAGCTGACTCCCGAGATGGAAATGCCGATGGTAGTCGTATTTACCGTTTATCCGGGAGCTAACCCGGAGGACGTCGATGAACTGGTTACCAAGCCGATTGAAGATGAGATCGGCACTTTGAACGGAATTAAATCCGTAAACAGCTATTCAAATGAAAACATGTCCATGGTGCTGCTGCAGTATGAATACGGCACGGATATGGATAAGGCATATTCCGATTTAAAGAAAAAGACGGATGCCATGCAGAGCAGCCTGCCGGATGATGTGCAGACTCCGACTATCATGGAGTTCAACATTAATGACCAGGCGACGATGTATCTGGCGGTAAACAATGATAAAGCAGATAATCTTTATAACTATGTAGATGAGAAGATCGTCCCGGAGCTGGAGAAGATATCCTCCGTGGCCAGCGTTGACATCAGCGGCGGACGTGAGGAGTATATCCGGGTTGAAGTGATCCCGGAGAAGCTTAAGCAGTATCATCTCAGCATGAATTCCCTGGTTACGGCAGTCGCCTCCGCCAATCTGGCTTATCCGGCCGGAAGCACCGAGGTGGGGAGCCAGAGTCTTTCCGTTACAACAGGCGTTGAATTTGATGATATGGAGAGCCTGAAACGGATCCCGATTACGGTCGGAAACGGCAATACAATTTATCTTGAGGATGTGGCAAATGTCTACTCCACGTTAAAGGATGCCGCCGGTATCGGCCGGTACAACGGCCAGGATACGGTTGCGCTGGGCATAAAGAAACAGCAGAAAAGCTCGGCCATGGATGTGTCCAAAGCAGTTAACAGAACAATTTCACGATTAACTGAAGTAAATCCGGACCTTCAAATCGTTGTAGTAAATGACAACAGCGATCAGATTAACGGCTCATTAATCAGTGTATTGCAGACGATGATTGCGGCAATTATCGTATCAATGGTGGTTATTTTCCTGTTCTTCGGAGATTTAAAGGCGTCCCTGATTGTCGGAACGTCCATACCGGTGTCTATCCTGGCGGCCCTGGTTATGATGAGGGTCATGGGATTCTCGCTCAATGTTATCACTTTGGGAAGCCTGGTGCTGGGTGTCGGTATGATGGTTGACAACTCGATTGTAGTACTGGAGAGCTGTTTCCGTTCCACAAAAGGAAAAGGCTTTAACGAATTCCATAAAGCGGCCCTGGAAGGCAGCAGCATCGTAATCCAGTCGATTATCGGCTCAACGGCTACCACCTGCGTCGTATTCCTCCCGCTGGCGTTCCTGTCGGGTATGACGGGACAGATGTTTAAACCCCTTGGCTTCACGATTGTGTTCTGTATGGTTGCGTCACTCATTTCGGCTATGACGATCGTTCCGTTATGCTACATGATGTACCGGCCGAAGGAACGAACTACGGCTCCGCTTTCCGGTCTTGTGACAAAGATGCAGAACGGATACAGGGGTATCATGAAGTCACTTCTTCCTAAGAAGAAAACGGTTATGTTTACAACAGTAGCTCTGCTGGTTATTTCCCTTTTCCTGGCGACCCAGCTCAAGACGGAGCTGATGCCGGCAAATGACCAGGGTACCATATCAATCACCGTCGGCTTAAGGCCGGGTCTGGGAATTGAGAAAGCCAACGAGATTTTATCAGAGATTGAAGACTATGTGGCAAATGACGAGGATGTGGAATCCTACATGCTTTCCTACGGAAGCAGCGGACTCAGTATCTCGGGAGGCTCTTCCGCCTCGCTGACAGCATACCTGAAGGACGACAGAAAACGTTCCACAAAGAAAGTGGTTGATGAATGGAGGCCGGTGCTGACCTCGATTCCTGATACGAATATCACATTGTCTTCCCAGAGTGCCATGAGTATGATGGGAGGCGGAAACGAAGGCGTTGAGTATATCCTCCAGAGTACCCAGTACGATGAGCTGAAGGCGGCGTCCGATAAGATTGTCCAGGCGCTTAAGAACCGTCCTGAGGTAACAAGGATTCATTCTTCCCTGGAAAACTCGGCTCCGGTTATAAAGATTGAAGTGGACCCGCTGAAGGCAGCGGCAGAAGGCCTGACTCCCGCGCAGGTGGGAGGTACGGTCAACCTGATGCTCAGCGGCAAGGAAGCTACGACTCTCGATGTAAACGGCGGCGAAATCAGCGTCATGGTCGAGTATCCGGACGGCGAATATGATACGATTGACCAGGTGAAGGGAATCGTACTCGATACCGCGACCGGCGGTTCCGTGGCACTTACCGATATTGCCGACATTTATTTTAAAGACAGTCCTCAGAATATCGTCAGGGCTGACAAAGAATATCAGGTTACGATTACCGGTGATTTCGTGAAGGGCATTGCAAAGGACGATCAGGATGCAATAGAGACAACAATTTACAAAGAAGCAGTGCTTCCCAACATGTCTGAGAGCATTACCAGGGCTCAGAACAGTATGGATGAAGCGATGGCTGAAGAGTTCGGCGCACTTGCGGGAGCAATCGGCCTTGCCGTCTTCCTGATCTTCGTAGTTATGGCTGCCCAGTTTGAATCACCGAAGTTCTCTATCATGGTTATGACGACGATTCCGTTCAGCTTGATTGGTTCCTTCGGACTGATGTTCCTGGCTGACGCTACCATCAGTATGCCGTCCCTTTTGGGATTTTTGATGCTGGTCGGTACGGTTGTAAACAACGGTATTCTTTATGTTGATACGGCAAACCAGTACAGGAGCGATATGGACCGCGACACGGCCCTGATCGAAGCGGGAGCCACAAGGCTCCGTCCTATCCTGATGACAACGCTGACAACGATAGTAGCCATGATTCCGATGGCGCTTGGAATCGGCGACAGCGGCGAGATGATGCAGGGTATGGCGCTTGTAAACGTGGGCGGCCTGCTGGCTTCGACATCATTGTCCCTGCTGATGCTCCCGATTTATTACACACTGATGAACAGAGGGCACAGGGAAGAATTGGATGTGGATTAATGGCAGAAGTGTGGTAAAATGGTTTTGTAACAAAATATAGGAAGTATGCGGCTGTACCCGGCAGGGACAGCCGCATACGGATAGAAACCGTGGTCAGTTAAACGTTATTGTTCACACCCCGACAAAAAACGGCGTGCTGCGAACAATAACACGCTTCGCGATGCACAGAAACGGCAAAAAGCGCCGTTTCGCGCCGTGCAACTCGGGATTTTCGTGCATAATTCGCACGAAAACACCTCGCGGAATACAACCTGTGAACAGTAGCAGTTAAACTGCGGAGGTGAGAAAATAGAATGAAAAAAAGACGGAAACAGATAACTGCGGCCGCCCTGGCTGCCCTGGCAGCGATATCTCTGACAGTTCCCGCTTATGCGGCCGCAGGGCCTTCAGGAAAGACGACTTACATAAACGGGGCGGGAGCCGGTGCCGAGGATACGGTTCTGGATTACAACCACATTGACCAGAGGATTGAAAACTACAACACGAATTACAAGCAGCTCAATTCGACTCTGGTGAACAGCACCCAGTCGCTGGACGCGGCAAGAGAATTGAGAGAAGGTGCGTCGGATTTGATGGATGAAGCTTATGAGCTTCGTTCTGACGGCCTTAATGAGACCACGAGGGAGCTTTATGACAGCTACAAGGAGACGGCGAAGGAGCTGCGCAAACAGGCCCAGAAGCTGACAAACGAGGAGCTGGGAAGCTCTTACAAGAAGACACTCAGACAGACGAAAAGCAAACTGGTTGCTTCCACCCAGCAGCTGATGATCCAGTACAGTGAGACGATTGCAAAGCAGGAGCTGATGAACAAGCAGATAGAATTGGCCCAGGCCAATCTGGATGCGGCAAACAGGATGGCGGCCATGGGAATGAAATCGGTCCAGGATATCCAGACGGCCCAGGAAACCTTAAAACAGGCGGAAAGCGGCGCTGCCCAGCTTAAATACGGTATTGACAATATGAGGCAGAATCTGCTCATACTGACGGGATGGAACCATGACTCCGCTCCGGAAATACGGCCGGTACCGGCCTCCGATTTGTCGCGGATCGACCAGATGAATCCGGAGAACGATCTCCGGTCGGCCATAGGAGCCAACTACGATCTCCAGTCGCTTAAAGGAGCTTCCGCCTCCGGTTCCTCTGCGAGAAACGTGAAGAAGAGGAATGTGGCACAGTCGGAACAGGATGTGGCGTCCACGCTTCAGGCCCTTTATAATACTGTCATTTCCAAACGGCAGTCCTACGAGGCGGCTCTCTCCGAATATGCGGCTGCGGAGCAGAAAATGCAGGCGGCCGACCGGAAATATTCTCTGGGAATGATGGGAAAACTTGAGTACCTGAGCGCCCAGGCAGAATTTCTTACATCGAAGTCAAATAAAGAAGTTGCAGACATAGAACTATTTTCAGCCATGGAAAAGTATGACTGGGCGGTAAAAGGCCTGATCATGTCCTAATAGTAATGCAGAAGGAGAGTAAAGATGAAACACGATAAGAAGGTCTTAGTTCTTTCGATTTTGACAGCGGCAGCCATGACTGTCACGTCACCTCTGCAGGTAATGGCAGAGAACCCGGAATTTGCCCATGACGAGGCGACCTGGGCCCGGCTGCGGGACAATGTGATGGAATATGATGAGCTTCAGATGCTGGTGGAGGAATACAATCCCACCTACATGAATAATCAGGTTTCCTATAAAGATTCCAGGACAAAGGACGATGCGGAAACCGTAAGACAGGATTTGAAAGACGCTGCCGACGATATGACCAGTCAGGCGGAAGACATGAGGGACACGGCTGATTCCCTTCTGGATTTAGCCAATTCCCTGCAGAACATGTCCAAAGAACAGGCGGACGCAGTGCTTAAGCAGGCAGGCATTAACAGTGTAAACAGCTTAATGTCCTCCTACAATGCCATGTATCTTGGCGCGGCGATGATGGATAACAGTGCAATGAAGCAGAATATTTCCGCCGACAGCCAGTACGACGACGACGAGTCCAGAAAACTCAAATATCAGAAAACGCAGAACGGTCTGATTATGTCGGTGCAAACCATGTTCGCCTCTTATAACCAGATGAAAAGCAGTCTGGACGTAATTCAGAAAAATATAGAGATTATGGAAGCAGTCCAGCGCTCTACCGAGACGCGTGCCTCTCTTGGGATGGCGACACAGATGGATATACTGACGGCCAAGAAAAACGTGCAGTCCATTCAATCCACCTATACCCAGACCCGTACCTCTTTGGATTCCGTAAAACACAGTCTCTGTCTGGCCACAGGCTGGCAGTTCAACGCAGACCCTGATATCAGGGAAGTGCCCGGGGCAGATATGAACAGGATTGCGGCAATGAATCCGGATGTGGATAAGCAGACTGCTCTTCAGAACAATTACGATTTAAATTATAATAAAAAGATTCTTAAGAATATGACCGAAGGCTCTACCGATAAAAAGAATATGGAGCGCACGATCAAAAATCTGGAGGAGACGGTTGCCGCCTCCATGGTGAATTTATATAATGATATTCTCCAGAAAAAAACGGCGTTTGAGCTGGCAGAAGCCGCACTGGCTACCGAGACAACGGCGATGAATGCCATGGAAAGAAAGTACCAGCTTGGCATGGCAAGCCAGCTGGACTACCTGCAGGAGCAGGCGGCCTTCCTGGGCAAACAGATCGACCGCCAGACAGCGGAGATATCCCTGTTCCAGGCGATGGAGACGTATGACTGGGCTCTGAAGGGCATGCTTTCCACCGGGAACTAGAGCCTGTTTGGTTCGTCCGGTCAGCGCGGTACCTGGACAGACGGGGAGCCGGCACAGATATATATTTTAAATTTAGTCTCGCGATAGTAATTCTGCAAGGCGGAAACGGACGCGGACGGTAACTTTTTCGGAAGTTTCCGTCTGCGTTTTTTGTTTGGTATCATTAAAAACAACCCGTCTGCTCTTCATCAGATCGCGGTAATCATTGTCTGTAAGAAGGTTTTTCAGTTCCTGCTTTGAGGAGTCGGGAACCTCGCAGACAGAAGACTGGGAAAAACACAACGGCGGATAAAGGACGCACCACCAGTTGTTTCCTTGTCCGCTTCCCAAAAGAACCCGGACCGCATCGTAGTCCCCGCAGGGGAACGTGACGTCACCGTAGACTTTGGTCGGAAAATAGCAGCGTTCAATCCGGATATCGGCCGGATAGGCATAGCCTTCGGAACGCATAAATGATTCAGCGGTATGTTCCAGCTCTTCTTTGTGTTCTGTTACGTAGGAAATCAACTCATCCTTAGACAGCTCCCGGCCGTCTAAATTTTCGTACATGGTGTCAATAAGAAGCTGTTTTACTTCCAGCTTCAGGTCCTGGTCTTCCTTACTGTTGCTGTTAGCCAGAACATGGAAGCGCAGAATCTGGGGAGCCAGTCCGCTTGACAGGCTCTCCTCAGCCTTTCTGGCCTGGTTCAGGACCAGCGGTACTGAAACAAGCAGAGTGAGGGAGAGGGTGGCGCTTATAAGTAGAGCCGCCTTTCTTGAAGTCCCTTTTGATAATTTATTCATATAATATGTAATGTGTGGATGTGACATTGGTAAACCTCCATGGCTGATATATTTCAGAGCTGCTTTATTCCAGTTACTGCTTTATTTCTTACAATTTATTTCATATTTTTATCTTACTTACCCCAAGTATTGACAGCTGTGTTATAATCTAAACAGTTTAAAATTATATCCGATAGAAAGGCAGATTAAATCATGATAAAAAAGAGAATTCTCGTTATTTTCGGCGGACAGTCATCAGAGCATATTGTCTCCTGCATGTCGGCAGTAAATGTGATTAATAATATAGACAGAGATACATATGATGTCCTTATCGTGGGAATTACGGAAGAGGGACACTGGCTGCTGGTAGATTCGGTGGAGGCGATTCAGGATGAAAGCTGGAGAGATGGTACGGTTCAGGCCGTTCTCTCGCCGGATGCAACGGAAAAAAGTGTCATTGTCATAGACGGGGCCGGAATAAAGAAAATCAAGGTAGATGGTGCATTTCCCGTGCTGCATGGTCTTTATGGGGAAGATGGTACAATCCAGGGACTTTTTGAGCTGGCGAAGCTCCCATATGTCGGCTGCGGAGTTCTGGCTTCCGCCGTATCGATGGATAAGTTTTTTACAAAGATTATTGCCGACAGGGTAGGAGTGCGGCAGGCAGCCTACGAGCCGGTGATGAAAGAGGAGATTGCAGGTACAGAGGGAATGGCCGAAGCGGTGAAACGGGTGGAAGCACGGTTTGCTTATCCTGTATTTATTAAACCGTCTAACGCAGGCTCCTCCAGGGGCGTATCCAAGGCTGAAAACAGGGAACAGCTCACAGAGGGTCTTACCGAGGCTGCACGCCATGACAGAAAGATTCTGGTAGAGGAGACGATTGTCGGCCATGAGATTGAATGCGCCGTATTCGGGAACGGAAAAGAGCCGGTGATTGCATCCGGCGTCGGTGAGGTCCTGGCCGCCGCACAATTCTATGATTTTGAGGCGAAATATTTTAATGCAGAGTCCAGGACGGTTGTAAATCCGGAGCTTCCGGGTGACAGCGCCGAGAGAGTGCGCCGTGCCGCCGTGGAGATATTTAAAGCGGTAGACGGCTATGGGCTTGCACGGGTCGATTTCTTTGTCACGAAGGACGGCGACGTCGTATTTAATGAAATAAACACAATGCCCGGATTTACGGCGATCAGCATGTACCCGATGTTGTTTGAGGCGGCCGGAATCAGCAAGACAGAGCTGGTTGGGAAGCTGATCGAGCATGGAATGAAGCGGTATTAATCGGCGTGCGAGTTAAGGCATTGAGTTAAGCGCCGTGTGTAAGCATACGGTACAGGTGCAGAATACATGGGTGATACAAGTATAGGAATCAGATGGAGGAATCAGATGGACAGAAATGCGCCGATTGGTGTCTTCGATTCAGGGGTTGGCGGTCTTACCGTAATGCGGGAGATTATGCGTCAGATGCCTGACGAGAGAATTGTATACTTTGGAGATACGGCCAGGGTGCCTTATGGGAATAAATCAAAGGAGACAGTGATTCGTTATTCGCAGCAGATCATCCGTTTCCTGCAGACAAAAGAGGTGAAGGCGATTGTAATCGCCTGCAATACGGCATCAGCCTGCGCCCTTGAGGCGGTGGAGAAGAGCCTGGATATTCCGATTATCGGCGTGATTTCGGCCGGTTCCAGGGCGGCCGTGGAGGCCACCAGGAATGGAAAGATTGGAATCATCGGGACCGAGGCCACGATCCGCAGCGGAGTATATTCGGAGGAGATGAAACAACTTAGAGGGGATATCGAAGTGACAGGTAAACCTTGCCCGCTTTTCGTCCCGCTGGTGGAAGAGGGACTGCTTCACGATTCGGTGACGGATGAGATTGCATCCCGTTACCTTGCGTGCCTGAAAGGGAAATATATTGATACGCTTGTAATGGGATGTACCCATTATCCGCTTCTGCGCTCCACATTTAAGCGCCTGATGGGCGATGATGTAACGCTGGTGAATCCGGCTTATGAGACGGCAGTGGAGCTGAAGGGGCTGCTTAAGGAGAAGGGGATGACCCGCGGCGCAAAGTCAGAAGGCGTGGAAGATACCAGAGAGCAGTACCAGTTCTTTGTAAGCGATTTGGCTGAGAAGTTTACTAATTTTGCAACGTCGATTCTTCCACGAGAAGTCAGGGAGACAAAGAAGATTAATATTGAGGAGTACTGATATGACGAAAGATGTACTTGTGAGTATCAGCGGAGCGCATATGGTTGACGGGGACAGCGATGATGTATCCGTAATAACGGCCGGGAGTTATTTCTGTAAAAACGGTAAACATTACGTAATCTACGATGAACTGATTGACGGCGTGGAAGGTGCAATCCGTAACACGATTAAGATCAGGGAGGATATCGTAGAGATAATCAAGAGCGGAAGCGCCCGTTCCCATATGATATTCGAGAAAGAGAAAACAAATGTCTGCTGTTACGCCATGCCCTTCGGGCAGATTATGGTTGGGGTGAATACAGATAATATTTTATTGGAAGAAAAACCGGATCAGCTCCGCGTGGAAATTGATTATTCTCTGGACGTGAACTATGAGATGGTTTCCCAGTGCCACATTGTGATAGATGTGCGGTCCAAGGCGTTGGCGGATTTCCGGCTAGGGGAATAGCCGGGTCTTGTAGGGAAAGAAGCGGTAAATACTGGGATTTAAGAAAAAATAAGAAAATATTAGGAATAACTTACTGTTAGAATGGGAGGGGGAATATTGACCTCCCATAAAATTGGTGTTATAATTTACGAAACTCAGAAGATTGTATAATATCGTATCGAAAGATGTCGCTTAATATATCTGTTAAGCGACATACGTTTGAACAGCATTTGAAATTGAAATGCAGGATGCAGTTTCAGCATGGATGTTCAGCACGAATGCCGTTATATTAATGAAGATACATCTTTTGAGAATACAGGATTATAGGCAGATGACGTGAAGCATTGGCACACAGATTCCGGGCTATATGGTAATAGGGGATAACAACGGCAGCTGCACGCGCAATTTGTATTTTGCATTGCGTGCAGATGGCGGAGCTTACCCTATTTTACCTGAAATGAAACAACAGCTCTGGACGCTTCCGCTTGTGCGGGAAGGAAAAACGACAGATATGTGGTATGTAATACAAGTCCAGGGGGGACAGGAGGAGAAGACGGCGGAGCTGATCAAAAAGCAGTTGACGCTCTGTGATGACAGCTTGAGGGAATGCTTTATACCGAAGAAAGAACGGATGAAAAAATTTAAGGGGCGCTGGCAACAGGTGGAAGAACTTTTATTTCCAGGGTATGTATTTGCCGATTCAGGGAATGCGGAGGAACTGTACAGGCGGCTGAAGCAGGTTGGCAGATTGACGAAAGTTCTGCAGGACGGGAACTTTCTTTTTTTGTCCCTTTCAGAGGATGAAGAGCAGAGAATTAAAGCAATTGGGGACTGCCGCCATGTGACCAGGGTGTCCAAAGTCCAGGTTGTAGGGGGAGAGTATAGCGGTAAGGTTGATGGAATTGACAGAGGAAAGAATGTAGTTGTCCGGGATGGGCCTCTGAAGGGGCTGGAAGGGCATGTGATAAAAGTGAACCTGCATAAGCGTGAGGTTACGGTTCAAATGCCATTTGCGGGGAGAATGGTGGATGTGAAGCTTGGGATTGAACTGGTGGATATGAAGCCCGCACGAGAAGAAATAACGAATCAAATATATTAAAATAAATGGATACGAAAGGCTGACCGGCATGCAATATGCAGGGGGCCTTTTTTCTATGAATGAAATAATAAAAATAGATTCATAAAACGAATGCGATGGTATTAAGGAAGAGAGGGTGAAGGATGGAAAAGCAAAAAAGAATATTTTTGTCCAGTCCGACAATGAATGGGCATGAAATGGAGTATATCCAGGAGGCCTTTGATACAAACTGGGTGGCGCCCCTTGGAAAAAATGTTGATGAATTTGAAAATGAACTTGCTGCATATGTTGGTTCAAAGCATGCAGCAGCATTAAGCGCCGGGACGGCGGCACTGCATCTTGCAGTCAAGCTGGCAGGAATAGGGCCAGGGGATGTGGTACTTTCATCTTCTCTTACATTTGCCGCAACCTGTAACCCTGTTACCTATGAAGGAGGAAAGCTGGTTTTTATCGACGCGGAAAAGGATACGTGGAATATGTCGCCCGAAGCGCTGGAAGAAGGCTTCCGGAAATATCCTGAAACAAAAGCCGTATTGCTTGCCCATCTTTACGGTACACCTGCTAAGATGGATGAGATTATGGGTATCTGTGAGAAACATGGCGTGCCGTTGATTGAAGATGCAGCGGAAGCACTCGGCAGTACATATAAAGGAAGAGGATGCGGTACTTTCGGAAAGTACGGCATTTTTTCATTTAACGGAAATAAGATAATCACGACCTCCGGCGGCGGAATGCTGGTGTCGGATAGTGAAACGGACATAATAAAGGCCAGATTCTGGGCAACACAGGCCAGAGAAGCAGCAAGGCATTATGAACATAAAGAGATAGGATACAATTACCGGATGAGTAATATCGTCGCCGGAATTGGCCGCGGGCAGCTGCTGACCTTAGATAAATATAAGGAGAAAAAGCGGCATATTTACCAAAGATATCAGGAGGCTTTTGCGGATATACCAGAGATTCGGATGAATCCATTGAATCCCGACGGTGAGGCTAATAACTGGCTGTCATGTATTACCCTGGAGCCCGAATGTATACAGAGAGGAAGCTCTCCGCTTGAAATTATGGAGGCGCTGGAAAAGGAAAATATTGAGAGCAGGCCGATTTGGAAACCGATGGATTTACAGCCGGTTTATCAGGAAAATGATTTTATACAGGTGGAGAGTTTCAATGGGAAGTCAATTGGCCGGGATATTTTTGACAGAGGGGTATGTTTGCCCAGTGATGTGAAAAATACGGATGAGGATATGGAACGGGTCACTCAGATAGTAAAATCGTTGTTTAGATAGGAAGATAGGGAATTTAGCTTACTTAAGCAGAGACTCTGCTTTAGAAAATAGGAGATGCAGGGATGTATCGGAAATATATAAAGAGGCTGTTGGACATTATTATGGCAGCGGCTGGAATTATTGTGCTGTCACCGGTGATGCTGGTGACAGCTTTTCTTGTGCGTGTAAAGCTAGGAAGCCCGGTGATTTTTAAACAAAAAAGGCCGGGTAAAAATGAAAGAATTTTTGAGATGTATAAGTTCCGCAGTATGACGGATGAGCGTGATCAAGATGGAAATTTGCTGCCTGACGAAGTGAGACTGACGGAGTTTGGAAAAAAATTACGGGCAACCAGCTTAGATGAACTGCCGGAATTGTTTAATATTCTTAAAGGGGATATGAGTGTGGTGGGGCCGCGGCCACAGTTGGTGAGAGATATGGTTTTTATGACGTCAAAACAGAGGAAACGCCATGAGGTACTTCCAGGATTGACGGGATTAGCCCAGGTGAATGGGAGAAATAAGATTTCTTGGGAAGAAAAGTTTTATTGGGATCTTCAATATCTTCACCATATAGGACTCCGAACAGACATGGCAATTGTAGTAAAAACCATGGATAAGGTTTTGAGGAAAAGGGATATTACGTCGGAAGGATTGGAGACAGCAGAGGACTTAGGAGATTATTTATTGAGGACAGGCAGAATTTCTGCGGAGGAATACAGGATAAAGAAGGATATGGGTCAACGGCTCATAAAAGGTAGATGAATAATGAGCGAGCAATTAAAATTTTCTGTTGCAATGAGCGTTTACATAAATGATAAAGGCTCCTATTTTAATCAAGCAATTACTAGCATTATAGAGCAGACAGTATCACCGTCTGAAATAGTGGTTGTGTTGGATGGTCCTGTAAATGAGGATATTATCTACATTCTTGAAAGTAAAAAGAAAGAAGTCAAGGGAAGAATCGAGATTAAAATAATAGAACTGAAAAAAAACGTAGGTCTAGGAAAAGCATTGAATATTGCGATTCTAAATTGCTCTTATGAATACATTGCGAGAATGGATAGTGATGATATTAGTGTAAAAGACAGATTCGAAAAACAGTTGCTTTGTTTCGAAAAAATGAAGGGTATAAGCCTTGTGGGAGGCTATATTTATGAATTTTTAGATGTTCCTAAACAGATTGTCGGAATTAGAACTGTCCCGGAAAAGGATGAGCAGATAAAAGAATATTCTAGGAAAAGAGCACCAGTCAATCATGTAACGGTCATGTTTAAGAAAGCAGATGTAATAGCTGCTGGAAACTATAGGGATTGGTATTGTAATGAGGACTATTTTTTATGGCTCAGAATGATTGAAAAAGAACAGAAATTTTATAATATCCCAGAAAATCTAGTCTACGTCCGTGTAGGAAAAGATATGTATAACAGGCGAGGTGGGAAAAGATATTTTATCAGTGAGATAAAACTTCAGAGATATATGCTTAATAAAAAAATGATTACACGAACAAGATACATAAAAAATATTTTTCTTAGGTTGGTTTTGCAGATTTTATTACCATCGAACATAAGAGGAATTGTATTTCAAAAATTTGCGAGAAGAAAATTGGTGTAGAGTATGAATTTGTATTTATTAAGACGGTTAAAAAAGCTAACAGTAACAGATATTATAAGTTATAGTGCTTTTTTTTTAATGTATCCCATTGGTATACTTTATAAACAGTATCTTAAAATAAGAAGAAAATCATTTTGGTTGATTTGTGAGGATGAATACGGAGCAAATGATAACGGATATCATTTTTTTGGGTATATGTGTAGGTATCAGAAGCAAAAACCAGTATTCTATGTCCTGAATCGAAAGTCAAGGTATTATGAAGAGGTAAATAAAATAGGTAATGTTATAAGATGGGGATCGTTAAGGCATTGGTTATATTATTTAAGTGCTCAATCAATAATATCGACACAGCTTGGTTCTTCTCCATCCCTGAAAACTTTTTTCCCGCTTGAAATAATAGGGGTTTTACAAAATAAAAGAGTATTTCTTCAGCATGGTGTACTCTTAAATTACTATGAGTCTCTTAATTACACAAATAATAAACTTTCATGTATTATTTGCGGAGCAAAACCGGAATACGAATATATCAAATCGAGTTTTGGATTTTCAGAAAAGGCAGTGGTATATACTGGATTAGCCAGATTTGATGAATTGCATGATTATAAAAAACAGGAAAATCTTATAATAATCATGCCTACGTGGAGGAGTTGGCTAACTCAAAATGGGGTTGCCTGTGAAGAAAAAATCAAATTTACCGATAGCCAGTATTATAAGGAATTTAACGGGTTATTAAATAATGCACAATTTATTGAATTTGTAGAAAAGAATAATTTACAGGTATTATTTTACCTACATAGGGCTATGCAGCAATACGTTTCATCTTTTAAATCCAGGAGTTCCAATATCACTATTGTCAAGCGATTTGATAAAGATATACAGAACTTATTAAAGGAAGCTTCTTTTATGATCACTGACTATTCAAGCGTTTCAGTTGACTTCGCATATATGAAGAAACCTTTAATATATTTTCAATTTGATCAAGAAAAGTTCAAGAAATATCATGGTAGAAAAGGCTATTTTTCTTATCAGGATAATGGTTTCGGACCGACTGCTGAGAATGTAGAAAGTGTAATTGAGTTTTTAAAAAAGAGTTATAAGAATAACTTTAGATTAGAGAAGTTGTATGAGGAAAGAGCAGAAGAGTTTTTTCCACTTTGGGATTGTAAAAACTGTGAAAGAATTTTTAAGGCGGTTGATAAAATGCTGGAAGGTAGGTATTAAGAGAAAATATATGAGATATAGGATAAAAGTAAAAGATATTGTGGAGGTTTTAAAATGCAATGCAATATGTGCAACGCTTTTTTTTACCACATTAAATACATTTGTCTTTTCCATGCTTTCTTTAATTGGGATAAATGCAGAGTATTCAACGGAAGTTGTGGCACTATTTTCCTATGGCATTTTATTTTTAATGGGATTATATTCAGTTTTTTACTTAAAACCATATATGCTGATAATTCCTCTGTTCATGTTAATCATGTATTTTTCAAGCTTTATTTTTTTCACCCAAAACCGTCCATTTTTACTTGGAAATGAAATCCTTTTAGGTTTTTTAGGTTTAGGATTGCCTGCTTTTTTATCTTCGGTTACATTGGACAATATAGATAAGCTTGAAAAGTATTTGCATAAATACTGTATTACAGTCGTTTTTATACAAACCTTTTTATCCATTGCATCTCATTTGTCAATGCCGTGGTGTGACAGAAGTAATTATATGGAAATATCATATCAGCTTTTAGTGCCAATTATCTATTTTCTTTTGTTGGAAAAAGGGACTGTAATTGACAAATTTTGTTTGATTGCAGGAATAATAATTGTCATTATTGATGGTGCCAGAGGACCTCTTGTGGGGATTATTCTATGTATTGGATATAGAATAATTTCACGTTTTTCTAAAGAGAAAATAGCATTATCTATGTTTTTAGGAATGCTTGGAATAATTATTCTAATTGCAAATTATCAGACAATATTTACATGGATATTGAATACAGCAAATCATTTTGGATTTAAGGGGAATTTAATACGTCATATCGAATGGGGAGATGTCTTTTCTCCATCTGGAAGAGATGAATTATTTAGTTTAGCAGTGACAGTAATTAACAAATTTATGTTTACAGGCAGTGGTATGGCAGGTGACCGCTATTGGTTAAATGCGCTGGGATACGGTAAAACGGGAGCTTACACTCATAATATATTCGGAGAACTACTTATTGATTATGGAATTATTTTGGGGACGATTTTAATATTGTTTTTATGCATAATGATCTATTTGTGTTTTATCAAAAGAGAGAGTATGTATTTAAAGATATTCAAAATCCTCTTTTTTTCATTGGGTTTTTCGAGACTTTTATTATCATCCAGCTATATCATAGAGGTTGGCTTTTACGTGATGATGGCAATGATGATAAGAGGAATAAAATTTAGATATATTGGAGAAAAGAATGAAGAACATATTAATAATTACACATTGGTTTTATCCGATAAATAACCCACGTTCATTTCGTGCGCGAGCTTTGTCAGATGAATTAATTAAATCGGGTTATAATGTTGATGTTTTAAACGGGGAGAGAAGGCGTCTGATAGCGATGAAGGATCTACAATCTTATTATGACGAATGCAATATTGCTCAATCCCAAGAAGTAACAGAAGATATTTGTATATTAAAAAAACAACTTAAGAAATGTATGAATTATCTTATTGGTGAAAAATTTTTTGTCACACAGATAAAACCATTAGCAAAACGAATTAATCATTCATATGATGTCATTATTTCGATTGGTAATCCATTCTATTCGCATTTATTGTCGATATATCTGTCAAAGCGTATGAGAAAATCGCCTGTATTGATAGGAGATTGTGGGGACCCGTTTTATCTGGGACCAGGAAAGCATTCAATTTTAGTAGATCTGATACAAAGATACACATTTGATAAATTAAATTATGTAACAATACCGATTGAGAATGCGAAGTTATATTACCAAAATTATTTATCGGAGAATAAAATAAAAATTATACCTCAAGGTTTTAGTACAGAAAATATAAAGATAGCGGAGTATAAAAAGGATTTAGATTGTATTCATTTTGCATTTGCGGGAACTCTTTATTATGATATTAGAAATCCGGAAAAATTGCTAGAATATTTACGTGGACGAAAGGAAAACTTTGAATTTACTTTATATACTTCTTTAAATAATGATGTATACCATAAAGTACTATTAAAGTATAAAAAAGTGTTGGGAGATAAATTGCAGATATTTCCATATTTAAAACGTGAAGATTGCATCTATCAATTAAGTAAACAGGATTTTTTGATAAATATTGAAAATACTACAAGCATACAAGCACCATCAAAATTAATTGATTACTCATTAGCGGGACGCCCTATTTATTCGTGTCGCCCTGATAGTAGCTCATTTGATGTTCTTGATGAATTTTTAGTGGGAGATTATAGTCACAAGGTTGATTTTAATATATCGAAATATAAAATTGAAACCGTTTGCTTGCAGTTTGAAGAGCTGTTTCAATAATAGTGAGGGGAAATATGTTGCATTTATGTCTTACATTTGATTATGAACTTTTTTTTGCACATACAGATTTTTCTGAGCAAGATGTTTTATTTAAGCCTACAGAAAGAATTTTGGATTTGCTGGATGAATATGATATTAAAGCTACTTTCTACGCTGATACAGCTTCATGTATAAGATATGCAGAATTTGGACTAAATGATTTTCCAAAATCATTTAATGCTCAGATTACTTCAATGAGAAAAAGAAAACATGACATTCAGCTTCATATACATCCGATTTGGTATAATGCAAAGTTAGAAAAGGGCAAGTGGCAATTTGATAACAGATACTATCGTCTACATGCTTTCGATAAAATTCATTCAGAAGTCGATATGAGACAAATATTTTTAGAGACTAAAAATTATTTGGAATCAGTTTTAAAGGAAGTGGACAATAATTATAAATGCGTATCGTTTCGGGCAGGGGGATTTTGTATTCAACCAGAGCAGGAGATTTTTAAATTGATGGAAGAAAATAGAATTATTATAGACTCTTCCGTTTGCAAGGGATTATACAGTAATACTGGAACGCATTATTACAATTTTACAAAAACACCCGAAAAAGAAAATTGGTGGATGTCATCGGAAAGTGGGCTTTGTCGAGAGGACTGCAATGGTAAAATTTTTGAGATACCGATAGGTTCTATTTGCAAAAAGCCTGAAAAATGGCTGATTGTACATAAAAATCCCAGATTAAGGCGAGAGGAGTTAAAGGGAAAAACATCTGATGCTATAGAAATGTCGGCTTTCTCTTGTAAGAAACTTTTACAAAAAATTAATGATTTTTGGAATCATTCTGTCATGATGAGCCTTGATAGCGCCCATTATAAAGCGCTTATCGAAATGGTTTACTATTATTTAAAAACTTATGATTGTGTTAATCAAGAGATATATATATGTCTTATTGGGCATCCTAAATTATTTGGCATTACTAATTTGGAAAATTTGAAAAATTTTATTGAGCAAATTAATAATCAGTTTTCTGATGCAGTAATATTTAATACTATTGAACAAGCTTATCAAGAAAACAGAAAGTAAAAAAATGTTGAAAAAATTGAGAGAGTTTTTAAAAAGTTGTGGTATTAAGGCAATGCTGACATTAACAGCTGGAGTTTTTATAGCGCAAATAATTTCTTATGTAGCTCAGCCACTTTTAACAAGATTATATTCTCCGGAATCCTTTGGAATAAATGCGTTAATTGTCTCGGTTGTTTCAATGTTTACACCTGTCTTAACGCTTCAATATGATCAGTTTATTGTAATCAGTGATTCAGATGATGACGGAAAAAAGTTAACAACGTTATCTTTATACCTTTCATTTATTGTAACATTAGCAGTATGCATAGGATTATTTATATATAACAATATTCTTAAAAGAAACACGTTTTTTGTAGCTGGAAACTGGATATATTTATCTATCCCCCTTATGTTACTGACAGGGGTTATTAATGTCTTAACAGCATATAATAATAGATTAGGTTGCTATAATATTATAGCTCAAGTTAATATTTTTAGAACATTATCTCAGAGTGTATTTAAAGTACTTTTTGGGATGTGGGATAAAAGTTTCATTGGATTAACAATAGGAACTATTATCGGTTGCGTAACAGGACTTGGAAAGCAAACCAAATGTTTAGGGTGGAAATTAAGTGAATTCTTTTCATACAGCATAGGGGAGTTATGGACTGTTGCTAAAACATACAAAGAACAGCCATTGTTTTCAACACCAGGTTTTTTTGTTTCTAATTTATCATATTCTATATTACCAGTCATGCTGTCCAGTTTGTATAATACGGAAGAAGTTGGTTATTTTTCTCTATCAATGACTATGCTGGGAATACCTTTAAGCTTAATCAGTGACAGTGTTGGAAAGGTGTTTTTAAAAAAAGCAAGTCAAGAAAAAGCAGATAATGGTGGATTTTATGTTTCCTATAGAAATACGTCAGTATTGTTATTAGCCATAGCTCTACCTGCCTTTACTTTATTATATTTTATTGCGGAGCCGGCTTTCTTTTTTGTATTCGGAGCTTCTTGGATTCGGAGCGGAACATTTGTGAAAATACTAATTCCACTATATATTGTACGATTTGTAGTAAGTGTTATGGTACAGGGATTGATCATATCGGGAAAACAACTAATGAAATTGATAATTCAAATGTTTTTTATTGTTGAGGCAGTGGTTGCTTTTAGTTTGAGTAAATCTTTTAATCTATCAATTGAGTTATTTTTAAGTATAACGGGAACATTATATGCCTGCAATTATATTGTAATATGGATTGCTGGATATCACGCAAGCAGAAGTGAGAAGGGAATTTATGATTAGAGTGGGGATTTTGACATTTCATAAAAGTATAAATTATGGTGCATTTATGCAATCTTATTCTTTAGCAAAAAGATTGGAAAAGGATTTTGCAAATTGTCAAATTGAGATTATTGATTATATGACAAGAAGAATGCATGATAACTATTCAAAAAATAAATGGATTTATTCATTCAGTTATATGAAGACAATTAAGAAAAATGGATGGCTCAAAGTCATTAAGGTTTCACTTTCGAGAGTGTATAATTCATTTTTTAAGAAAAATTTTTGGATAAAAAGAATTAGTCTTATAAATGCTTTTGAACGAGACTGGGGGGAATTACCCCTAACGCAAAAGACAATTATCAGTGATGATTACAATAAAGTTTTTTGTGAATTAAAAGATAAGTATGATATTCTAATTACCGGAAGTGATTGTGTTTGGGAATTTTTAAATTATCCATTTCCTAATGTATATTTTTTAAATGATGATATAGCTAGTTATCACGTTTCTTATGCTGCAACATCTGATAGAATGAATGTTAATGAGGTATCAGAAAAAGAGGCTAATTATATCAGAGAAGCGTTAGAACGTTATTCATATATAGGGATCAGGGATACGGCTACGCAGAATTTTTTATCAGGACTTAATTGTAGGAAGCAATTATATCATAATTGCGATCCTACAATTTTTTTACAAATGAACTTATTGAGTGATTATAGAACAAAAGCCAAAAAAAAATTGGCATTGCATGGTATTTCATTCAGTAAAAAGATAATTTTTATAATGGGAACAGAAGAGATCGGCCAGATGGTAAGAGACATATTTGGTACTGTCTATCAGTTGGTTAGTGTATATTCTGCAAATAGATATACTGATGTTTTTCTGGATGATTTAACACCTCTTGAATGGAGCCAGGTTTTCTCCTTTGGGGAATTAACCTATTCTAATTATTTTCATGGGACAATCTTATCTTTAAAAAATCTGACCCCATGTCTGTTTTTTGATTATGCAATTAGTTTTGACGAAGGTGACAAGACAAAGGGAAAAGATTTGCTGGATCGGCTAGGGTTGAATTTTTTATATCATAAAAGAACAGATATAAAAAACTGTCGCAAACAGATATCTGAGTTAAGTAATAGCCTGCTAGAAAATCCCATTAAAGATAAAATTTCTGAAGGATTAGTAAGAGAAAGTTTATCTTACAATAGCTTTAAAGAATACATGAGTAGCGCAATTCAAAACTTAACGGGTGAAAGTATAATTGAAAATAATTGAATTATGTGTAAGAAAGGGGGACAAGTTTGGTTTACAAAGAACTAAAGTAAAGGCACCCCATAAACTTATAAAAATAAAGAGAGGTTAAGAGAGATGAATAAAATAAATGTGGTAGGTCTGGGGTATATTGGTTTACCGACAGCTTTAATGTTAGCTGCACACGATATAGAGGTGATAGGTACAGATTATAATGAAAAGCTTGTACAGACGTTAAAAGAGGGGCATACAACTTTTACAGAGGATGGTCTGGAAGAACTATTTCAAAAGGCCTTAATGAAGGGCATAACATTTTCTACGGAATACGCCTGTACAGATATATATATAGTAGCAGTGCCTACACCATACAATAAAAAAAATAAAAAAATCGATGCACATTATATTATTGGGGCAATCGATGCAATATTATCTGTTTGTAAAAAGGGGGCAACAATTGTTATTGAGTCTACAATTTCACCTGGAACGATTGACAAAGCGGTAAGGCCTTTTGTCGAGGCAAAACAGTTTGTAATAGGGAGGGATATTCATCTCGTCCATGCGCCGGAACGCATTATTCCTGGCAACATGATTTGCGAATTAAAATATAATTCAAGAACTATTGGTGCAGATGACATGGATAAGGGAGAGGAGATTAAAGAGATTTACTCTTCCTTTTGTCAAGGAGAAATTGTGGTTACTGATATTAGGACTGCTGAGATGACAAAAGTTGTTGAAAATACATATCGTGATATAAATATTGCTTTTGCAAATGAATTAGCTAAAATTTGTCAATCTGATGGCATGAATGTATATGAAATAATTAAAATTGCAAATAAGCACCCTAGAGTTAATATCCTGGCTCCCGGTCCGGGAGTAGGGGGACATTGCATTTCCGTAGATCCATGGTTTTTAGTGGGAGATTATCCTGGTCTTGCCAATATTATATTAGCAGCTAGAAAAATTAACGATAGCATGCCGGAATATGTACTTAGCCGTATTGCTGAAATAATGGAAGAAAATAAAATTACGAATTTATCCAGAGTGGGTTTTTATGGTCTTACGTATAAAGAAGATGTGGACGATGTAAGAGAAAGTCCAACTTTGCAAATACTCGCAAGCATGAAATCACATTTATCAAATGGGTTTGTTCAAGTCTATGATCCATACATTGAAGAAAACATTGTTTCTAATCAAAAGCACGAATTCACAGAATTCATAGATAATATTGATTTGATTGTTATTTTAGTAGCCCATTCTGAGATTCGACAGCGTATGAAAGAGTTAAAAGGGAAAGTGATCTTTGATACCAGAAAGATTTGTACACTGCCTGGTACATATTACTTATGACATTACAAAAGTGGAGATGAATATGAATCGTTCTATACAAATTTACACCTATGAGGAAATTCCAGATCTAATAAGAATAAAACCAGAAGCTCTCAATGCTTATTATACTAGAGAATATTTTGATTATGTTAAAATGCAAAAAGAAGAACCATTATATTTTTGCAGTGAAGAATATTGTCTACTGGTGATTCTGAAAACAAAGTTTTTGTTTAATATTGCAAAAATACCAGCAGAATACATAAAGCTTAATGAGGATATAGGGAACGCGGAAGAATTTATGACAAGTGTTATAGAGATTTTAAAGAAAAAATATAACGTTCTGTGGGTAGGACCAAGTGCCCCCTGTGCCTTATTTGAGGAAACACCTTTGAATGCAATGAAAATACCTTTTGGAAGTTATATTATTAACTTGGAAAAGTCAGAGGAGGAAATTTGGGCCGGAATACATAGTAAGCATCGGAATGTTATAAGGAAAGCAGAAAAAGAGAATGTGGTTATAAAAAGGGGCGGTAAAGAATTAATTGAAGAATATATGCCTATAGAGAAGACAACTTGGGATAGAAGTGGTCGGACGGGTAATACGCCAGATTTTTATCAACAGATGTTTGATTGTATGCCTTCTCAAATGAAAATATATCTTGCATATAAAGATGAACAAGTGCAAGGTGGGGCTATTTTTTTATTTCATTCCTCACAGTGCTATTACCTTTATGGCGCCAGTATTGACAAACCTTCTTCAGGAGCAATGAATTTATTGCACTGGATTGCGATGAAGGACATGAAAGAATGGGGGGTTAAACAGTACAATTTTGTAGGATGCAGAATAGGCGTGCAGTCTGGAAGCAAATTGGATGGAATCCAAAGATTTAAAGAGCGCTTTGGTGGAGAACTTGTTCAAGGATATATGTTTAAAGTGATTTGCAAACCTCTGTTGTATTGGGTATATAAGGAAATACTTTATATAAAGAAAAATAGGGGACGAAAATACCCAATTGATATTATTGAAGAAGAATATTCTAAATGGAATTAATATTTTTAAGAGTAAAGCCCATTTTAGTGATAAGGATTTGAATGATCTATTAAAATAATAAAGGAAAGCGAATGTTATGAAAACAATTTTGTTAGTCTTTGGGACCCGTCCTGAAGCCATAAAAATGTGTCCCTTGGTTAATGAACTCCAAGCCAGAGATTGCATACGAACCATCGTCTGTGTCACCGGACAGCACCGCCAAATGCTGGATCAGGTTTTAAACGCTTTCAATGTAGTCCCTGATTACGACTTATCTATCATGAAAGAACGCCAGACGCTTTTTCATGTAACAACAAATATCCTAAATAAAGTAAAAGAAGTATTAGAAAAAGAGAAGCCAGATGTAGTGCTTGTCCATGGAGATACCTCCACGACCTTTGCCACTGCATTGGCTTGTTTTTATTTACAGATACCGGTTGGACATGTGGAGGCTGGTCTTCGCACTTACAATCTTTACTCACCTTATCCGGAGGAGTTTAACCGCCAGGTAGTCAGTATCATAGCAGCTTATAATTTTGCCCCGACAAAATTGTCGAGGCAAAATTTGATCAGGGAGGGAAAAGATCCCCAAACGATTTATGTAACTGGCAATACCGCAATTGACGCTTTAAAGACCACGGTCCACTCAAATTATTATCATGAGCAGCTCGAATGGGCGAAGGGAAGCCGATTGATTATGATTACAGCACATCGCCGCGAAAATCTTGGGGAACCGATGAAGCATATGTTTCGCGCCATCCGTCGTGTCTGTGATGAACATTCCGATGTGAAAGCAATCTATCCTATCCACATGAACCCAATTGTCAGAGAGACTGCTAATGAGATTTTGGGTGGAGATGAGCGCATACGCATTATTGAGCCATTGGATGTGGTGGATTTTCACAATTTCCTTTCGCAGTCATATTTGATTCTCACAGACTCCGGTGGTATCCAGGAAGAGGCTCCGTCTCTTGGAAAGCCGGTTTTAGTTATGCGTGATACAACAGAAAGGCCTGAGGGAATAGATGCGGGGACATTAAAGTTGGTGGGTACAGATGAAGAAACTATTTACAATGCATTTCATTTGCTGTTAGAGGACTCCGCAGAGTATTCTAAAATGAGTCAGGCTAGTAATCCCTATGGGGACGGCTTTGCATCAAAACGAATTGCTGATATTTTAGAATATGGCAGAGAACTATCATAAAATGTTTTTCACTATACTTTTTCTTTATAAATATTGTAATGACATATCTTATATCAGTTTTTGGTCTTTACATAAACTTTGAAACAGTCTCGTGCGGTATTTGATATTACTAACTCCTGGTATTAAATTCTTATACATTTGGTATAGCATGTAATATCTGACTAGTTTAGTGACGCCTCTTTCTATGCAGCAACCTTTTTTTCCGTGATAAAATAAACCTCCAAACTGAGTAAGGTATTCTTACCTCAGTTTGAAGGTTCGCTATCTTTGCGATAATCCACGTCATGTTGACATAATTTTTCCAAACGATACAGAACAGCATCTTTTTACAGTCACTCAATCCAGTCATAATAAATTTTTAAAGTTCCCAGTGCAGCCCACATCCCCTTACAGCACCCTCTCCACCCCCTCAACCCGATACTCCACACCATATTCCTTCGCCTCTGCCCAGTCAGCAGCAGCGCATACTTTTCCTTCATCAGCGAATAAGCAATAGCTGCTATTACGGCAACAGCGAGGATAACGGCCGGTATGATGCCAAATGCCAGCTTAAGGTTAGCTATTGTATCCGCGGCCTGTTCGGCAGCTTCGGCGTTGAAGCCGATTGCACTGAGCACAATGCCGGTAATCCACATTCCGATTGCGTTTCCGGCCTTCATGAAAAAGCCGATCATCGAAGTATAGAGGCCGTCCGGAGAATTGCCGAATTTGTTTGCAAACACACCGGTTAAAACGGTTGTAAGCAGCAGAAATTATACACGAAAACGATTATCACTGCAAACAGTACTCCGGTCGCCGTCCATCCGAGACTTTCGCTGCCAAATATTTTTGCAAAAAATTGTACAATCATGAGTGAGCCGCTGAGTGCGATAAGCATGCCGATATTCATCAGGAAATTGGCGCAGGTGCGCAGCGTAGTTCTTTCCTCAAAGTCATCCGTCAGTTCGGAACCCAATGCTATATGGGGAATTACAGCCGAAGTCAGGAATGTCCAGTAGGCAGCATTGATTAGGATATAATACACTGCCTTTGCACCGGCAGTCCGGGCAACAGGATGAGCTTTATCGACTTTCCAGTAATTGAAATACTGGTTACAGGTCAGCTCATTTCTCGTCCCATATTTGGAACATACCTGTTTGAATATCGCGTGGATTTCGTCAATTGCCTGCTGCATATCCTCAACGCCTTTTATGGAGCCCACATTCAGGCTGGGATTGACCGGAAATCCGAGAAGCGCACCTTTTTCCTTCAGCCTGTCATTCAAGTTTGTACAGTTCAGTTGCAAATTCGGCAGGGAGCTGTACCGGGATCTTCCGTCGGCTACGCTCAGCCTGTTCGAGCGCTCTTATCACTGGCTGGGGTTTCATGAAAAGGGAGATAAACTGCATCTGCTGGCGTATGAAGCGGTGAAGGAAAAGCGAAATTTGAGCATATCGTGAACTATCGGAAAAAGTACGCCAAAGTGATAAAGCTTACAGCTGCCTAATATACCGTAGTTAATGAAAAATACAGTAACAGATACAAAAAAACTGCCGTTAACAGTTCACCTGTCCCGGCAGTTTTTTTCCTATACCTAAATTCAATTATCACTCTAATTACTTTTTCCCACTCTTATCTTTCTTAAACCGTGCAAAGAATCCCTTCTTCTTAGGAAGCGGCGGTATGCCACCGCGGACGCTCTTAACATCCGTTATGTAGAGCCCGCTGATTACAACCTTGGCTTCTGTCTTAACCGGGAGCTGTAAAAACGCCTTGTCATCTGCAATAAGAGTTAAAACCTTCGGGCCGACCTTTGCCTTCACGATAGGAAGCTTGGCCCTTCTCATATACCATGGAGTCTGATCAATAACCATCTTAGGGAGACCCGACTCTTTGACTTTCAGTTTCTTCTTATCAATAACGAGAATTGAAACCGTCTGTTTTGCAGCTTCCATCATGGACTGCTGCTCAGCCTGACGCTTCTCCATCTTCCTTCCGAAATAATAAAGTACTGCCAGTGCAATGAGTGCAATAACCAGGATGATGAGCACTACGTTCAGAAATGTCTGCATATAAATACCTCCGTAAATGATAGCGGCGGATATGGCGTTAACTATAAAAATGACAGGAAAACAGCCCCTTTCCCTTGCAATTTACCACTGTCCATCAGCACCACAAAAAAATAACCGCACTTGTCGCTATTATAGCATCAGATAGATAAAAAGGCAAGGAAAAGCGTAAAAACCGGGGGCCGGAAAAGAACAGAATGTAACAGTTCATGCTGTCTGAACTGTTACAACGGAATGTCATGTTCACACGGAATAAAGAGGGCATCCCGCAGGCCGTAAATTCCATCGGGCGCCCTCTCCATCCTTGTCTTGTACGTATGAAGTCAGCAGTATGAGTATGTATCTTAAAGGTTGATAGCTCCTGTTTCTTCTTCGATGAGCTGAATCAGGGTACCATCCTTGACAAGCGTGTAAATATATTCAATATCGGGATAAAAGAAACGGTCCTGGTCGGCAAAAGCTACTTTTTCCCGGATGAAATCATGGAGCTTTGCCGTCGCTTTTCCCTGCCTCAATGGCTTTAACATATCGATTGCCTGAAGGGAGACCATGATGTCGATTGCAATAATATACTGCAGCTTTCTCACTGCTTCCCCGGCGCGCCGCTGCTGCGGTAATGTGACACAGGCAGCCAAAAAACTTGGGCTGCAGCGCCAGAGCCTCCAGTACAGGATAAGGAAATATGGGATTTATATTTAAAACAGGTTATCGTTATCGGCGGTGATTGGTATTTGGTGAGAGTTGAGATTGAAAATAAATTATCAAAAATAATAGAAAATGAAAAATATTTTACATTTCTATTGACTTTCACAATGGAGATTTCTATAATGAAGCTATGGAGGTTTTACATGGATAATAACGTACTTAGCATCATCAATGAAAATTATTCGGCATTGACAAAGACGCAGAAAAAACTGGCGGATTTTATCAAAGATAATGTGCATATGATCCCATTTCTATCGATTGCGGAGCTTGGGGAAAAGACGCAGGTGAGTCTGGCCAGTATCACCCGCTTTACGAGGGAGCTGGGGTTTAACGGTTACTCACAATTCCAGAAAAGCGCAGCGGATTTGATTCGCAAGGACGTGGTACCGATGCGTGAATTAAAGCATTCGATTACAGAGGAGGGGGAGGAAGATATATTAAGCCGGATGATACGTCTGAATATTAACTCACTGGAGACACTGAACAGTGAAGACCTGAAAAGAAATTTTCAGCAATCCGTTGATTTGATAACGGGCTGCCGTAAACTCTATATAACTGCCGCCCGCTCGTCTTTCAGTGTTGCATATTATCTGTATTTCATGCTGAAGGAATTTATGGAGCATGTTGAACTGCTGACAGAAGGAACCGGAGATATTTCGAATAAACTGCAGTACATTGAGAAAGAAGACTGTCTCATTGCAATCAGCTATGAACGATATACCAGGGCTACATATAATATTGTCTCCTATTTAAATAAAAAAGGATGCCCGGTCATAGCGGTTACGGACAGCCATTCTTCACCAATTGCATTGAAGGCCACAACGGTTCTTCTGGCAAAGCATGCGGTGGATACGTATTCTTTTGTCAACTCAATGACGGTGGCAAACGCCCTGATTACTGCGGCAGGAAGGAGGGATAAAGACAATACATTGAAGAAGCTGGAGCGCCAGGATGAGATTGCGCTTGAATACGGCTTATATTTGTAATGAATCAGATATAACATTTTTCAGAATAGATTCTAAACAAAAAGGAAGGAACTTTTAAAGCGCTGCATGTTGGCCCATTCAGACATTCTTTAAGGAGCTCCCCCCTTCCTTTAGTATACGCTAAAATCCTGCAGATTGCAAGAAGCCGGGCGGTACTGTCTTAGAATTTCTTAGTGATAATCGTTACTGTTCACACCCCGCCAGGAAGCGGAGCGCGAACAGTAACTGGTAATAATCCCTGAAAAAGTTATAAATAAAACTGAATATGAACCAGCTTTACCACGGTAATACTGTGGAAAAAGAGTTACTATTCACGGCCCATTCCGCGAGGTGTTTTCGTACGTATTTTGCACGAAAATCCCGAGTTTCACGGCGCGAAACTGCGTTTTTTGCAGTTTCTGTGCATCGCGGAGCGTGTTACGGTTCACGGAACTGCGTTTTTCAGCAGGGCCGTGAATAGTAACGAAAAAGAGGCGGGGTAGTGAAAGGAGATGTTGTAATGATTTTGGGTTTACCGCCCATCTTGGGCTTTTTGCCTCTTGTTCTCTACATTATCTTAATGATGAAGGGAAAAGACATGAACCTGTCCGTCCTGATTTGCGTGATTTTAGGCGCTGTCATGACGGGAGAGAGTGTAAGCGGTTTTGGTACCGTTCTACAGAATTCTCTCAGTTCTTTCTTGTCGCTGATCGGCTTTATCATCGTTCTTGGTTCCGGTCTGGGAGAAGTCCTGACCAGGACGAAAGTCGCTCATAACATTGTGCATCTGGTAATAGGAAAAGCAAAGCTTAAATCAAAGAAACAGGCAATTTTTATTGCCATGTGCACATCGACCCTGCTGGTCTCCATGCTTGGAACACTGTCGGGTTCAAATGCAATTATTGCGCCGATTCTGATTCCGATTATGGCGAGTCTTGGGATTACGCCCAGCACACTGGGGGTAATCCTGCATGGCGCGGGGGCGGCCGGGCTTCAGATTGGTCCGTTTGTGCCTCCTGTAGCAACCGTCATGGGACTGACCGGGCTGAATTACAGCCAGTATATGAAAACGGCAGGACTGCCGTTAGGTCTTATCATATGGGTATGTACATTTTTTGTTGCCTGCCGGACACAGAAGCTTACGGAAGGAAAGGTGTCTTACAGCGGGGACGAAGCAGTTTCGGAAGATTTCCAGGTGACGCCGGAGATCAAACGGGCTACCTGGGCATTCGGAATCACGATGCTTGTCATGCTGGTTTACGGAGTAGCGGTTAAGGCCGGGGCATCTTATGCAATTGTGGTAATGCTGACGGCTTCCCTGGTCACGGCGTTTGCATCGGGGATGGGAATTGCAGAGGGGCTGACAACCCTCGTGCAGGGAGCTTCTAAAATGTTTTGGATGTTCTTTATGTTTATCCTGTTCGACCCGTTTCTCAACTATGTGGCGGCATCGGGAGCCTTTGATGCGATCGCCGGATATATGCAGCCTCTCATCGATGCGGGTGGCGTGGTGGCATTCCTGATGCTCAGCACCGCAATCGGCGTATTTGGAATATCGGGAGCCGGCGTTGCGCAGGCAAAAATGATCCACGATCTGTTTTTACCCCTGGTAGTACTTCTGTCTGTTAAAATGGATATCTGGGCTTTGGTGATTCTTGTGGGATGCCAGATCACATTCTTTGTCACGCCGACTGTGGATATGGTCGGCAATATGGGGCTGGCCAGGTCAAAGGATATCAAGGCAATGTTGAAAAACGGCTGGGTTATCACTATTGTTACTTTTGTCTATGTGCTGATTCGGGCTGTAATGTACGCGGGGTAAATCCCGTCAAAAGACACACGGAGAACTCTTTGGGGAGCGGAGCGGACTCCGTAATAAACCGGACGGCCATATGCAGAGAAGAATAGATAACAGTTCAGACGTCTGAATCGTTACAAGAATAGAAAGGAAAAGGTAAAATATATGGGAATTCATTTAGCATTGCTTCAAACAGACATTAAATTTTGTGATTTCGAATATAACGCCGCGCATGTCAAAGAAATGATCGCTGATGCGATGGAGAAAGTGCCGAGGCCCGATGTAATCGTGCTGCCGGAAGACTGGTCCTCCGGTTTTTCAGATGAGATGTTCCACCATATGGAAGAGCATATTGAACAGATAGACGGGCCGTCGGTTACCGTTTTGAGAGAATGTGCCAAACAGTATTCGGTGTGGATCGTCGCCGGTTCCGTGGGTATCCGATCAGAAGACGGGATGAGAAATACTACGTTTCTCATTAACCGGGAAGGGGAGATAGTCGGTGATTACAGCAAAATGCATCTGTACAGTGATATGGATGAGGATGTGCCATATCTTCACGGAACAAAAACGGAGGTTTACGATACGGAGCTGGGCCGTGTCGGTTTCATGATTTGCTATGATATCCGTTTCTGCGAATTATCACGCATTTACGCGCTAAGGGGAGCGGAGCTGCTCATCGTCACTTCGAATTTTCCAAATCCCCGCGTAAGTCACTGGAGGACGCTGCTGATTGCCAGGGCGATCGAAAACCAGATGTTTGTTGCAGCCTGCAACCGTGTCGGGGAAAGTCCCATGGGAACTTACTGCGGCCATTCCATCATCATCGATCCATGGGGGAATGTTATCGCTGAGGGAAACGATGAGGAAGGAATCATAACAGGTTCCATTGAGCTCTCGGAAGTAAAGGAGATAAGGAATATGATTCATATGTTCCGGGACCGCAGACCGGAAAGCTACGGTGAGCTTGCCGCCGGAAAGAGGTGATACGGGGGTGGATACGGATAAGCTTAAGTTGAATGTTTTAAATCTCTGTTCAAGGATAGAGGGGAAAAAGGCGATCGTAATCGAGGATTTAAAGACAGGCGAGGCAGTAGAAATCAACCGTGATGAGGTGTTTCCCGCCGCAAGCCTGATCAAGGTTCCGGTTTTGTCAGCGCTTTTTCGAATGGCAAAAGAAAATCAGATTGCCCTGGATGAGAGAATAGAGCTGGAAAAAGACAGCCGCATAGGCGGATTTGGAATCCTCAAAGATTTGGGAGACGGGCTTAATCCTGCTGTGCGCGATTTGGCGGTTCTGATGATCACGCTCAGCGACAACATAGCCGCCAACCTATTAATCGATAGAATCGGGATGTCTCAGATCAATTCTGAACTTCAGGCCATGGGAATGAAGCATACGGTCCTGCAGCGGAAAATGATGGATTCACAGGCAAAGGAGAGAGGGCTTGACAATTATACAAGCGCCGGAGACATGCAGAAGCTTATGAAGGCAATCTTAGAAAGCAGCTTCAGGGGAGATATTCTCGATATCCTTTTCCGGCAGCAGTGCAATAATAAGCTGCCCGCCCTGATGGAGGGAGGCGTGCGATTCGCGCATAAGACGGGGGATTTGCCGGGGGTCGAACACGATGCCGGAATTATATGCACCGATGACAGGGAGATAATAGCAATTGTACTTACCGATGAGCTTGCCGATAACCGGGAAGGAATCTGGCTGAACCAGGAGATTGGAAAATTAATAAACAGTGAATTAATCAGAGAAATGCAGTAAAGGTTTAGAGCCTGTTTGAAAATTCATTCCCATCATCTGCACGCCCCACTTCGCGGCATATTTGGCCCGAATTCGCTTACCGTAGCCCACTACGCCGCGCTCATTCGGGCCAAATCGCCCACAAAGTGTGACGCACAGCTGACAGAAAGCAATTTTCAAACACGCTCTAGAAAAGCAATAAATCCAGAAAACAATTTAAGGAGTAAATAATGAACAGAGGAATTATAAAAAATGTGGAGGTAAAGGTACTGGAACTGCCTTTAAAAAAACAGTGGAAAATATCTCTGTATGAGCAGACAACAAGAGCCCATGCCGTCGTCAGGATTACAACGGAGGATGGAATTGTTGGGTTTGGCGAGGCTGCTCCGTCTCCGGCATTTATGGGAGAAACGGGATATACGATGGAGGTCGCCGTTAACCGGTATCTGAAAGACGCCGTGATTGGAATGGACGTATTTTCCACGGATTTAATACACGAAAAAATGAACTCTGCCATTTACGGCAACTATGCGGCAAAGTCGGCGATAGACATGGCATTATACGACATCATGGGAAAGATAACGGAACTTCCCGCATACCGGCTCTTGGGAGGACTGTACAGGGAAAAAGCCGCCCTGAGCTGGGTAGTCGGGATGCAGGATTTGGATGCCTCGATTGAGGAGGCGAGGGAAAAACTGAAGGAGGGCTACCGTGTATTAAAGGTGAAGGTTGGAAAATCACCGGAAGTGGATTATCGTCTGGTAAAGCGCATCCGCGATGAGCTGGGAGACGGTTTCCCGCTGCGCCTGGATGCGAATCAGGGATATAATTACAGTACAGCGCTCGGTATCTTCCGAAGACTGGAAGAATTCGGCCTGGAAAGCATAGAGCAGCCGGTCAAACGGTGGGATATCCAGGGCATGAGAATGCTGCGTGAACGCCTGAAAACCCCGATTATGGCAGATGAGTCGGTCTCTGATTTCCATTCGGCAGGCGTGGTAATCCGTGAACAGGCCTGCGACAGCGTAAATATCAAAGTAGGCAAGGTGGGAGGACTGACGATGGCAAAGAAGATTGCGGCGTGTCTGGAAGCAGAAGGTCTTTTGGCGACGGCCGGAAGTAATCTGGAGGTGGGAATCGGCTCCGCCGCCAGTATACATTTTGTGGCAAGTACGGTAAACGCAGATATTCCCAATGATATGCTGCTGGGAGGGCCGCTGCATCAGCATGATATTATTATAGAAGATTTTAAGGTAAAGGACGGTTATGTGGAAGTCCCCCAGAAGCCAGGCCTGGGAATTGAAGTAGATGAGAGCATCTTTAAGTAATCCGAAGATCAGGGAAACCTTGCGGGAACTATTGCCGAAGGTCAGAAAACTGCGGCGTGAGATTCATGCAAATCCGGAACAGGGCTACGGGGAGACGGCTACTACCTCCCGGATTAAACAGTTTCTGGAAGAATATGGGGTTCCATTCTGTAATTTTGGGCATATGACTGGCGGATATGCATGGATCGATTGCGGAAAGGAACATACGGCCGGATTCCGTGCGGATATCGATGCCCTGCCGATTGAAGAAAAAAATGAGATAGACTTTAAATCTGTCAATACGGGCGTCATGCATGCATGCGGCCATGACATGCACGCGTCTGTGGCGGCGGGGCTTGCCGTGATTTTATGGAAGTTCAGGCAGCTGCTCAGGGTAAATATTCTGATTGTCTTCCAGCCGGCGGAGGAATGCAACCCGACGGGGGGAGCAAAAGCCGTTATCGGCCAGGGGCTGTTTGAGCAGTTTGGCGTGGAGGAATTTTATGGATTACATATGTGGCCGGAGCTTAAAGTCGGAGAAATCGCAGTAAAGCCGGGACCGATCATGGCGTCGTCGGATAAGCTGCTGATCCGGGTGACAGGCAAGAAAGCCCATGCGGCAGAACCACAGAAAGGGGTGGATGCCATATCCATTGCGGCGGAGATTATTAATGCGGTGGAACATAAAATAAGGAGGGAAATCAGCCCTTTTGAGACCGTACTGATATCGATCGGCTCCATCCGGACCTCAGGCCGGTACAACATCATATGTGATCAGGTTCTGATAGAAGGAACGATAAGGAGCATGAATCCTGATATCCGTCAATTTGTCCATAAAAGAATAAAGGAACTGGCCGGAAATATCGCGGCCGCATACAGGGGAACAACCGGCGTTACTATCGAAGACGGTTATGCGGTGGTAGATAACAACCGAAGAATTACGGAAAAATTTATAAATGCGGCCGGCCGGATTCTGGGCGCTGAGTCGGTCCATACGGATATATCCCCGAGTCTGATTGGGGAGGACTTCTCATTTTACAGCCAAAAACTGCCGTCGATGTATTTTTTCATGGGCTGTGAAAGTGAATATCCCCTGCATAACGAAAAATTCCTCCCAAAGGAAAGTACATTGGACGAAGCCATTACATTGATGGCGGGCTATTTCACAGAATTTGTGTAAGACTAGAGTGTGTCTTAAAATTCATTCGGAGCGGAATTAAATCCGGTGATATTCATCCGGCTTTAATTCCGCTCAGTTTCCTATAGACATCAAATCTATCAAATCATGTATCAAATTTCCAACAAATATACTCAAACAGCTTCATCAGATTCCATTGGGACGGAGGAGAAGATATAGTCTGCGGATGCCTTTGGAATCCATCGCTGTTTAGCGAGGTTATTAAAAAACGGCATAAATATAGGAAAACAGGGCAAAAATTTCCTTGACACACAAATTTATTCATGATAAGATGAAAAATGCACTATTGTGGTAACATAGGCCCATAAGGCCGAAGTATGCCCAAAATTAAACCATAGAAAGAAAACAGGGGTGAAACGTCGAATGGAGAAAAGCAGGATGCGTCCGGTGAAAGCCGGTAAAGGTGTAAGAATGACCTTCTCAAGACAAAAAGAAGTTCTGGAAATGCCGAACTTGATTGAGATTCAGAAAAACTCTTATCAGTGGTTCCTCGATGAGGGACTTCGTGAAGTGTTTGCTGACATCTCCCCGATTGCAGATTTTGCAGGGCACTTGAGTTTGGACTTTGTAGATTTTACACTGTGTAAAGATGACATCAAATATACGATCGAAGAGTGTAAGGAACGTGATGCTACTTATGCCGCTCCTTTAAAAGTAAAGGTTAGACTTTGCAATAAGGATAAAGACGAGATTAATGAACATGAGATTTTCATGGGCGATCTGCCGCTTATGACTGACACCGGTTCCTTTGTAATTAATGGCGCTGAGCGTGTAATCGTCAGCCAGTTAGTACGTTCCCCTGGTATCTATTACGGAATAGCACATGACAAGATTGGTACGGAGTTGTACAGCTGTACGGTTATCCCGAACCGCGGAGCCTGGCTGGAGTACGAGACGGATTCCAACGACATCTTCTATGTCCGCGTGGACAGAACAAGAAAAGTTCCCGTAACCGTACTGATCCGTGCATTAGGTTATGGCACCAATGCAGAGATTATCGAACTTTTCGGTGAAGAGCTGAAGCTGGAGAAGAGCTTTGAGAAAGATCCTTCCAGCAATTACCAGGATGGCCTTCTGGAATTATATAAGAAGATTCGTCCGGGTGAGCCTCTTTCCGTTGACAGTGCAGAGAGCTTATTGAACAGCATGTTCTTCGACCCCAGAAGATATGATCTTGCAAAGGTAGGCCGTTATAAATTTAATAAGAAACTTCATTTTAAAAACCGTATCGCGGGACATACGCTGGCTGAGGATGTCGTTGACATGTCAACCGGTGAAATTCTTGCGGAAAAAGGTACGGAGGTTGATAAACAGCTTGCAACCGATATCCAGAACGCAGCCATCCCATACGTATGGATTCAGGGTGAGAGAAAGAACCATAAGGTTCTGTCCAACATGATGGTAGACCTTGCTTCCTATGTGGATTTCGATCCGGAGGAAGTCGGTGTTACAGAGTTAGTATACTACCCGGTGCTTGAAGGTATTCTGGCAGAAGCTGGATCAGATGAAGAATTAAAGGAAGTCATCAAGAGAGATATCCATGATCTGATTCCAAAACATATTACGAAGGAAGATATTATCGCTTCCATCAACTACAATATGCATCTTGAGGGCGGAATCGGAACACAGGATGATATCGACCATCTGGGCAACAGACGTATCCGCGCCGTCGGAGAGCTTTTACAGAACCAGTACCGTATCGGTCTGTCCAGGATGGAGCGTGTGGTTCGTGAGAGAATGACTACTCAGGATATGGAAGGTGTATCTGCCCAGTCCTTAATCAATATCAAGCCTGTGACGGCAGCCGTAAAGGAGTTCTTCGGAAGCTCCCAGCTGTCCCAGTTTATGGATCAGAATAACCCTCTGGCAGAGCTGACGCATAAGAGACGTCTTTCCGCTCTTGGACCTGGCGGTCTTTCCAGAGACCGTGCCGGATTCGAGGTACGAGATGTTCACTATACACATTACGGCCGTATGTGCCCGATCGAGACTCCCGAGGGTCCGAACATCGGTCTTATCAACTCCCTTGCAACCTATGCAAGAGTAAACCAGTACGGCTTTGTGGAAGCGCCATACCGCGTGGTAGATAAATCCGACCCGCACAACCCGGTCGTTACAGAAGAGGTTGTATATCTGACGGCTGATGAAGAGGATAACTTCGTTGTAGCACAGGCGAATGAGCCGTTGGACGATGAAGGCCACTTCATTCACAATAATGTTTCCGGACGTTTCCGCGAAGAGACATCTGAGTTCCAGAAGAAGAGAATCGATCTGATGGACGTTTCTCCTAAGATGGTGTTCTCTGTAGCTACGTCCATGATTCCTTTCCTGGAGAACGACGATGCCAACCGTGCGCTGATGGGTTCCAACATGCAGCGTCAGGCCGTTCCGCTTCTGAAGACAGAGGCAGCAGTCGTTGGTACGGGTATCGAAGGAAAAGCGGCGGTTGACTCCGGTGTCTGCATGGTTGCAAAGAATGCAGGCGTAGTTGAGCGCTCCGCATCCAACGAGATCATTATCAAAAGAGATTCCGATGGAAACAGAGATGTTTACCATCTTACCAAATTTAAGAGAAGCAACCAGAGCAACTGCTATAACCAGAAACCGATTGTCTACAAAGGCGATCACGTGGAGGCCCGCGAAGTTATCGCAGACGGTCCGTCCACGGATAACGGTGAGATCGCCCTGGGTAAGAACCCGTTAATCGGATTCATGACCTGGGAAGGTTATAACTACGAGGATGCCGTTCTTCTGAGCGAGAGACTGGTGCAGGAAGATGTATATACTTCCGTTCATATTGAAGAATATGAAGCAGAAGCGCGCGATACGAAGCTGGGACCGGAAGAGATTACAAGAGATGTTCCGGGTGTCGGTGAAGATGCGCTGAAGGATCTGGATGAGAGAGGTATTATCCGAATCGGAGCCGAGGTACGTGCCGGAGATATTCTGGTGGGCAAGGTTACTCCTAAGGGAGAGACAGAGCTGACCGCAGAGGAGAGACTGCTGCGCGCCATCTTCGGTGAGAAGGCGAGAGAGGTACGTGATACTTCCTTAAAGGTTCCGCACGGAGCTTACGGTATCATCGTGGATGCAAAAGTATTCACAAGAGAGAACGGCGACGAGCTTTCACCGGGCGTGAATGAGACGGTCCGCATTTACATCGCACAGAAACGTAAGATTTCCGTAGGTGACAAGATGGCCGGCCGTCACGGTAACAAGGGTGTTGTTTCCCGCGTGCTTCCGGTAGAGGATATGCCGTTTTTACCAAACGGACGTCCGTTAGATATTGTACTCAACCCTCTGGGCGTGCCTTCCCGTATGAATATCGGACAGGTTCTGGAAATCCATTTAAGCCTTGCTGCAAGAGCGCTTGGATTCAATGTTTCCACACCGATTTTCGACGGAGCAAACGAGATTGATATTCAGGATACCCTGGAACTGGCAAACGATTATGTCAACACCTCCTGGGAAGAATTTGAAGAAAAATATAAAGATAAAGCAGATCCGAAGCTGATGGAATATCTGGGAAGCCATCTGGAGCACAGAGCGCTCTGGAAAGGCGTACCGCTTGGACGCGACGGTAAAGTCCGCCTGCGCGACGGCCGTACCGGAGAATATTTTGACAGCCCTGTAACCATCGGACACATGCACTACCTGAAGCTCCATCATCTGGTAGATGATAAGATCCATGCGCGTTCCACAGGACCATACTCCCTTGTTACACAGCAGCCTCTGGGTGGTAAAGCTCAGTTCGGCGGCCAGCGTTTCGGCGAGATGGAGGTTTGGGCACTCGAGGCGTACGGCGCATCTTATACACTTCAGGAAATCCTGACAGTGAAATCCGATGATGTTGTAGGACGTGTGAAGACTTACGAGGCCATTATCAAGGGAGAGAATATCCCTGAGCCGGGTATTCCGGAGTCCTTTAAGGTACTTCTTAAAGAGCTTCAGTCTCTTGGTCTTGATGTCAGAGTCCTGAAGGAGGACGGTTCCGAGGTGGAACTGGCTGAAACAATCGACTATGGCGACACAGATATCCGCTCGATCCTTGAAAGCGACAGCAAACATTACTCCCAGAACGAGTCCTTTGGAAGCTTAGGCTACCAGGAACAGGAATTCAAGGACGGAGAATTAGCAACTGTAGAAGAGACAGATGACAGCGACGACTTTGCAGATATTCAGGATGATTTAGAGGAAATTCAGGACGACGATTATTCTGACGATGAAGATTAATGATAGAAGGGAGTACTGTTCATGCCAGAGACAAACGAAACTTATCAGCCATTGACATTTGACGCAATCAAGATTGGTTTGGCCTCCCCTGAGAAGATCCTTGAGTGGTCCCACGGCGAGGTGAAAAAGCCGGAGACCATCAACTACAGAACCTTAAAGCCGGAGAAAGACGGTCTGTTCTGTGAGAAGATCTTCGGGCCGAGCAAGGATTGGGAGTGCCATTGTGGTAAATATAAAAAAATCAGATATAAAGGTGTAATCTGTGACCGATGCGGCGTAGAAGTAACGAAAGCTAGTGTCCGCAGGGAGCGCGTGGGCCATATTGCCCTCGCGGCGCCTGTTTCCCATATCTGGTACTTCAAGGGAATCCCCAGCCGTATGGGACTGATTCTCGATATATCTCCGAGAACACTGGAAAAGGTTCTGTACTTTGCTTCTTATATCGTACTGGATCCGGGCAAAACAAGCCTTCAGTACAAACAGGTATTATCCGAGAAGGAGTACCGCGATGAGCTGGAGAAATACGGCTACGGCAACTTCCGTGTAGGAATGGGAGCCGAGGCCATTCAGGAACTTTTACAGGCCATTAATCTGGAAAAGGATTCTGAGGATTTGAGAAAACAGCTCAAAGATGCCACAGGCCAGAAGCGCGCCCGTATCATCAAGAGGCTGGAAGTGGTCGAGGCCTTCAGAAATTCCGGCAACAAACCGGAGTGGATGATTATGACCGTAGTTCCGGTAATTCCTCCGGATATCCGTCCTATGGTACAGCTGGACGGCGGCCGTTTTGCAACATCTGACTTAAACGACTTATATAGAAGAATTATCAACCGTAACAACCGTCTTGCCCGTCTTCTGGAACTGGGCGCTCCCGACATCATTGTCAGGAACGAGAAACGTATGCTCCAGGAGGCTGTCGACGCACTCATCGACAACGGCAGACGAGGCAGGCCTGTGACAGGACCTGGAAACAGAGCTTTAAAATCCCTCTCCGATATGTTAAAGGGTAAACAGGGCCGTTTCCGTCAGAACCTTCTGGGTAAACGAGTTGACTATTCGGGACGTTCCGTTATCGTAGTTGGACCGGAACTGAAGATTTACCAGTGCGGCCTTCCGAAGGAGATGGCGATTGAGCTGTTCAAGCCTTTTGTTATGAAAGAGCTTGTCTCCAACGGAACCGCACACAATATCAAGAACGCGAAGAAGATGGTAGAGCGTCTCCAGCCGGAAGTTTGGGATGTGCTGGAGGATGTTATTAAAGAGCATCCGGTTATGTTAAACCGCGCGCCTACTCTGCACAGACTTGGTATCCAGGCCTTTGAGCCGATTCTGGTAGAAGGTAAGGCAATCAAGCTTCATCCCCTTGTTTGTACTGCGTTCAACGCCGACTTTGACGGTGACCAGATGGCTGTTCATCTGCCGCTGTCCGTAGAGGCCCAGGCAGAGTGCCGTTTCCTTTTACTGTCTCCGAACAACCTGTTAAAACCGTCCGACGGCGGTCCTGTAGCCGTTCCTTCACAGGATATGGTACTCGGTATCTACTATCTGACACAGGAGAGACCGGGAGCAAAGGGCGAAGGCATGGCCTTCAAGAGTGTTAACGAGGCAATTCTCGCTTATGAGAACGGCGAAGTTACCCTTCACTCAAAAGTAAAGGTGAGAGTGCAGAAGAGAATGCCTGACGGTACGGTTAAGACCGGCATCATCGAGTCCACCGTAGGCCGCTTCATTTTCAATGAGATTATTCCGCAGGATCTCGGTTTTGTGGACAGAAGCATTGAAGAGAATGAATTAAAGCTGGAAGTAGACTTCCACGTAGGCAAGAAGCAGTTAAAACAGATCCTTGAGAAAGTTATCAATATTCACGGCGCAACACAGACTGCCGTGACACTTGACGATATTAAGGCAATTGGTTACAAATACTCCACAAGGGCGGCCATGACCGTATCAATTTCCGATATGACCGTGCCTGAGAGCAAAAAGCAGCTGATTGAAGATGCACAGTCTACCGTTGACCAGATTGCCAAGAACTTCCGCCGTGGTCTCATCACAGAGGAGGAGCGTTACAAAGAGGTTATCGAGACATGGAAGGCTACCGATGATCAGCTGACTCATGACCTGTTAACCGGACTTGACAAGTATAATAACATCTATATGATGGCTGACTCCGGAGCCCGTGGTTCCGATAAACAGATTAAACAGCTGGCAGGTATGCGTGGACTTATGGCAGATACAACAGGCCATACCATCGAACTTCCTATCAAGTCCAACTTCCGTGAAGGCCTTGACGTACTGGAGTACTTCATCTCTGCCCACGGAGCGCGTAAAGGTCTGTCTGATACGGCGCTTCGTACGGCCGACTCAGGTTACCTGACAAGACGTCTTGTTGACGTTTCCCAGGATCTGATCGTACGTGAAGAGGACTGCTGTGAAGGAAGAGAAATCCCATTCATGGAGATTAAAGGCTTCATGGACGGCCAGGAGACAATCGAGGCCCTGGAAGAGCGAATCACAGGCCGTTTTATCGCCGAGACGATCACAGATCCTGATACAGGGGAAGTCATTGTCAAGGCAAACCATATGTGTACGCCGAAGCGTGCGGCTGCCGTTATGGCAGTGCTTAGGAAACAGGGCAGGGACAGCGTGAAAATCCGTACCGTCTTAACCTGTAAATCCCATATCGGTGTGTGTGCGAAGTGCTACGGCGCCAACATGGCGACCGGCCAGCCGGTTCAGGTTGGCGAGGCGGTTGGTATTATCGCTGCCCAGTCCATCGGTGAGCCTGGTACACAGCTTACAATGCGTACGTTCCATACGGGCGGCGTTGCCGGCGGCGATATCACACAGGGTCTTCCCCGTGTCGAGGAGCTTTTCGAGGCGCGTAAGCCGAAGGGACTCGCAATTATTGCAGAGTTCGGCGGAATTGCGACGATCAAGGATACAAAGAAGAAACGTGAGATTATTATCACGGACAATGAGACTGGTAATTCCAAGACTTACCTGATTCCTTACGGTTCCAGAATCAAGATTCAGGACGGTTCCTTACTTGAGGCCGGTGACGAGCTGACCGAAGGTAGCGTGAATCCGCATGACATTCTGAAGATTAAGGGGGTCCGCGCCGTTCAGGACTACATGATTCAGGAGGTTCAGCGAGTTTACCGCCTTCAGGGTGTAGAAATCAACGATAAGCATATCGAGATGATTGTGCGCCAGATGCTGAAGAAGATTAAGATAGAGGAGAGCGGAGATTCCGATGTGCTTCCGGGAACCTCCATGGACGTTCTGGATTACAACGATATGAACGAGGCTCTGCTTGCAGAAGGCAAAGAACCGGCAATCGGCCGTCAGGTTATGCTCGGTATCACAAAAGCTTCTCTGGCTACAGATTCCTTCTTATCGGCCGCTTCCTTCCAGGAGACGACAAAAGTTCTTACAGAGGCCGCTATCAACGGTAAAGTGGATCATCTGATTGGACTGAAGGAGAACGTTATTATCGGTAAACTGATTCCGGCCGGTACTGGTATGAAGAGATACCGTTCCATCAAGCTGAATACCGATATGGAAGAAGAGGATGAGATTATGCTGGCTGACGACGATGATATCGATCTGGATATTCTTGATGAGGCAGACAGAATTGTCCTGAATGAAGATGAATTAAGCGAAGAGTAAAATAAGAGGCAGGCTCGGATGGAAAATCCGGGCCTGTTTTAGTGTGGAGATTTAGTTAAGCAGGTGAGGACGCCGCCGGTACGGTCAGCGGACGGGGGGGTGGGATTGTTTTATGAGTCTTTCGTCCCGGGGGAAGATTGTTGTGAGTTGGGACTGCGGGCGAAGATAAAGTCTGCGGAGCACACTCCCGCTCTGTGAAATG
>ERZ791922.235-NODE-235-length-43925-cov-2.962001_pt1 | contig 43925 bp, 47 predicted proteins | sample MGYA00510134_ERZ791922 | MGnify/ENA primary metagenome ERZ791922 (study PRJEB30046, sample SAMN00792101) | human gut metagenome | study: EMG produced TPA metagenomics assembly of the A metagenome-wide association study of gut microbiota in type 2... | reverse complement strand
AAGACGTAAAAGGAATGGAATGTGGCTAAAGACAATTTCAAAGCGGACGATTCGCTTACGCTCAGGCATCCGCTTTGAAATTAACGCCACACCCCATTCCTTTAAGTCTTTCCAACAGATTACTCCAAGTCACCGTCGCCACATCCCCGCCCGCCGCGAAAGGCATCCCAAATAGGTCCGCGGTTTTCTGCGTTCATCCGACCGGAAGTCCCCACAGCCAAATGCAGGATTTCAAAACGGGATGAGGGGGGAGCTTTATCAGCAAAACAGTATCTTTTCCCAGCCGGGAGATTTTCTATCACTTCCTGTGGAAAGAAAGTTACGACTCGACAGAGAAGTTCCCCCTTTCGCCTTACCTTCGAAATCCTGCCTCATGGAGCGGAGCCGAAGCCGCCCCCACACACGCTCTGAATACGCCTTCGACACACCAGGCTTCACTGTTTTCGGACTTTCTATTCAAGCCCGAGATCCCGGCAAATCCAGATTTACATCTTCTCGAACTCTATGTGTTTCTGTCTCATAAATTTCTCTACCATTTCATCCCACGCATGTTCCAGTGTCTTATCCATAGTGAATGTTTTGAAGGAAGTTCCGGTTATGCAGGACAGGCGGGTGCCGTCGAAGTGGATGTTCAGATAGAGTCCCTGCACACTGTCCGGATCCAGCGCGGGTGTGCTCTGCGTTATAAGACGCCCGATATTTTTGCGTGACAGGCTGAATATGAATCGAAAGCTTAACGGGGTGCGTTTCCCTTTGATCACAGAGAAGCAGAACTCGCGCACGTTTTTCCAGGGAGAATACTCCGGCAGATCCGCTCCGGTGTCAAAAAAATCTTTCTGGATAAAGCCATCGATCCTGAATGTATTAAATGTGACGATCTCCCCCTCAATAAAAGAAAAGTGCTCAAATGTATCCGAGAGAAGCAGATGTGACATGAATTCTTTTGTGTTTGTCAGGGAAAATGCGATCATAGCAGGCTCCTTTATTGAATATTCCTTTAGAATGTACGTTAACAGTGCTGTTTCATTGTACCACAAAAGAGAAGTGCCGTCATTGACTTTTGAGTGTAAAAAAAGTATTATTAATAGATAAAGTGGCGAATTGTTGCCATGGGATATTTGATTATAACATTGGATTCATATAGAGAGCAAGAGAGATTTATGGACAAGATAAAACGGAGAACAAAGAGACGTATTGTCCTCGGTGTGTGCATTGTGGCGGCTGTGGCTGTGCTTATCTTTATCATTCAGGGAGTGAGAGGATTGCTGCACAGAGGAGCTGATACGTCGGCTGGCGTAGAATACATTGAGAAGGAGGAGGCCGGGGATATCACTGCTATTGAAGAGAAGATCAGCCTCCTTGAGAAACAAGATGGAAGCGGGGAAGACGGACGCAGCATTAAGGAGAAATTTGCAGGAGCCGTGGTCCTGGGGGATTCCGTGGCGGAAGGGTTTGCGGAATATGATATTTTGAACGCTTCAAGCGTGGCGGCGGAAATCGGAGTGCATCTGGACGAGCTGGACGAACAGATCTCAAAGGTAAAGGAATTAAGCCCCAGCATCCTGTTTCTGTATCTGGGCATGAATGACGTGGCCGCGACGAATGGGGATGTAGAAAGGTTCGTTTCGGAATATAAGAGTGTTCTTACTCAGATCAAAGAGGAAGTACCGGATGCGCATATTTTTGTTAATTCAATTTTTCCGGTTCAGGAGAAAGCGCTGGAAGAAGAGCCGCTCCTGGAGAAAATTCCGGAATATAATGACGCGCTAAAGGAGCTGTGTGACAGCCAGACTGTGGCATTTATCGATAATACAGACCTGGTATCAGAGCAGTATTACGAGCAGGATGGAATACATTTTAAGGCAGATTTTTATCCGGTCTGGGCAGAGCATATGGCGGAGGTAGCATCGTTATGAGAACAGGTGGATTCAGGATTGCCCGTGTTATGAAATATGTTGTCCTTGTACTGACCATAGCATTTGTGGTAGTGCTTATGATATATGCCAGCGGGAGCAGCCGTCCGTTTAAAGAAGTGGAAGACGCAGTGAGCAGGTCTCTTGATAAAAGCAACCTCACCCTTCAGGATGGAGCGGCTTTTAAGAGGGAATTCGGACTAAGCGAGGCAGATTATGCAGGCGTTATGTATTATGCTTCAGAGTTCAGTATTTCTGCGGAAGAGGTGCTGGTCGTACTGGTGAAAGATGAAAGCCAGGTCCAGGAGGTCACGGAAGCGATCGACAAGCAGGTAGAGGCGAGAAAGAATGATTTTGACGGCTATGCGCCTGAAGAGGTGAAGCTGCTGGAGGATGCGAAGCAGAGCGTGAGAGGAAGGTATATCTTCTTCGCCGCCGCGCCAAAGGCAGAGGAATATCTGGAGGCATTCAGCAGCAGTCTGTAAGCCGGTGTAATGTGAAGGACATAAGGCTGTAAAGAGAGGAAGCTATTACATGTTATTCAGCAGTATTACTTTTTTGTTTTTATTTCTGCCTATTGTGATGGCAGTTTATTATATCGTTCCGGGCAGGGGGAAGAATATCGTCCTGCTGATCGCGAGTTTATTTTTCTATGCCTGGGGTGAGCCGGTCTATGTGGTGCTCATGATCCTGTCCATCTTGTTTAATTATTTCTGCGGACGCGATATTCAGGCGAATGGCGAAGATGCGGGGAAAGCAAAACTCAGCCTGGCTTTTGCGGTGACGGTCAATATACTGATTCTTGGATTCTTCAAATATTACGGATTTCTCCTTGATACAGTGAATTCACTTCTGCCGTCAGATATCCCTTACCGGGAGCTTCCCCTTCCGGTTGGAATCTCATTTTATACATTCCAGGCGATATCCTACCTTGTGGATATTTACCGGAAGAAGGCAGAGCCGCAGAAAAATATCCTTTATTTTGCGTTATATATCAGCATGTTCCCACAGCTCATCGCGGGTCCGATCGTCCGCTATGTGGATATTGAAGCTCAGCTCCGAAACAGAAAGATCTCTATCAGACGGCTGGGGCAGGGGGCGGTGTTTTTTATCATCGGCCTTGCTAAGAAGGTGATCATCGCCAACACAGCAGGCTCTGTGTTTGACCAGATATCCGGTGTACCTGCCAGCAGTTTGTCTATGCTCACGGCATGGGTTGGAGTTTTTTCTTATGCGTTCCAGATTTATTTTGATTTCAGCGGATATTCGGATATGGCTGTTGGTCTGGGAAAGATGTTTGGGTTTGAGTTTAAAAAGAATTTTGATTATCCATACATATCTAAGAGTATCACGGAATTCTGGAGGAGATGGCATATTTCTCTGAGTACATGGTTCCGGGAATATGTCTATATCCCGCTGGGCGGAAACCGCTGTTCAGTATCCAGGAACATTTTTAACCTGATGGTCGTATGGGCTCTGACCGGTATGTGGCACGGCGCTGCCTGGAATTTTATCGCATGGGGCGTATATTACGGCGTGATTCTTGTGATGGAAAAATATATTTGGGGAGATTCTCTGGAACGTCTGCCGGGAGTGGTGAGGCATATTTATACCATCATCCTGGTGCTCGTAGGATGGGTGTTCTTCTTCAGCCCGAGCCTGGGATACTCTTTGAGATATCTGGCCGCAATGGTCGGAGGCGGAGCAGGGATCGTGGATTCGAAAGGCGCATTCCTTCTCTTAACGCACTGGCTTTTATATCTTCTTGCAGTGCTCGGATCTTCAGCGCTCGGAATGCGTCTCCTTAACGCGGTGCCGCGGATGATCCGGGGGGAGAAGGCAAAAGCAGTGTCAGCGGCGGTTATTTACATGGGGATTTTTGTGGTCTCAGTCGCATTTCTTGTGACAGATACATTTAACCCGTTTTTGTATTTCAGATTTTAGGTGAGAGCTATGGAAAACAGAAAGAGAAGAGGGCGTATTGAGAGCCTGATTGGTAAAATCTTTATATTGAGCCTGTTTCTTATACTGCTCATAAATCTCATTGTCCCTGACAAAGAACAGTCAGAACAGGAAAACAGGGTGCTGGAAACCATACCAAAGCTGAGTCTTACGAGTATCCTGAACGGGGATTTTATGGAACAATGGGAAAGTTATATGAGTGATCAGTTCGCCGGAAGGAATCTCTGGAGGGGACTTAAGGTTAGCCTGGACCGGCTCGGCGGAAGCAGGATGGAGAACGGGGTGATCATCGGGAAAGATGGGCAGCTTCTTGAGGATATCGCAGTGCCGGATAGTGAACTGTTTACAGATAATATCAATGCCGTGAAAAGCTTTGCAAACACGTATTCAGACATTCCGACGACAGTTATGCTGATTCCGGATGCGGCGTGTATCCTGAGCGACAGCCTCCCGGCATTCGCTGCGGTGGAGGATCAGCGGCAGATGTTCAGTATGGTGGAACGCGGGCTTGGGGACTCTGTCAACTGGGTGGATGCGTATTCCACGCTGAATAAGCACAAAACAGAGAAGTTATACTATAAGACAGACCATCACTGGACCACCCAGGCAGCCTTCTATGTATTCCAGGATGCGGCGGCAGGTCTGGGGATTGACGGGGATGTATCAGATGATTATGTGTCTTACACTGTGACAGACAGCTTTAATGGTGTACTTGCCTCGAAGAGCGGGGTGGGGCTTGACGAAAAAGAGCAGATCGATATTTATGTGCCCACAGAAGGCGATGACGATGTGCTCGTAAACTATGTGGACGAGGCGGAGAAGCGAACCTCTCTCTATGATTCGTCAAAGCTGGAGACAAGAGATAAGTATGGCGTGTTTTTCGGAGGAAATACTTCGGTCATGGATATCAGGACCATGTCTACAAGCCCGAAGAGGCTGCTCGTGGTGAAGGATTCGTTTGCAGACTGCTTTATCCCGTTCCTTACGCCGTATTACAGAGAAATCGTAGTAGTGGATCCCAGATACTACAGCGGTACAATGACGGACATCATGGAGACATACAGGATCACGGATATACTGATCCTGTATAGTGGAAATACCTTTATGACGGACAATAATATAAGCGGGGTATTTACAGGTGAGTAATCGTATAAAAGATGAATTTATACAAAAGAAAGAGCCGATTAGGCTGAATAAATATTTAAGTGAGGCGGGCGTTTGTTCCAGGAGGGAGGCGGACCGCCTCATTGAAGCTGGTAAAGTGACTGTGGATGGGAAGACAGCGCAGACAGGTATGCGTGTGACACCGGGACAGACAGTGAAAGTCGGCTCGAAAGTTGTTTCGCGTCAGGAGGATATGATCGTGCTCGCGGTCAATAAGCCGAAAGGAATCGTCTGTACGGAGGAGAAAAGGGAGCGGAACAGTATTGTACGTTTTCTGGATTATCCTGTGCGCGTCACATATGCAGGGCGTCTGGATAAAGATTCACGGGGGCTTCTTCTCATGACGAACAACGGGGATATCATAAACCGGATGATGCGTGCCGCGAACCGCCATGAAAAAGAGTATAAAGTGACAGTAGACCGGGAAATCACAGAGGATTTTGTAAGGCAGATGTCAGAAGGAGTCCACATACTGGATACAGTGACGCGTCCGTGCAGAGTGGAAAAGATCGGGAAATATACGTTTTCTATCATACTGACCCAGGGGCTGAACCGCCAGATCCGGCGTATGTGCGAGGCGTTGGGCTATGAGGTGAGAGATCTGGTGCGTGTGAGGATTATGAACATCCGGCTTGGCAGCCTGAGAGAGGGGCAGTACAGGAAGCTTACAGATGCAGAGTTGAATGAGCTTTATGAGGAGTTAAAAGATTCGCCGTCAGAGCCCCGTCTCAGACAAGGATGACGGAAAGGGAGAGGAGATCAGATGGATAACAAAACAGAAAACAGACCGGCAGACCGGATGGAGCGGATGCGCGAACTGGTGGAGCTTTTGAACCGCGCCCGCCGCGCATACGAGCAGGATGATACAGAAATAATGAGCAATTACGAGTATGACCAGCTCTATGACGAACTCCTCGGGCTGGAAAAGGAGCTCAATACAACACTCGCGTCGAGCCCTACAGTCAATGTGGGATATGAGGTGCTGAGCGAGCTGCCGAAAGAGAGGCATGAAAGTCCTATGCTCTCGCTTGATAAGACAAAAGAGGTGGGAAGGCTGAAGGAATTTCTGGGAGACCAGAAGGCGGTCATTTCCTGGAAGCTGGACGGGCTGACCATTGTCCTCACATACAGGGGCGGCACTCTTGCAAAGGCAGTGACGCGAGGAAACGGGGAAGTAGGAGAGGTTGTCACGAACAATGCCAGAGTTTTTCAAAATCTCCCTCTTAACATCCCTTATCAGGGGGAACTTGTCCTGAGAGGAGAAGCGGTCATTTCTTATAAAGATTTTGAGAAGATCAATGAGGAAATAGGGGACGCGGACGCAAAGTATAAAAATCCGAGAAATCTGTGCAGCGGCTCTGTGCGCCAGCTCAATAATGAGATCACGGCAAAGCGGAGGGTGAGGTTTTATGCCTTTACCCTTGTGAGCGCGGAAGGCATTGATTTCCGGAATTCCCGGCAGTACCAGATGCAGTGGCTCCGGGAGCAGGGATTTGATGTAGTGGAGAATCATCTGGTCACAGGCGGGACAATTGATGAAGAAGTAGCCTGGTTTGCCCGCCATATCGAGAAAAATGAGCTGCCGTCTGACGGCCTGGTGCTGGTATACGATGATATTGCTTATGGCCAGTCACTCGGCGCTACGGCAAAATTCCCCAGAGATTCTTTTGCATTTAAGTGGGCAGATGAAATCCGGGAAACCACGCTCAGAGAGATCGAGTGGAGCCCGTCCAGGACAGGGCTGATCAATCCGGTGGCTGTCTTTGAGCCTGTTGAGCTGGAAGGTACGACTGTAAGCCGTGCCAGCATCCACAATATCAGTATTATGGAAGAACTGGAGCTTGGCGTGGGAGACCGGATTACTGTGTATAAGGCTAATATGATCATCCCGCAGATCGCAGAAAATCTGACAAGGAGCGGTGTGAAGGATATACCTGAGGTCTGTCCGGTATGCGGCGGGGCGACCAGGATCGCCATGGAAAATGAGACAAAGACATTGTATTGTACGAATCCCAAATGTCAGGCAAAGCATGTGAAATCCTTTACCCTCTTTGTGAGCAGGGACGCCATGAATATTGAGGGGCTTTCAGAAGCGACCCTTGAGAAGTTTATTGCAAACGGGTATGTGAAGGATCTGACTGATCTTTTCCATCTGGACCGGTATGCGGAAGAAATCAAAAATATGGACGGATTCGGAGAAAAATCTTATGAAAATCTCCGAAACAGCATAAATAACGCGCGTACAACGACTCTCCCAAGGCTCGTATACAGTCTCGGCATCCCGAATATCGGGATCGCCAATGCAAAAGTGATCTGCCGGGCGCTGGGGAATGACCCGGAGCGGGTAATGAATGCATCGGCAGAAGAGCTGAATGAGATCCCGGGAGTTGGAGAGGTGATCGCAAAGGCTTATGTGGATTATTTTGCCGATGAAGAACACAGAGATGTCTACAGGCGTCTTCTGGAGGAAGTCGATATCCCTAAGGAAGAAGAGACGGCGGACGGTCAGAAGTTTGCCGGGGTAAACTTTGTGATCACAGGAAGCGTGGAGCATTTTGCAAACCGCGCCGAGGTGAAAGAAGAAATCGAAAAGAGAGGGGGGAAAGTGACGGGAAGCGTAACATCAAAGACGAATTATCTTATTAACAATGATGTCAATTCTACTTCTTCTAAAAACAGAAAGGCAAGAGAACTCGGAATTCCGATCATATCAGAGGAGGAGTTCTTAAAAATGCTGGAAGGCCAGCCAGCAGAAGAGGAAGCCTGAGCATTGCGGACAGGACAGCACTGCGGCTTGAAGACGTATCAGACAAGGAAAGGCAGGGAATGCGTGAATTTAAAGACAATAAGGATTAAAGAAAGATTACAGGAAAAATTACAGGAGAAACTCAATGAGACCCTTAAGGCGGTGCTGCCGATCATTGCGATCGTGCTTGTGCTGTGCTTTACGATCGCACCGCTGGAACCGGGCATTCTGCTTGCGTTCCTCTTAGGAGCGGTGCTGCTGACTGTGGGGATGATGTTCTTTACACTGGGAGTGGATATGTCCATGACACCGATCGGCGAAAATGTAGGAACGTGTATGACACAGACAAAGAAGCTGTGGATCATGGTGCTTCTCAGTTTTATTCTCGGATTTATCGTGACGATATCTGAGCCGGATCTTCAGGTGCTTGCGGAGCAGGTTCCGGCGGTGCCGAATATGGTCCTGGTGCTTTCCGTGGCGTTCGGCGTAGGACTCTTCCTTGTGGCGGCGCTTCTCAGGATGCTTTTTAACATTACATTGGCCCATATGCTGATCGTGCTGTATGTGACCGTTTTCGGACTCGCGCTGCTGGCGCCGGGAGATTTTATTGCAGTAGCATTTGACGCGGGAGGGGTGACGACCGGTCCGATGACTGTGCCGTTCATCATGTCGCTGGGTATCGGTATCTCCGCAATCCGAAATGATGAGAGGGCAGAGGATGACAGTTTTGGGCTTGTAGCGCTTTCGTCAGTGGGTCCCATACTGTCAGTACTTGTACTCAGCCTGATCTACCGTCCCGAGAGCGCGCAGTATGTGCCGGATAACATGCCTCGTGTCGCGGATTCCGTGGAGCTGTGGGATTTGTTCGCGCATGAATTTCCGGAATACATGAAGGAAATGGCGGTGTCCCTTCTTCCGATCATTATATTTTTCATTATTTTTCAGATTGTCTTTAAAAGAATGCAGAAGAGAGCCCTGGTCAGGACTGCTGTGGGAATGGTATATACTTACGCCGGGCTTGTCCTTTTTCTTACCGGGGTAAACGCCGGTTTTATGCCGGCGGGGAGCTATCTCGGTCAGGTGCTGGCGGATAACCCGTACCGGTGGGTGATCGTTCCCATCGGCATGATCATCGGTTATTTCATTGTCCGGGCCGAGCCGGCGGTGTTTGTGCTGACTCATCAAGTGGAGGATATTACATCCGGGGCGATCAGCGCAGGTTCTATGAGTCTGAGTCTTTCCGTCGGAGTGGCGGTGTCTCTCGGACTGGCAATGATCCGGGTGCTGACCGGGATTTCTATTTTCTGGTTTGTGATACCCGGATATGCGGCGGCGCTTATCCTTTCATTTTTTGTCCCAAAGATATTTACTGCGATCGCGTTTGATTCGGGTGGTGTGGCGTCCGGACCGATGACGGCGACCTTCCTGCTGCCATTCGCTATCGGCGCGTGTGTAAGCATTGGCGGAGATATCGTAACCGATGCGTTTGGGGTGGTGGCGATGGTCGCCATGACACCGCTGATCACGATACAGATCCTGGGACTTGTTTATCAGTTCCGTTCAAAACATGCAGAGAATGCCGGGGCAGAGGGCAAGGACTCCGTATTTGCTCAGCTTTCGGATGATGAGATTATAGAACTTTAAGAGGTATGGTATGAGTGAGATATATTTGCTGATGACGATTACAAAGCGGGCCATGGGAAGGAGACTTCTGTCATGCTATGAACACAACGGGCTCTCAGCAGTGCTGTGTACTCTGGCAAGAGGGACTGCGACCAGTGAGATCCTGGACTGCCTGGGTCTGGAAATGACGGAGAAAACCGTTATGATGGCAGTTATAACAGATGAGACATGGAAAAATGTAAAACGGGATATGGAGGAAAGCCTTCAGATCGATGTCCCCGGGACGGGGATCGCATTCCTTGTTCCTGTATCAAGTATTGGAGGCGGGAAATTATTCCGGTTTCTTTTAGATGGACAGATGTATGAGAGAGAAGAGGAGAATGTGATGAAGAACACGAAATATGAATTGATCGTTGTGATAGCAAACCACGGGTACAGTGAAGAAGTGATGGAGGCGGCCAGAGCGCAGGGCGCCGGAGGCGGGACGGTCATTCATGCAAAAGGGACCGGGTTGGAAAAGGCAGAGAAGTTCCTTGGCGTGTCTATCGCGGATGAGAAAGAGATGATCTTCATTGTGGCAAAGGCTGAGATGAAGAATTCTATTATGCGTTCAATCATGGAAAACGCAGGATTGGGGAGCAAGGCAAAATCAGTTGTATTCTCACTTCCGGTGACAGATACGGCGGGACTGCGCCTCCAGGAGATTCAGTAGGGGCGCTGAGGGAGGTTTTGTACGTTTAGAAAAACTTCATTTGTATAAGGAATGCAAGTGTACTATAATAAAAGGCATCCGGGGAAACCGTTTGCAACGGATCCACAGGAAATGCTTGGAGTATAGAAGGGAACGATTTATGTCAGATCAGGATTTCATCTTAGAAGATGAGAAAGATAAAGAAATAAACATGAAAACCAGTATGGGCGGACAGGATGATCAGCCGGAGAAAGACGTGGATTCAGGGAATGATTCTGCCGAGGGAACAGTCAAAGACGAGATTGCTGCCACTGAGAAAAACGACGGGGACAGTGACGATGAGTATGAAAAGATTTGTTTTATCTGCCATCGTCCGGAGAGCGTGACCGGGAAGATGATCGAGCTTCCGAATAATATTACTGTATGCCCGGACTGTATGCAGAAGAGCTTTGACGCCATGACCAGTGGAGCAGTGGATCTGAACCGGCTGATGAATACGCCGGGGGTTCAGTTCCTTAATCTTTCTGACCTTGAGAACATGCAGCCCAGACAGCAGAAGATCAAGAAAAAGAAAGAAAAACCGAAGGAGTTCCACCAGCTTGATATCAAGAAGATACCTGCTCCACATAAGATCAAGGCAAGGCTGGACGATTATGTAGTGGGGCAGGAATATGCCAAGAAAGCGATGTCTGTAGCAGTATATAATCACTATAAGCGTGTGGCGGCAGGCACAGCGGATGACATTGAGATTGAAAAATCGAATATGCTCATGATCGGACCGACCGGGAGCGGTAAAACTTACCTTGTCAAGACGCTGGCCCGCCTTCTTGACGTGCCTCTGGCGATTACGGACGCTACGTCTCTGACAGAGGCAGGCTACATAGGCGATGACATTGAAAGCGTTGTTTCCAAGCTCCTTGCGGCCGCGGACAATGATGTGGAGAAAGCAGAGCAGGGGATCATCTTTATTGATGAGATCGATAAGATCGCGAAGAAACAGAATTCCAACCAGAGGGATGTAAGCGGTGAATCTGTCCAGCAGGGAATGCTGAAACTTCTGGAAGGAAGCGATGTGGAAGTCCCGGTAGGGGCGAACAGCAAGAACGCTATGGTTCCCCTGACCACGGTAAATACGAAGAATATTCTATTTATCTGCGCGGGAGCGTTCCCTGACCTGGAAGGTATTATCAGGGAAAGGCTTCAGAAGAAGACCTCCATGGGATTTAATGCAGAACTGAAAGATAAATATGAAAATGACAAGGATATCCTTTCTAAAGTAACGGTGGAAGATTTGAGAAAATTCGGCATGATCCCGGAATTTCTCGGAAGGCTTCCTATCATCTTCACTCTTAAAGGTCTGGACAAAGATATGCTTGTCAAGATACTCAAAGAGCCTAAGAATGCAATCCTGAAGCAATACCAGAAGCTGCTCGCACTGGACGAGGTGAAACTGGATTTCAATGAAGACGCGCTTGAAGCGATCGCGGAGAAAGCGATGAAGAAGGATACCGGAGCCCGTGCCCTGCGCGCGATCATCGAGGAGTTTATGCTGGATATCATGTATGAGATACCAAAGGATGACAGTATTGGAGAGGTGGTCATTACCAGAGAGTATATCGAAGGGACCGGGGGGCCGATCATACGGCTCCGGGGACAGGAAGTGCCCCTGTTGGGATAAATTGTTCTGCTGCGGATTCCTGCAGCGGTTAATGGCGCCTGCAGGATTCGATGAGCGCAGAAAACCGCAGATTCATTTCATGAGTCTGCGGTTTTCTGTTGTTTTACCTCAGCTTAGTTTCGAACAAAGTAAGATTTCAGTGCTTATGGCGCTTGAATATTGAACTGGTCATCTGCACTGTCCTGTCGATCTGTTCCTGCTCTTCTTTGCTTTTCCCCTGTTTCAGTATTTCCAGGATCAGGGTGACTTCATCGGGGGTGAATTGGATCCCTTGTCTGTTTGCGCTGGTGATTAAGGCCAGCATGACGGGGGCGAGGTCTTTTCCTGTTTTACCCGAGGTTTTCGACGCCGCCATCCGGATTAGTTCCAGTTTGGCGGGATCTATATTCTTCATTGCCGGATTGTTCATCCACTCTTCCGCTGTCATTTATATCATCTCCTTTCTGAGGGCTGCTTTCAGCCTGGGAAAACATATCGCTGTATATGTGGAACATCTCCTGCTGTTCCGGGGATAGGATTCCTGACAGAAGATCCATCGGATTCATTCCTGTATCTCCGGATTCTGAAGAGGATGCGCTCTGCATCATTTCCATGACAGACATCATTTCCCTTAAGTTGAGTATCATATCCAGGGCAGAGATCTCGCGGGGTTTTAGATAGGGGCGGAAACTGTTGAGCAGATCGATTGGGGATGGATTTTCTTCATCTCTGAGCGTCTGTGCCCTGACAGCCCCCCTCCCTCCGCTGAATATGCGGATAGTTTCCCTGAGTTCCATGATTTTTACACAGGCTGCGAGCATTTGCCGTTTGGATGCAGGAGCATAGGGGATCAGCAGTTTCATGATCTGCAGTTCCGGAGAAGTAATCAGATCGTCAAAAGGGGTCATTGGTCCGGGAAGATTTTTATCCATACAGACTCCTGCATATAGCGTTGTAAATATATATGTTGCTGTGTATATATTTATGAATTGTGGAAAAGATGTAAAATGAACTTCCACGCACAGGACAGAAAACGGAGTGCAGAAGCCGGCGGGCACGGTTCATAAAGCAGGTTCATAAAATAATAAGGAACAAAGAGAAAGGGATGAAAAGACAGTGTCAAGAAAATTAATTATTGACGGCAACGCCGTATATGAAATCGATGAAGATTGTATGCTGAAAAGACGTCTGATTGAGCAGGAGAGAGAAAAAGCTGAAAAAAGAGGGCAAAAAGATGCAGGCAGTAAGAATCAGACGGAAAAAAAGAATATCATGTGATGGAAACGGGATGTGCGGATGTGTACATCCCGTTTTAAAATGTGCAAGGACAAATGTGCAAGGGGTCAGACCCCTCTGAAGAGGGGTCTGACCCCGATTGGTCAAGCTGTCAGAATTTTTCGAATTGATCAGCAGCCGCATCCGTTGTTGCCGAATCCGCCGCAGCAGAAGAGCAGAAGGATGATCCACAGGCAGCTGTCATTTCCGCATCCGTTGCCGCTGAATGTGTTACCGCCGCATCCGCCGCAGCAGCAAAGCAGGAGAATGATCCACAGGCAGGAAGACATTCCGTTTCCGTTGTCGCATCCGCATCCACAGTTTGTAGCAGTTAATTCACTCATGTTAAATCCTCCAATTAGGTTATTGTTTACAGTTTTATAGTATGCAGAGCGTGAAAAGTGGTTACAGCATTGGGAAGGATATGAGAAATGCTGCTGCCACGGACAAAAATCGGAGTAGGAGAATATTCTGATTAAAAAGGGCTTTATTATGAGATGGGTAAAACAGACGGTCAGTTATTGGTGTGATGATATAAAATCAGGAAAATGTATGGGTAAGGGAGTGTGTATTGCGGTACTTGATACAGGGATATCTGATCATCCCGACCTGGAAGGCCGTACAGTTGGATTCAGAGATTTTGTCGGAAATTCAATGAAATATAATGATGACAGCGGGCATGGGACTCATGTGGCGGGAATCCTTTCGGGAAGCGGCAGGGTGTCGAATGGTCTGTATGCGGGAATGGCTCCGGAAGCATCGCTTCTCGTGGGAAAGGTACTGGACCGTGAGGGAAACGGCAATGTGGAAAATGTTATAGCGGGGATCCGGTGGATATTGGAGCAAAAAGACAGGTATGGAGTAAGAATCGTAAATATCTCGGTTGGCACACAGCCGGATCTTGCGATGTATCAAAAATGTTTGTTTTTGGATGCTGTGGAGGAATTATGGGACAGCGGGCTGGTGGTGGCAGTGTCAGCGGGAAATTATGGTCCGGGCACAGGAACTGTTGCGGTGCCTGGCACCAGCCGCAAGGTGATTACTGTGGGTGTGCCGGATACAGAGTTTCCTCCTGTGCAGAGACGCAGAAAAATTGTAAATTATTCCGGACGGGGACCTACCGGGGAATGTGTTGTAAAGCCGGATGTGTTTGCGCCCGGGACGGGGATCATAAGCTGCAACGGCAGATACGGGCGGCCGGGGGAACATCCGTATACAATGAAAACAGGAACATCGATGGCTACCCCGGTAGTTTCGGGAGCGGTTGCATGTCTGTTGTCCAAATATCCGGATATGACAAATGTAGAAGTGAAGCTGCGATTGAGGGAATCCTGTGTAAAGATCCCGGGGACTGAATCAGGGTGGGGGATGCTTAATGTGGATCGACTGTTAAAAGCGTAAAGAAAAAATACTTGACACTGTTCTTTGGTTCGTGTATGATAGCAAAGGTGACAGCAATGGATAAGATTTTAGAGCAGGCGTTATTATACGATTTTTACGGGGAGCTCCTGACTGAGCACCAGAAAGAGATATACGAGCAGTTTGTCCTGGACGACCTTTCTCTCAGCGAGATTGCAGAAAGTGAAGGAATCAGCAGGCAGGGCGTGCATGACCTTGTCAAGCGGTGCCAGAAAGCTCTGGAGGGCTATGAGGCAAAGCTGCATCTGGTCGAAAAATTTCTCACGGTGAAGAAGAAGGTTGCCCAGATTGACAGAGTTCTGGAAGAATGGGAGCGGGAAAAGGAAGATCCGGAAGAAATCATAGAACGGATCCGGGATATTTCTTCGGAGATCATTGAGGAATTGTAGAATATAAAAGATATAATACGGCATAGAGGAGTTATAGAATGGCATTTGACAGCTTAACAGAAAAACTTCAGAATGTTTTCCGTTCTCTGCGCAGCAAGGGACGCCTTACGGAGGATGACGTAAAGGCGGCGCTCAGAGAGGTCAAAATGGCTCTTTTGGAAGCGGACGTAAATTTTAAAGTTGTAAAAAGCTTTATAAAAGACGTTCAGGAACGGGCTGTCGGACAGGATGTAATGAATGGTCTGAATCCCGGGCAGATGGTGATCAAGATTGTAAATGAGGAGCTTATCAAGCTTATGGGCTCTGAGACAACAGAGATCAAGCTTCAGCCGGGAAGCGCGATGACTGTCATTATGATGGCCGGTCTTCAGGGAGCCGGTAAGACGACCACTACGGCAAAGCTGGCGGGGAAATTTAAATTAAAAGGAAAGAAGCCCCTTCTTGTGGCATGTGACGTATATCGTCCGGCTGCGATCAAACAGCTCCAGATCAACGGAGAAAAGCAGGGCGTGGAAGTGTTCTCCATGGGAGATAAGAACCGCCCGGCAGATATTTCGAAAGCAGCGGTCCAGCATGCTGCTAAGAACGGCAATAATATCGTGATCCTGGATACGGCAGGACGCCTTCATATTGATGAGGATATGATGGCGGAACTGCAGGAGATCAAGCAGGCTGTGGATGTCCACCAGACAATCCTTGTGGTCGACGCTATGACAGGACAGGACGCTGTGAATGTGGCAGGGACTTTTAACGATAAGATCGGTATAGACGGGGTCATCGTCACGAAGCTGGACGGCGATACAAGAGGCGGTGCCGCATTGTCGATCAAGGCAGTGACAGGAAGACCGATCCTTTACGTTGGTATGGGAGAGAAACTCTCTGATCTGGAGCAGTTTTATCCTGACAGGATGGCGTCCCGCATCCTTGGGATGGGAGACGTTTTAACACTGATCGAGAAAGCAGGGGCTGAGATCGATCAGGAGAAAGCCATGCAGATGGCTGACAAGATGAAAAAGGCTCAGTTTGATTTTGACGACTATCTGATGAGTATGGAGCAGATGCGCAAAATGGGCGGTCTGTCCAGTATCATGGGCATGATGCCGGGGATGGGCGCGCTGGGCGGAAAAGGCAAGATGCCGGATCTCGATTCAGAAGAAAATGAAAAGAAAATGGCGAGGATGGAGGCAATGATCCATTCCATGACGCCGGAGGAAAGACGTGATCCGGATATACTGAACCCATCCAGGAAGCACCGCATCGCAAGAGGCGCGGGCGTGGATATCGCCGAGGTAAACCGGATGGTAAAACAGTTTAATGAATCCAGGAAGATGATGAAAAAGCTTCCGGGGATGCTGGGCGGCAGAGGTGGCAAGAAGGGCAGGTTCAGGCTTCCCTTTTGACACATAGATCTTGCCGGAGGCGGCCGGCTGCGTATGCGGCGGGGCTGACGGCAGAAGCAACAATATAAAAAAGAAAGAAAAACAGAGGTGACAAAAATGGCAGTAAAGATCAGATTAAGAAGAATGGGACAGAAGAAAGCTCCTTTTTATAGAATCGTGGTAGCTGATTCAAGATCCCCGAGAGACGGAAGATTCATCGAAGAGATCGGAACATACGATCCGAACTGTGATCCGAGCGCGATCAAGGTTGATGAGGAAGCAGCTAAGAAATGGCTGAATAACGGTGCACAGCCGACAGAAGTTGTCGGTAAGATCTTCAAGGCAGCAGGTATCGAGAAATAAGATGTCTTTGCGGAGGTGCGCAAATGAAAGAATTAGTTGAAGTTATCGCAAAAGCGCTTGTAGACCATCCGGACGAGGTCTCTGTTAATGAGAAGCAGGAAGGAAAGACTACTGTACTGGAACTTCATGTAGCTGAAGGCGACATGGGAAAAGTGATCGGTAAGCAGGGGCGCATCGCGAAGGCGATCCGTTCTGTTGTGAAAGCAGCGGCTGCAAAAGAAGATAAGAGGGTCGTTGTTGATATTGTATAGCATTAGATGCGTGGAAAAGGGGGACTGTCTTCATAGACATGAAGCGGCTGCCCCTTTCTTTTTCCTAAAAAGGCAGTGGAAAGGAAAGCAAAAAAGATGGAACAGTTTCTTCAGGTGGGGGTGATTTCCTCTACCCATGGAATACGGGGCGAGGTGAAAGTTTTCCCGACAACGGATGATCCCTTGCGTTTTAAAAAATTGAAAAAAGTGCTTTTGGACGCCGGAAGAGAACAGCTTGAACTGGAAGTCCAGTCGGTAAAGTTCTTCAAGCAGTTTGTGATCGTAAAGTTTACAGGCATTGACAATATAAATGATATCGAAAAATATAAGGGCAAAGGACTCTTTGTCCCAAGAGAGGATGCGGTGCCTCTGGATGAGGACGAATATTATATCGCAGATCTGATCGGCATGGAGGTCTTTACCGAAGATGGGCGCTTTGGTGTTGTCAAAGATGTGATGGAGACAGGGGCAAATGAGGTTTATATCGTGGAATCAGATGATCACGGTGAGGTCCTTATCCCTGCGATCCGTCAGTGCGTCCTTGATGTAAATGTAGAAGAAAAGAAAATGCTGGTCCGCCTGCTGGACGGGCTGATTTAAGGATCAGGCATTTGAAAAGGAGATCAGAAATATGAATTTTCATATACTTACACTGTTCCCTGATATGGTTATGGACGGGCTGAATACAAGCATCATCGGGAGAGCTGTAAACGCTGGTCTTCTCTCCATAGAGGCAGTCAATATCAGAGATTATGCTTTTAACAAGCACCAGAGTGTGGATGATTATCCATACGGCGGCGGCGCAGGGATGCTTATGCAGGCGGAGCCGGTTTATCTTGCTTATGAAGCTGTGGCAGGGAAGATTGCGGAACGCGGGCATGAGGAACAGACCGGGAGAAAACCCCGCGTTGTATATCTCTCTCCCCAGGGGGATGTGTTTAATCAGAAAATGGCAGAAGAACTGGCGCAGGAGGAAGATCTGATCCTGCTCTGCGGGCATTATGAGGGGATCGATGAGCGTGTGCTGGAAGAGATCGTGACAGATTATGTATCCATCGGAGATTATGTGCTTACAGGCGGAGAGCTGCCGGCGATGGTCATGGTGGACGCGATTTCCCGGCTTGTGCCCGGTGTGCTTCACAATGATGTGTCTGCGGAGTTTGAGTCGCTTCAGGATAATCTTCTGGAGTATCCGCAGTATTCCAGGCCGGAAGAGTGGCATGGCAAGAAAGTCCCTCCGGTACTTTTGTCAGGACATCATGCGAATATTGAAAAATGGCGCAGGGAGCAGTCCATTTTAAGAACATACGAGAGAAGACCGGACTTGTTTGAAAAATGCGAGCTGACAGAGAAAGAGCGGAAGTGGCTGGAAGAAACAGTCAGTAGAGAAGAAATTGTCTGATATAGAGAATACGAGGGAGAAAATCAAATCCACCACTTGAAAAACCTGAAAAAGTATGGTAAACTACAACAGTTGTGAAAAGAAGAGCGATGGTCCTCTGGCACCAAGAGTGTTAAGAACGTCAAATATGAAGGAGGTCACACAAAATGAACGAGATCATCAAGAAGATCGAAGCTGAGCAGTTAAAGGAGAACGCGCCGGAATTTAATGTTGGCGATACTGTAAGGGTACACGCTAAGATTAAAGAGGGTAACCGCGAGAGAATCCAGGTTTTTGAAGGAACAGTCCTGAAAAGACAGGGAGGCGGCGCAAGAGAGACTTTCACAGTGAGAAAGACATCTAACGGAATCGGTGTTGAGAAGACATGGCCGATCCACTCTCCGCACGTTGAGAAGGTAGAGGTTGTCCGCAGAGGTAAAGTAAGAAGGGCAAAACTGAACTACTTAAGAAAACGCGTTGGAAAAGCTGCGAAGGTAAAAGAATTAGTAAAATAGTTGATCATGAGAGGGACAATTACAGAACTGTATATTGTCCCTTTTTGAATATACAGGGCTGATCTGGAGGAAGTATGCAGGGTTTGGATTTCCGGAAAAAGCGGGGAAAGAAAGTAAAGAAGCCCGGCGCGGGAAGAAAGAGAGCTGCGCGCGGAGGGCTCAGGTTTGAGACTGAAAAAAAGAGAGGGCTGCATTTTGCCCAGGAGAAGGATCCTGACAGCAGGATCGGAGCAAAAGGAATCATTCTGTGGATCGTAGAGATCCTGATCGTCTGTATGGCGGCAGTGCTGCTCGTGGCAGCATTTGGACAGAGGGTAAGCATCGCCGGTGACTCCATGGCGCCTGTGCTGAAGAACGGAAATGTTATCCTCATTAACCGGGCGGTTTATCATTTTAAAGACCCGGCGAGAGGAGATATCATTGCTTTTTCACAGACAGGAGACAGGCATGATTCTGTAAAAAGGATCGTGGGACTCCCGGGGGAGACCGTGCAGATTACGGATGGAAAAATCCTGATCGATGGAGAAGAACTGACCACGGATATCTATGTATCCGGGATCGAGTATGCAGGTCTGGCGGAGGAACCGATTGAACTGGGAAATGACGAGTATTTTGTGATGGGGGATAATGGCACGTCGAGCGATGACAGCAGAGATCCGGGCACCGGAAACGTGAAAAGAGAAGATATACGAGGCGAGGCATGGTTTGTAGTGTCTCCGTCAGAAGACAGAGGTCCTGTCTGACCGGAAACGGCCAGAGGGAAAGATAATCGAAGCTGAAAATAACCGTGCCGCCAAACAAGGCGGCGGAATGGAGAGGATATATGCATTTTCAATGGTATCCTGGGCATATGACAAAGGCCCGCAGGATGATGCAGGAAAATATAAAGCTGATCGATCTGATCATTGAGCTGACAGACGCCAGGATTCCGCTGAGCAGCAGGAATCCGGACATTGATGAGCTGGGAAGGAATAAAGCGCGGCTGATCCTTTTGAATAAGGCAGATCTGGCGGAGGAGGCTCTCAGTGATGAGTGGGTGGATTACTTCCGGGGAAAAGGCTATTCGGCAGTAAAGGTAAATTCCAAAAAAGGCGGAGGTATCAAGTCCATCCAGTCTGTTATCCAGGAGGCATGCCGGGAGAAAATGGAGAGAGACCGTAAGAGAGGAATCTTAAACAGGCCGGTGCGCGCTATGGTTGTGGGCATACCTAATGTGGGGAAATCTACTTTTATCAATTCCCTTGCGGGAAAAGCGTGTGCCAAGACAGGGAACAAGCCGGGCGTCACAAAGGGAAAACAGTGGATCCGGCTGAATAAAAATGTAGAGCTTCTGGATACGCCGGGTATCCTTTGGCCGAAGTTTGAGGATCAGGAGGTGGGGCTGAAACTGGCTTTTATCGGTTCCATCAAGGATGAGATCCTTCAGACTGAGGAGCTGGCGGCTGAACTGGTTAAATTTATGAACATCAGTTATCCGGGCACACTGGAACAAAAATACAGTATACCGTCATCAGAGGATGCTTACGAATGTCTGCGGAATATCGCAGAGAGCAGGCACTGCCTTGTGCGCGGAAGCGAGCTGGATACCGAAAAAGCCGCATCGATCCTGCTGGACGATTTCCGGGGCGGAAAGCTGGGGCGCATTACCCTGGAAAAGCCGGAAGCTTAACAGGAAGGAAGACATAAATGAAAGGCATAATCAGGGAACTTTTTGGTTTTATTGTATTTATTGTGATCGTTGCTGCCGTATCTTATTTTGTAGTTGCGTTTGTCGGACAGAGGACTCAGGTGAGCGGGGAATCCATGGAGACTACGCTTGCTGACGGCGATCATCTCATTGTGGATAAAATATCGTACCGCTTCCGTGACCCAAAGCGATATGATATTGTCGTGTTTCCGTACCGATATGAGGAAAACACATATTATATCAAGAGGATCATCGGGCTTCCGGGTGAGACAGTGCAGATCGCGGACGGATATGTATATATAAACGGCGTTCTGTTAGATGAGCATTATGGAAACGAAGTTATGAATAATCCGGGTCTGGCTGCGGAGCCGATCACGCTGGGAGCAGATGAGTATTTTGTGCTCGGAGATAACCGGAACAACAGCCAGGACAGCCGTTCCGCAAATGTGGGCGTGATCCACAGGGACGAGCTGCTGGGGCGCGCGTGGATACGTATCTGGCCGCTTGATAAATTCGGAGTGATCAAACATGAATAAAAAAAGCATTTCACAGATAAAAGAAGAATTTGAACAGGCAGATGCCGCGCAGAGAGCGGTATTATATGAGGTTTACAGCTCTGATGACTGCGCCGGAGTGAAAAAGCTGGTCAGCGCGTACAGGAAGAAGGAGGAAGCCCTGCAAAAAGAGCGCATGCGTCTGGAAGATATGCGAAGTTTTGAGCATAAGTACAGTACATACAGTCTGATCTGCGGGATCGACGAGGCCGGAAGAGGACCTTTGGCCGGTCCGGTGGTGGCAGGGGCGGTTATCCTGCCTAAGGAATGCGAGATACTTTACCTTAACGATTCTAAAAAACTTTCTCCTGCAAAGAGAGAGGCTCTTTATGAGGAGATCATGGAAAAAGCGGCTGCTGTGGGCGTGGGCATGGCGTCTCCGGCGAGGATCGATGAGATCAATATCCTTCAGGCAACTTATGAGGCAATGAGGGAGGCGGTCGCCAATCTCGGCGTCACCCCGGAACTTCTTCTGAATGATGCGGTAACCATACCGGATGTCAGTATCCCGCAGGTGCCGATCATCAAGGGAGATGCCAAAAGCGTGTCTATCGCCGCTGCCAGCATTATCGCCAAAGTGACGAGGGACAGGCTGATGGTACAGTATGATAAGATCCTGCCCGGATACGGGTTCGCGCGGCACAAAGGATACGGATCAAAGGACCATATTGAGGCGATCCGGCGTTTGGGACCGACACCGATCCACAGACAGACTTTTATAAAAAATTTTGTTGTATGAAGATGCATCGGCGAGGGTGGTGCTCACCGGGAACAGGCTGACAAGCGGAGATATGGCTGGAAGAAGACAAAAAGAATTTCAGGAGAATAAGAGAAAGAGCACCAGGCAGACCGGGGCGGCTTATGAGCGCGCGGCTGGGTATTATCTGGAACAGCTGGGCTATGAGGTTCTGGAATATAATTACAGGTGCAGGGCGGGAGAAATCGACCTGATCGCGAAGGATGGAGAATACCTGGTATTCTGCGAGGTCAAGTACCGCTCTGACGTCAGGAAAGGAAGTCCTCTGGAGGCAGTGAGTATGGGGAAACAGAGGACGATCTTCCGGTGTGCCATGTTTTATTTGTCTGAGAACCATATAGAGGATATGCCGTGTCGGTTTGATGTGATCGGGATAGAAGGGACGAAAGTGACACATATTAAAAATGCATTTGCGGGGTGAAAAAATGAGCCTGGGACTGAAGTATAAAGATGAGAGGCATGTTTTTGACGAGGCAGGCGGGGAGACGCCATATCTGAAGTATCCAATGTTTGAGAAGACGGGAATTGTGCGGCATGGGTTTTCCACCCGGATGGGCGGCGTCAGCGAGGGATGTTATGCATCGCTGAACCTCAGTTTTGAGCGGGGCGATAGGGAAGAAGCTGTCAGGGAGAATTTTCGGCGGATCGGGGCTGCTATTGGCGTGCGCTGTGAGGACATGGTGCTTTCTCGGCAGACCCACACTACGAATGTGCGGGTGGTTACAGAGGTTGACAGGGGAAAAGGTATTGTCAGAGAGAGGGATTACACAAATGTGGACGGGCTGGTCACAGATGTGCCGGGGATCTGCCTTGTGACTTCTTATGCGGATTGTGTGCCATTGTATTTTGTAGATCCGGTGAAAAAGGTGATCGGCCTGAGTCACTCCGGCTGGCGTGGGACCGTAGGAAAGATCGGGAAGAAGACCGTTGAGGTTATGAAAGATACGTTCGGATCAGATCCGGGGGATATCCTTGCGGCAGTGGGACCGTCTGTGTGCATGGACTGCTATGAAGTGAGCGGGGATGTGATAGAGAGGGTGAAAGAAGCCTTTGCAGAACATCTCTGGGAGCAGCTCTTTTACAGAAAGCCGGATGGAAAATATCAATTGGATCTCTGGAAGGCCAATGAACTTATCTTCAGGGAAGCAGGCATCCGGCCGGAACATATTGCGGTGACAAATGTGTGCACGCACTGCAACAGCACGATCTTTTATTCGCACCGCGCTGCTGGTGACAAAAGGGGAAACCTGTGCGCGTTTCTCGCTTTGAAATAGATGACAGGAGGAAGGCATGATGGGAATTGATACTATACTATCCGCAGCGGTATTGGCTGTTGACGTCACAAGTGAATCACTTGGTTCTGATGTACAGGAATCTGTACAGGGAGTGACTTCTGAGGCGACTCAGGAAGTTAGTCAGATGGTGCAGTTTTTTGAAGACCATATTCCTGATCTTGTAGCTTTCGGTATCCAGGTGCTGCTGGCGCTCGTATTCTTCTTTGTGGGAAGCAAAGTTATCAAATGGATTCGTAAAATCGTAAGAAAGTCTTTTGAGCGGGCAAACGCGGACGCGGGGGTCAGCCAGTTTGTTGATTCTATGCTGAAGTTCGGACTATACGCGCTCCTGATCTTTATCATTGCGACTAAATTCGGAGTAGAGTCTTCGTCTGTGGCAGCGCTGATCGCATCGGCCGGAGTGGCTGTAGGTCTTGCCCTTCAGGGAAGCCTGTCCAATTTTGCGGGCGGAATACTGATCCTTCTGCTGAAACCGTTCGCAGTCGGCGACTATATTATCGTTACCCAGGAAGGGATCGAGGGAACGGTAAAGGAGATTCAGATCTTTTATACAAAGCTTGCTACAGTAGATAATCAGACTGTGGTTGTTCCTAACAGCATTCTGACCAACAACAGTCTGACAAATGTAACCGCCCGCCCGGAGCGTAAACTGGACCTGAAAGTAGGGATTTCCTATGATGCAGATCTTAAAAAAGCTAAATCCCTGATCGAGGATATGCTCCTGCATGATGAGAGTATCATACAGGATGAAGAGATACGGGTATTTGTAGCTTCGCTTGGAGACAGCGCAGTGATGATCGGCCTGCGGGCATGGGTGAAGACAGAAGAATACTGGGCGACAAGATGGAGGCTGATGGAAGAGATAAAGCTGACTTTTGACGCGGAGGGAATAGATATACCTTACAACCAGCTTACAGTGCATGTGCGGGAAGAAGGATAATTTTACCGGGACACATAGAAAAATAAAAAGCGCAGTTCCATTAAAACGGACTGCGCTTTTATTAAAATAAGAAAGCCGGAAATCAGACTTGAACTGACGACCCCTTCATTACGAGTGAAGTGCTCTACCGACTGAGCTATTCCGGCTTAGAATCATCATTTCTGACGAACCTTGCTTATTATATCTCGTTTTCGGGGAAATTTCAACTATTTTTTTATTTTCTTATATAGTCCTCATATGCTATACTATTTAGGATGTATCAGCGCCGGTGCAGATCGGTGCTGTATTAATGTTGGGAGGCAGATAGCATGAAACCATCAGAAGAAACAGTTCAGGTATTTATGAAAGACCGTTTTGCTACAGAGAATGGGGCGGTGATCGACGAGGTGGACGACCACTATGCGAAGTGCAGCCTGAAGATAGAAGACAGACATAGAAATGCGATGGGCGCGGTCATGGGTGGCGTCTATTTTACACTGGCGGATTTTGCGCTGGCCGTGGCGAGTAACTGGCAGGAGATGGGAAGTGTTTCTCTTAATTCGGAGATCGCATATCTTACCGCTGCAAAAGGCGAAAAACTGACTGCCGAGGCGGTATGCATAAAGAATGGCAGAACGACAGGATATTATAAGATTGATGTCAGGGATGAGTTTGGAAATCTTGCTGCGGCTGTGACTGCTACGACATTCCGGGTGTCTAAATAAGAGTGGAGGTAGAAAGACTTATGAAATCAAAAGTTTATTTTACAGATATGAGGGCTCTTTCAGGTACAAATCTGCCGGATAAACTGAAAAAACTCATCAAAAAAGCGGGAATTGGAGAGATTGATTTTAACAAAAAAATGACGGCTGTAAAGATTCATTTTGGCGAGCCTGGCAACCTGTCTTTCCTTCGTCCGAACTATGCGAAGGCTGTGGCTGATGTAGTGAAGGAGCTGGGAGGCCGTCCTTTCCTGACAGATTGCAATACACTCTATGTCGGCAGGAGGAAAGACGCTCTGGAGCATTTGAGCACTGCTTATGAGAATGGGTTCAATATCCTCTCTACAGGATGTCATATCATCATTGGCGACGGGCTCAAAGGCACAGATGATGTAAGCGTGCCGGTAAAGGGAGGAGAAATGGTAAAAGAGGCAAAGATAGGACGTGCTGTCATGGATGCGGATGTATTTATAAGCCTGAGCCACTTTAAGGGGCATGAGCTGACAGGGTTTGGAGGATGCTTTAAAAATATCGGTATGGGCTGCGGAAGCCGCGCCGGAAAGATGGAACAGCATAACAGCGGCAAGCCTTCGGTGGATCAGTCCGTATGTGTCGGCTGCCGTGTCTGTTCAAAGAACTGCGCCCACGATGCGATCTCGTTTCCGGAGAAAAAAGCCTTTATAGACCACACAAAGTGTGTCGGCTGCGGACGGTGTCTCGGGGCATGCAACTTTGACGCTATTTATAATGAGAATTCGTCTGCTGTGAAAGATTTGAATATGAAGATGGCGGAGTACACAAAGGCAGTGGTTGACGGGCGTCCTGCCTTCCACATTAATCTGGTGGTCGATGTGTCGCCTTACTGTGACTGCCATCCGGAGAATGATGTGCCGATCCTGCCGGATATCGGAATGTTCGCAAGCTTTGACCCGGTTGCTCTGGATCAGGCGTGCGCAGATGCATGTAATGCGCAGCAGCCTGTGCCGGGAAGCATCCTGGATGAGAACATGCATGCGGAAGGGTTCTGTGACCATCATGATCATTTCATAAATACTACGCCTGAAAGCGAGTGGGAGACCTGCCTTGCACATGCAGAGAAGATCGGGCTGGGTAGCAGAGAGTACGAATTGATTGAAGTAAAATAATATAATAAAATGTGCAAGGGGTCAGACCCCTTTTAAGAGGGGTCTGACCCCATTGGGGAGATTTTTCAGAAAAGAGAGGAAAGTGTAAATGAAAAGAGAAAAATTCGGCACCCGGCTGGGATTTATTCTGATTTCAGCAGGCTGTGCCATCGGGCTGGGAAATGTATGGAGATTCCCGTATATTACCGGGCAGTATGGCGGGGCGGCTTTCGTCCTGATTTATCTCGTATGCTTAGTCATGCTGGGGCTTCCTATTATGATTATGGAATTTTCTGTGGGACGCGCCGCAGGATGCAGCATTGCCAGAGCTTTTGATAAACTGGAACCCTTGGGGACAAAATGGCACTGGTATAAATGGTTTGGCATAGCGGGTAATTATCTTCTGATGATGTTTTATACAACGATCGGTGGATGGCTTTTGATCTATCTGGGCAAGATGGCTGCGGGAAGTTTTGAGGGGATGGATTCCGGGCAGATCGAGGGAGAATTCGGTAAATTGATGGGACAGCCGGTCCTTATGACTGTATTTATGGTGATCGTTGTGGTCTTGTGTTTCGGGGTTGTCAATATGGGTCTTCAGAAAGGAGTAGAGGGGATCACTAAGATTATGATGGTTCTTCTGCTGGCGCTGTTGATCGTATTAGCGGTCCGTTCTATCATGCTTCCGGGCGCTGGCGCCGGACTGGAGTTCTATCTTCTTCCGGACTTCGGGAAAATGAAAGAAGCAGGCATTCTGGAAGTTGTATCTGCCGCTATGAACCAGTCGTTCTTTACGTTAAGTCTTGGAATCGGCGCCATGGCGATTTTCGGAAGTTATATCGATAAGAAAAGAAGGCTTGCAGGAGAAGCTGTTGCTATTACTGTCCTTGATACGAGTGTTGCGCTGATCTCAGGGCTTATCATTTTCCCGGCAAGTTTTGCCTTTGGAGTGAATCCGGACAGCGGACCGAATCTGATTTTTATCACACTGCCTAATATCTTTAACTCCATGGCAGGAGGGAGACTCTGGGGTGCAATTTTCTTCCTGTGCATGTTCTTTGCCTCAGCGTCAACGATCATTGCTGTGTTCGAGAATATTATTGCATTTGCCATGGATCTGACAGGATGTTCAAGACGAAAGGCAGTAGTTATCAATTTTGTGGCAATTATCCTCCTGTCAATGCCGTGTGTGCTCGGTTATAACGTGCTGAGCGGGTTCACTCCTTTTGGAGAAGGAACAGCGATCCTGGATCTGGAAGACTTTATCGTGAGTAATAATCTTCTTCCTCTTGGCAGTTTAGTATATGTACTTTTCTGTACAACCCGCTACGGCTGGGGCTGGAAAAACTTTCTTACAGAAGCAAATTCCGGAGAAGGTCCCAGATTTCCAAAATGGGTAAGACTATACGTGACATTCATAGTCCCGCTCATCGTCATCTTCCTATTCATTCAAGGCTACTGGAGCAAATTTACAGGCTAGGCTCAAGCCATGCGCAAAAAGTAAAAACAGCAATCACCGTGCTTGCACGAGTGAGGGCTGTTTTTTCTTTTTGCATAGGGCGCAGCCCGTGAGCGAGAAGAAGCGGAGCGGAATCGAGCTGCAGGGCTTGAGCCGTCCGGAAGGGAGAAAATTTTGGAAAATCTTAAAAATGCTTGACTGTATACCAGTTATATACCTTAATATAACCCCATACAAAGGCGGGGGAAATGCAAGAAAAAGACGCTGAGAAATATTAAAGTTTCTTCGCTGAACACAAGTGAAAGGGAGGTGCAGGCTTGAATACGAAACAAGTAGAGGAGCTGACAGGGATGTCCCGCCAGAACATCCGCTATTATGAACGAATGGGGCTGCTGGAGCCGGCGCGAGAAGACGGGAATGCTTACCGGGACTATTCGGAAGAAGATGTCAGGAGACTGAAGCTGATTAAGATGCTGAGGATGCTCGATATGCCTCTGAAAGAAATAGAAGACATAATAAATGATAAAGTGTCTTTGAAAACATCTGTAAAGCGTCAGAGAGAAAATTTACAGACCCATCAGAAACAGCTTCAGGCAGCGATCGAGGTTTGCGCCAGCATTGGAAAGGAAAAGGAAGAGTATCTGGATGTAGACGGGTATCTGAGCCGGATGGAGACCATGGAACGAAACGGGGGAGCCTTTGCCCGTTTTGTGGATGACTATAAGCAAGTGGTCCAGGAGGAAGAAGAACGCAAATTTTCCTTTTATACGGAATTTCCGGTAAATACGCCGGGAATGTTCGAAAAGGCGCTCAGGATGTATGCGTCAGAGCGGGGAATGCGGTTTCGCATGATCAAAAAAGGCAGGTACCCGGAATTTATGCTAGGAGATCATACTTATACGGCAGTCAGACTGCTGGAAAAGAAAAAAGGAGACAGCGGGTTGGCAGCAGAACGTATTATCTGCGAGCGAAAGGAGCAGGCTTCGGGCGGCGGGAAAGTGGGAATACCTGCTGAAAGGAGGAGACTGCTGAGAGGGATACATATTCTTACAACAAATATACGAAGGCACAGAAACAGGACGGCTCTGAACCTTTTGCTCAGTGTACTGGCTGTTATAATACTGTCTTTTTATCTGGGAAACATCCGGAGTACAGAGCGAATATTGGAAGAAGCGCCGAAATCTTTTGAAATCACCGGAAAAATCTGGAACATGTGCGGCGAGTCGGACCACGGATTATTTATATCTCATCAGGTGCTGGAAGATCTGTACGGCTCAGAGAGGATCGGAGAGATTGCAGAGAGCGCAGAGCTGATGGGAAATCTGTCTGACGATGCGTATCTGTCTGACGGTTCATCAGGTGAAGACGGAGAAGTACCGGATTCAGTTTCCCTGCTTGGAATTAACAGGATGGAATGCATTCAGGGGATGTCTCAAGAAGATATTACATGGGAGGATGGAGAAGAAGAGAGTGGAAAAAATTGGGAAGCATTTTTAAAAAGCAGTTCAGACTGTATCGTGAGCAATACATTTGCAGAAAAGGCGGGGCTGTCCCTGGGGGATACGTCAGAGTTCAGTCTGGCGCGTTACTCACAGGGGCTGGCTGGGGTGATCCTGGAAAGACAGGAGCTTAAGCCGGAAGTATTTCGCATTGCGGGTATTTATAAGGAAGAGCCGGGGCGGGAAGGGGGGAATCCGGATATTCTGCTCCCGCTGGATGCAGTGAAGGCAATCTATGAGAAAAATGATATCGTATATTTTGCATCCGCATTATCTTTTCGTGTGACAGAGCCTATGGAGCTGAATGAAGTGAAGAAGGAGCTTAAGGATGCCGGTCTGAAAGAGATTATATACGGGTCGCCCAGGTCTTACGTAGGGATCGGAGTAAAACTCACGGATACGGAATTCATTCATTCCATGGAGAGTGCAGATCGCAGCCTGGCGCTGCTGGAGAGTTTCCTGCCTTTTGTATTCCTCATTATAGCGATAGCAGGATACATCATTCCCAGCCTTTTGTTCCAAAACAGGCGGGAAGAATATGCGGTCATGCGCGCCCTGGGGACAGGAAAACACTTCTGCAGCCTGCTGTTTTACATTGAGCACATTCTGCCGGCAACGGCAGGGGCGCTGATCGGAGCGGCAGCCGGGATGCTCTCGGGAGCTGTGGACCCTGTAAGCGGTGTCATAGTCTGTGGTCTGTACCTGATCTTTTATATGATGGGAGCCGGGGCGGCGATGTGGAGGTTTGGAAGATTCAGTATTGCGGCTGTGTTGTCACACAGAGATTGAGAGGTATATATGGAACGGATCAAAGTAGAATCAGTAAGTTATTCCTATCAGAATAAATATCAGACTGTGGAAGCGGTAAAGGATGTTTCCTGTACATTTGAGTCAGGCAGACTGTATGTCATTACAGGAGAGTCGGGCAGCGGCAAGAGCACCTTTCTGTCCCTGCTGGCAGGGCTGGACTGCCCGGGCAGCGGAAGCATCATTGTGGACGGAGAGGATATAAGCCGCACGGACAGGGATGCATACCGCAGGGAAAAGGCAGCTGTGATCTACCAGGCATTTCATCTCTTCCCTCTGCTCACCGCTCTGGAAAATGTCATGTATCCTCTGGAAATCCGGGGGATACCGAGAAAAGAAGCGAGGAAGCAGGCGGAAGGCTGTCTGGAGGAAGCCGGAGTCAGCAGGAAATTGTTCGACCAGTATCCGAAGATGATGAGTGGAGGAGAGCAGCAGAGGACTGCAGTGGCGCGCGCAATGGCATCCGGAGGGAAGATCGTTCTGGCGGATGAACCTACCGGCAGCCTGGATTCGGAAAATGAGGAGAAAATCGTGGAGCTCCTCTTATCACTGGCGCATGAACGGGATTATGTGGTCATCATGGTCACGCATAACAGACAGATCGCAGAGAGGGCGGATGTGCGGCTGGTCATGAAGGACGGAAGGATGACAATGGAACAGTGAGGTGTTGAGGATGACATTTTATTATAGTATAAAACAGATGCGCCGGAGTCCGTTAAAGAGCCTGCTGTTCTTCCTTCTTATCGGATTGTGCGCGTTCTTTCTCGCACTTGGGGGAGCATTGTGGTATATGGGGAGCAGCGGTTTCCAGAACTTTGACGAGCTGTATACCACCATAGGGACAGTGGAGCAGAAATATGAGGGCACAAAAGTAGTATCAAGATGGGATCCGGAAAGGCAGAGTTACGAGTATTACAGCGGCGGATATTATGGGGAATGGATCCCTGATGATGTCTTGGATTTTGGCGGGGCAGACTATATTTTAAAGCCCAGGCAGCGGCCTTATTTCGGGGCATATATTGAAGATCTTTACAATGGGATCGGAAGCCCTGATATGGGAGTCGTGGAAGCTGCGCCGCTGGAGACCGGACCGATTTATCCATCGTTCCCCATGCGTGTTGTCCGTGTGCTGGAGGGGACGATGCAGGAAGGAGATATCTTTTATCTCTGCGACCATCAGAGCGAGGACCCGGCTATCCTTGAGGCGGGAAAGACTTATGTGATGCAGCTGTCTATGTTTGGAATGACGCACGGGCCTAATGCGCCTGACGGCGAACAGGTCCTGGAATACCAGCTTTCTTCAGGGATCGCATCTACACAGTACACGATCGACATGGAGCCTGTGTATGACCCTGTTACGGAAGAGGAACGCTGGTATGATGAAGTGACAGATGGATTTTACGAGACTGAGAGAGGGAAGCGCTGGCTTGCGCTCAGCAGCTATCAGGATTATTCTATGCGTACGATCCCTGTTCAGCCTGTGGATGGGACAGAACTGCTTATGCATTTTTATAACGGAGAAGCCCAGATTACGGAGGGACGTGATATTACGGAAAAAGAATACGCTGAAGGCGCAAAGGTCTGCCTGATCCCGGAGAAACTGGCGATGCAGCTCGGGAAGAAAACCGGGGATACACTGACTTTGCCCCTCTATTATGCAGATTATTCCCGGCCGGTGGGAGATGCCTTCATGCTGGGCGTGGGCGGCTACATCTCAGTGAATATTCTGAATGCGGAAGGATCGGTATACCCGGTGTTTAACGAGCAGGAATATGAGATCGTCGGACTTTACACTGCGGAAGATGAGGGATCGGGGAGTTATACTGCAGGGGAAAATGAGGTGGTCATACCGTGGAAAGCGATTCCCGAAAACTGCTGGAAAGATAATATCGCAGGGGCAGGACCCATGAAGGGAGCGAATACGTCCTTCCAGATCCCCAACGGCACAGTGGAAGAATTTCAGGAAGCATGGGAAGCCCTTGGCATTGATGACCTGGAGATCCGCTTTTATGATATGGGCTACACCCAGCTTAAGGACAGTCTGGAGAACCGGCAGCTTATGTCTGTGATCTTTCTGTTCAGCGGAGGGGTGATGGCAGTCCTGATCCTGTGCTTTTTCTCAAGCCTGTTCATTACCGGACAGAAAGAACGTATCGCAGTGGAAAGGCTGATGGGACGCACGAAGCGTCAGTGTGCGGTTTCCATACTGGCGGGTATGCTGGTCTTAAGCGCAGCCGGGTGTGCCGCGGGAAGTGCGTTTGGATGGCTGGCTACAGGAAAAGCGGTCGAGGGAGTATCTGATACCTTGGAATTTGACAGGATGTACAGCGATAATGTGATCGCCAATACAAATCCCGAGGAGACAGGGAAACAGCCGGGCGCGGCCCTGCCCTGCGTTACGGGCGGCATCCTGCTGGCGGTTTCAGCGGCGATCTCAGCAGGGTATATGGGCAGAGTGCTCAGGAAGGAGCCGTTGAGGATGCTGGGGGAGATAGAGGAATAAAGGGATAAAAGAGATAGAAAGTGAAAACGTGCAGCCGGGGCACCGGTCTTTCTGCGGGGAGCGGAGAGACCGGTGCTTCGGCGTTATGGAAAAACTGTGCCATAAAGAGAAAAATAGCCAGTGATCATGCAAATAGACGTAAATTGTCCATGCGTTCTGATATAATCCAGAAAACTGAAAATATAGAGAGGAAAGAAGGTACATCTTCTGGTGTAAATTATGAAAGAAAAGATAAGAGAGATATATACAATGGAAGTACAGAAAGCAGAGAAGGATGATATAGGTGAGTGGGAACAGGAAATGGTTCTTTCTGCACTGGAGGGAGTGAAAGAGAAAATGGACGCGCAGGAATATGGGGCAATAGAAAATCGAGATTCATAAATAATATAATTTTTTGACATAAACTGCTCTTTTTGAAACTGATCCGCATTAGAGGTGGTGCTTGATCACTTGATTATAAAAGTCCAGTATAAGATGCTCTGCATTAAAAACGCTATCATTTTGCCATGCTTTTATCTGGGCAGTAAGGTAGCGTGTTATATTTTCTTGAAAAATGTCGGTTGAAAATTCATAGTCATATTTATAGATATGATTTTTTTTCTTTTGTCTGACTTTCATGACAGAACTTTGCGCACCGAAAAATTCAAATGTTACATAAAATCGGCCATGCTTTCTTACTGTGAATATTGCTTTCAGTATATAAGTCATCCAATCTGTATCTGATAGTATCAGTTTGCTGTAGAGCCGGTCATAGCCGTATATATTTTTATAAATTAGTTGTTTTGGGGTGATTTGAGGAAGTTTCATAGTATCTGACTCTCCTTTTTTGTGATTACATGGTACAATTCATATATAAACAATCCGATGCACTTAAAATAGTACATCCCAGGGGGTAACATATAACCGAATGGAGGGAGATGCGGCATGAGAGAAGAAATATATCTTATACAGGAAAACAAAACAGGTGATGTTGTAGGAATGACAGCTTTTCACTTTAATGGTTTGGAAAAGCTGAAAGAATTTCCTGAACTGGCCCGGTTGAAACTTACTGGAGGAAAGATAGAAGATTTTACAGGGCTTCAATATTGTCCGAAGCTCTCCGTGCTGGAAATCGGACTTACGGAAATCGGTGATTTTTCATCCCTTGCAGCAAATCAAAGTATAAAAGAGCTGACAGTGGCAGGCTGTTATGACAATGTGATCGAAACTGCCCGGAAAATGGATCAGCTTGAGAGCCTTTCGGTTATATATGGAACAGCGGAAAATCCGGGAAAACTGAAGATTCTGAAAAAACTGAGATATTTGTATCTGGATAAAGTGAGGAATTCTTCAGATCTGATGGAAATTCTCTCTTTGATAAATCTGACCAGACTAAAGGTAAATGCGCCAAAGGAGTGTTCTCAAGAAGAGATAGACACGTTCCTTACTTCATTAAAAAAACAGCTTCTAAGGCTTAACTGGCTTGAACTGGGACTGCAGGGTCATGAATTTCATCCTGAAACGCTCGAAGGACTGAAAATGAGGCATTTTTCAGTTACCGGAAAAGATTTTACAATAGCATGAAAGGAGAAAATATGTACGGAAAACAACCGAAAAAAATGCTGATCATGAACATTCTCGATATTTTGAAAAGATATACAGATGAGGATCACCGCCTGAGTCAGAAAGAAATTATGGATATTCTGGAACGGGAATATGACATGAAAGTAGAAAGAAAGGCGGTGAAGAGAAATCTCCTGAATTTGATCGACTATGGTTATCATGTGGAATACAGCGAATCGGTACGGATAAATAAAAAAGGAGAGGAAGAGATTGTATACACAGACTGGTATCTGGAAAGAGATTTTTCGGATGCGGAACTCCGGCTGCTGATCGACAGTCTTCTGTTTTCCAGACATATCCCGTACAGTCAGTGCAAAACGCTGATCGAAAAATTAGAAAATCTCTCCAACCGGTATTTTAAATCACGAGTGAAGCATATACAGACGCTTCCGGATAATGAACTTCCGAACAGACAACTGTTTTATACGATTGAGATTCTTGATCAGGCGATAACAAAAGGAAGACAGGTGTCATTTCATTACAACGAATATCATACGGACAAAATGCTCCATCCCCGTATTGACCACGAAGGAAATGTCCGTACTTACATTGTCAACCCGTATCAGATGGCAGCGGTGAACGGACGGTATTATCTGATCTGTAATTATGATAAATATGATGATGTATCTAATTACAGAGTTGATCGTATTACTGATATCCAGTTACTAGACACACCGGTAAAGCCGATGAAAAATATGAAGGGGCTTGAACACGGTCTGAATCTCCCTAAACATATGGCAGAGCATGTATATATGTTCACAGGAGAAAGCGTGCCTGTGACATTTCGGGCGAAAAAATATCTGCTGACAGATTTGTTTGACTGGTTTGGAAAGGAGATGCAGTTTACGGATGAGACAGAAGAAGAGGTGACTGTCCGGGTGACAGTAAATCTGGATGCCATGCGAAAGTGGGCGTTGCAGTACGCGCTTCATGTTAAGGTGCTGAAGCCGGAGAGACTGGTGGAAATGCTGAGGGAGGATGTGAAACAGGCAGCTGAGCAGTATGGATTAACTAATTGATATATGGTATTCTAATAGTAGATAAATCAGAGATTCTTGAAGGAGGAAACAGGGATATGAATTTTGATGAAATTGCGAAGAAAGTCGAGGAAAAAAAGGATTTAACGCTTGACGAACTGTTTGAATTGTGGGAAGAAGCACAGACAGTAGAAGAGGGCTGGGAAGAGACAACTGTACCCGGAGATTACAGTAAAAAATATAGAAGGCATACAAAAGATGGAATTATTAATACAGACACCTATGCAAAAGCTGACTGTAAAGTTTTAGTTGTGCTAAAAGAAGCGAATCTTGAAAACGAAACGGCGAGAGCCGAGGTTCTTGGGAATGAAGACGACCATCGTGGATTTTACAATGATTTTGTAAACGGAGATTATTCATATGATTCGAGGAGGGTTTCCTTTATAAATGCAAAGAATGAATTGGAAAACGCAGACAATCCGTCACATCAAAAAGAACTGATAGGTAGAATGTCATTTCTGCTTCAAGGATTCTCGCGAACACATAAACTAATTGGGATGAATCCTTCAGTAAGTCAGATTCAAGAGGCCCTCAAGGGGACGGCAGTTATAAATCTAAATAAACGGGGCGGTGAGAAAAGCACGAATAATCGAATCCTAAATAAATACTGCAAGAAGTATGCTTTATTTATACGGCGCGAAATTGAGATAATAAAACCAGATGTAATTGTATGGTGTGCATGGAAATCCTTAGGATATGATAAACTTGTTCCTGAGAACATTCCTGTAATTAATATGTATCATACAGCACATATAAGGATGTCAAATAAACAGCCGGAACTTTTGAAAGAATGTGGGAATCGTCCAGTAGATCAGGTGTTGAAAGAAATTGAAGCAGGTGTATCAACCGGTTATATGGCATATAGTAGGCATGTGGCAAAATATATGCTGGTATTTAGAGAAAGAGTCAGAGAAGCACTTGAAGAAGGAAAACTGAAATTGTAGTTAGTGGATTTAGTCGGTGAGTAAAATGTATATATTTTACTTGCCGATTTTTATGTCCCCTTTTTGCCTCATCATTTATTGTAGAGTTTATATAGAAATAAATGTTAACTGCAGGAAGAGAGGCACTGTGTATGAAATTAAAATTCAACAGTTCAGAAGACATGTTATACGAATATATCGATCAATTATTTGATGAGTATATGAAGGAAGAACGGATAACTGAAGTGGAACTTTTCTTATCAAAAGTACGTTACCAAGAAGAAAAGAAACTATTGAAAACGAAAATAAAAAACTTCCCCGAATACATACAGCGGTTCTGGCTGGCGGTATATCTGAGTGAGATATCCCGGGATACCGGATGTATGCTGCGGGCGTCTGTTACGCAGTGCCCTTTTATCATGTATCTGCTTCATCTGGCATCATATAATATTTTGAAAAAAGGTGGGCTTGAAAAACCGTACATCTATAAGCAGACAGAGATATCAATCTGGAATCTGCGGGCTGGAAATGAATGGTATGACTCTGTAAAACATAGAATAGATGAATTTTTCGATGGTACAGGATATCAGTATTTGTGGGTCGGGGCAGAAAAAACAAGAGAACCATGCGGAATTGTTTCATTTCCAGAAAAGGTGGAGCTGTTAGAATATAGTCACTGGTACTGTGACAGACTGCCGGATGGAACAATATGTTTTCAAGAGGAAATCATACCGGAGTTTCTTCGGGAAGTCCAAGGGTATTATACAGAAATCAGCCGTTTTCCTTTTGCAAAAGGAAGATGGAAAGCGGAGCAGAGTAAAAAAGAATTATGGCGTGAATTTATTGATATGCAATGCCTTAATATAACTGAAGAACTTGTAGTAAGACATTTTAAGCCCGAGAGCGATGAAGAGATGATAAATGTTCTGGCGATGGCGCAATTCGCGGAAACGATCGGGCATCCGGGTGTATATGATCAGCTTGAAATGATGGATCGGCTTTCTGTTGTGACAGAAGAAGATTTATGGAATTATCTGAGAAATAATGGACTCTCAGAAAAGCAGGCGTATTACTGGAGTGAACTTATCAGCAGAGGACAGCTTAGAAATTATTTGCCATCTTTTTTTCAATCAGGAATAATATTTGATGAATACTTTGTGGATATATTGCGCAGAATTTCATTCCTGCCTTCAAAATGGTGTGTCATGGAACGGTTTTACGAGATGAAAGATCTGCTTAAATATTAAATGGAGAAAAGACTATGGATAAAATATCAAAATGTAAAAAGGATATTTTGAAGTTGATTGATTCAATTTATTTGCGGAATTATCTTGTGGGACAGATTGACCGGCTGTCAGTAACGGACTATATGGGGATTGTTATGAAAGCTCCGGTTTCCCTGCAGAAAAAATATAAGTTATTAAATCAGATACGGAAGTGGAAAATAGACAGAAAACATCAGGAGTGGGTTGCAGGCTGTGAAAATGCATTAGAACGTGCACTTAAGTGTCTGAATGAGTCAGGAGGTGGAAATGTACAATTCCTGTTAAAGGAGATGGATTTGGAACAGATATGTGATGCGGTGCCGGTGATTTCGTATCAGGGAGCGCTGAGGTATATCTATGATAATTATTTGGCAGATATGAGAGAGAAAGATTTATTTTCAGGTCAACGTAAAGCGATAGCGGATTTTTATTATATATTAGAGAGATACAAAGTAATCGATGCTAAATGTTGGAAAGATTATGAATACATTTTAGACAGTCGGGGAGAAGCATTGTATTTTAAGAGGATAAAAAGTAGAGAAGAGAGGAAAACGGAGATATACGACACGGCATTTCAAGGAGAGGGGATGGAGTTTATACCAGTTCCTTATCGACAGGGGGATATCTTATATATTGACTGCCGACCGTTTCTGGATCCGACATATTGTCTTATTTATTATGTGGGCGATGACAGAGAGTGTTGTTCTGTCCGATGTCTATATCCCCAATGCGGAGACATAATCGGTGAGGGAGCATTGAAGCATGGACATTTTTATTCAAGCATTCTAAACGATTCGAGTGCTAATTATATATCACCGCTTTTTCGGGCAGAATTATATAATGGTATATTGCCTAAAGAATACCAGTTTATGGAAGAGATAAGAACACAACTACTTCGTAATGGGAGCTTATCTGGAGAGTTGGATAAGTTCTTTTTCAACAATATAAGAAGTTTTTATGTAAAACAAAGTTATAGAATATCGGGCGATGACACATGTGCTGATCATGCACGTATTGATGGTATTTGCAAGAAAGATTTGATGGCATTTTGCGCTATGTGATTACAGTAAGAGTTTCGGGAAAAGACGTCAACTGTTTGATTGCTTTAACCATTGCTGATGTCATTTTCAGAGGTTGAATCCAGACTTATATCAACTGCATTGTAAAGTAGATAAATTGTCTAATCTCCCTGAACACAGTACATTATACTATGTTCAGGGGAAATGTTTTAGAGAGCGAGGCATGTCTGCAGAATAGCAGCATAAGCCTAAAAGGAAAATTAGAATCGGTTTTTATATAATTTCTCCACCACCTCGATCACCGCATACAGCACCATTGCCATGATGCACAGCAGCACGATGGACATGATCAGCCAATCCATCTTAAAGAGGTGAAGGGACAAAAAGACAAAATGACCATCGTCCGAGAAATATAGAATAATGACAAGAATGGCGAAGAACGTTGGATGTGTCAGGTATACAAATTTTAATGAATACGGTATAATAAAATACAAAATAAAAGGACTAAACTGAAAGAGGTGAGGTCAAATGACGACAAATATTAAGGAAATAATGCAGCAGTTTGCAGACAGAGTGAGGGGGCTTCTGGGAAATACCCTTGACAGCGTTATTGTATATGGGTCATATGCAAGAGGAGATTATTCTGAACTATCAGATATTGATGTGATGATTCTGGTCACTTTGACGGAGGAAAAGATAAAGAAAATATCTGATGAGATCAGTGATATGGCTTTTGAATATTTGATGAAATTTGGAGTAGATATTTCGCCGGTAATAACCAATATAGATCATTTTAACTACTGGGTAGATAATCTACCCTACTATCGTAATGTAAGAGATGAGGGGGTAAGACTTAGTGCGTGATATCAAGAAAGATATAGAATTATCAAAGTACAGGTACTCTTTGGCGAAACAGACTTATAACAATGCGAAAATGTGTTTTGATAATGGGTTTTACAGGGATTGTATTAATCGCTCGTATTATGCGGTGTTTTATGCAATACGAGCTGTGCTGGCGTTAGAAAGTATAGACTTTAAAAGGCATAAAGATGTGGTAGCATACTTTAACAAAGAATTTGTTGCTCAGGGAAAGTTCCCAGGGGAAATGGGGAGACGACTGGCACGATTGAAAATGAAAAGGGAAGAGAGCGATTACAGTGATTTTTTTATTGCATCTGCGGATGAAGCACAAAAACAGATTCAGTCTGTTGAATATATTCTTCCACTGATAAAAGAATATTTAGCTGGACATGGTGTAGAAATAGCGTAAATCGTGGAATATAGTTAAGAATCGCTGTATTGTGAAAAGTGAAATAAAATATGTACAATGGGGAGAAGCAGACGGATATGTCATATACAGAGAGAAAAAATATCGAAAGACACATTAAGACACATTCAGAACGTTCTGCTGAAGATCATGCGGCAGTTGATGTCTTGAGAATTTTTTTAAGGTCTAATGGTAAAATAAATACTGATTTTTCCTGTGACGATAAATGGCCGAACACAGATGGTACATTTGCGTTTGTCTCAAAGCCTTATACGTCAAGAAAACCAGAACAGAATTTCTTTGTTCAGATTAAAGGAACTCATACATATACAGAAAAAGATGGAGGGATTAAGTATTTATTAAAGAGTTTGGCTTTTCCTGCATTTATGCGTTATCGAGTGACATTTGATCCAGGTATTCTTTTTGTTGTAATAAACCCTGATGAACGAGGATGTGAAAGAGTGTTCTGGAAATATATGTCTGTTGATTTTCTCCATTCACTTGATTTTAATAAGGAGAGTGCCACTATTTATTTTGCAGCAGATGAGGAAATAGAGAATACAGAGGAAAGTATTGATAAATTTTGCGATAAGCTAGAATATATTGCAAGCCAGCATTCTTTTGTGGCGCAGCTAGATGATGCAGATTATTCAAAGAATGACATATATAGTATTATAAAAGAATGTGACAGAGAGATTACAGAATGTATTGACAGGATGGAAATTTATAATGAAAGCCGTGATGATGTGTCAAAGAGAATGCTGACACGACTGAAGGACATAAGCGTTGCTGCCCTGCTGCTCAACGCATTAAATGAAGGATATGAAAAAATAAGTATTCGTCTGGCATGGGAACGTTCGCTGCTGAGCATAGAAACAAAATATCTGGGGGTGTTTTATAAAGCTTTAAAATATGTCGGATACAGAATTTCCATGGAAGGACAGTCAGAGCGGCTGATGCTCAAATATTATGATTTTCTCTGGCAGATCAGAGCTTCTTTTTGGAAAAATAATGGGATAACAGTATTGCGCAATTTGGAGAAATTTCCCCTTTGTATAGACAATACGGATAAGGAATATTATCAGTTGATATCGGCAGCAGTTGATTCTGCTGACAAAAGCTATAGAGCGGTAGAGTCTTCAAGATTTTATGTGCAGAAAAAACTCCATTCTTTGTCGGAAAGGAAAGATATTATGAAGTCACTTTGCAGCTGGCAGGGGTTTATGCTACAAAATATAACAGGATAACTGCTTATACAAAAGAAAATATTTCAACAAATTATTCTGTTCAGATAAGCTATGTGGATGCTGAGATTAATTTGTGGGATATAAATACAAAGATTAAAGTTATTACAAATTGGAAAGTATCACTTGATCCAGTATGTTTAAATAAACTTGCTAAAATACTTAAGATACCTATGAGACTCAATTCAAAATACCGAGAGTATATAGAATTGATGAATTTCCTTACAAGAACCGGTATCAATTTTCTTGATCTGATAGATTTACAGGAAGTTGAGTTTTATACACTGATTGATCCCATATACAACAGAACAAAAACTTCGGAATTTAGAAAAGTTCTGGTGGAACTGAAGAATCATTATTCTTCGGATTCGCAAAAATCGGGAAGAAATGTAATCAGGTATTTGTTACAGAACCTGCGAGAAGAAACGATAGAAAATGTATTGCCTACAAAATATAACCCCAAATGTTTGTGTGACAACTTGTCTTTGTCCAGCAGATGTTTCCCATTTGAAAAAAATCCGTTTATATCTAATTTAGCCGGAAGCAGAACAAGTGAAACAAACCATATTCGGCATGTTGCAAAAGCGGTTGGATATGACAGAATGGATGTGGTTCGTCCGTATTTGCTGATCAGAAATGCGATAAAGCAGACAGGTGAAATATATTTTGAAAATGGAATTGCAGAAACGGACGATATAAATGCGTATAATGCACAGTTGGATTGGTGGGAACGTAAACAAGGTTATAGCATAAAACAAGAAAACGGATTTGTGGGTATAGAACTTTACGAAAAGACTACAACCAGTATTCTTGAAAAACTTGTAAAGTTTTCTCATAGTGGAAATAAAGGGCAAAGGCAGTATAACCAGAGGTTTATCAGAAATGGTGGTATCGGTTTTTCGGATGATCCTTTGAAAATACAGGCTGTAAAAGAGGCTTTTGTTGAGTCTCGCCTTTTGCTGATTTACGGAGCTGCGGGAACAGGGAAGACAACACTGATCAACTATATTTCTAATCTGATAGGTGGGCAGCGAAAGCTGTTTCTTACGAAAACACACACAGCATTACAAAACCTGAAAAGGCGTATTGTCAACCCGGGACCAGCGTGTGATTTCCTGAGCATTGACAGTTTTACGAAATAAGTGACACTTTCGGAATATGATATTATTTTCATTGATGAGTGTAGCACGATAGATAATCAGACAATGAAAGTATTTTTGGAGAAATTGAGTCCTGACACCTTTTTGGTTCTGGCTGGAGATATTTATCAGATTGAATCTATTGATTTTGGGAACTGGTTTTTTTACGCAAAAGATATTATCAAAACACGCGGATCTAAGGTCGAATTGCTCAATACGTGGCGGACAGACGATCAATCGTTGATCAGCCTTTGGGATGAAGTAAGGAAGCGAGAACCATTAATCACAGAAAAACTTGTTATTGATGGTCCTTTTTCAGAAAATATAGGTTCAAATGTATTGAGAAGAGAAGAAAAGGATGAGGTAATATTATGTCTTAATTATGATGGAAAATTTGGACTGAATAACATGAACAATTATTTTCAGACTGCAAATAAAAAGGGAAATGCTGTTTTTTGGAAAGAGTGGAGTTATAAGCCGGGAGATCCGATACTCTTTAATGAGACAAAACGTTTTCCTATCCTTCATAACAATTTGAAAGGGCACATTGTAGATATAATTAAATATGCTGATAGAATTACGTTTACTGTGGATGTTGAGATGAACTTGACAGAGATAGAATGCAAGAGAGAAGATCTGGAATTTATTGATGCTCTCGAAGATTCCACCCGTATACGATTTACAGTATATGCCTATGAAAGCGGTGTTGGCGGGCAGGAAGAGGAGTATGCCCGGATGAGATCGGTGATTCCATTTCAACTTGCTTATGCGGTTTCTATTCACAAAGCACAAGGTTTGGAATATGACTCTGTTAAGGTGATCATTCCGAACAGTAATTCGGAGAAAATAACTCATGGCATATTTTATACAGCAATTACGCGGGCAAAGAAACGGCTGAAAATATATTGGAGTGCGGAAACAATGGACAAAATAGTAAAAAGTTTTTCAGTAGACGAAACGAAACAGAGAAGCCTGGAAATTGTGAGATCAAAATTAGGAATATAAAATTCACAGAATACAGAAAAAAGAAATTTTAAATACCCTCAGACAAATTGATCTTTAGAAATGTCTGAGGGTATGTTTTTTCAGATTTCAAAATCGCTTCTGATATATTTTCTCCACCACCCCGATCACTGCGTACAGCGCCATCGCCATAATACAGAGCAGCACGATCGACATAATCAGCCAATCCATCTTAAAGAGGTGCGCAGGCATTCTGATACAATATGATATCAATAAGCGTACAGGGAATTTTAATGAAAAGGTCTTGAAAGATATTGGTGAGTTTCTGGCAATCTTATGTTAGATGACTTTGGGTAAGAACGTATTTGCTGAGAGCTTGTTTTGGAATCTTCCAGTCCTTCCCTTCTTTATATCCGTTTAATTGCCCTGATCGCAGAATTTTGTATGCCTGTGTCATACCTATTTTTAGGATTTCAGCAACTTCCTCAACAGTGAGAATATCATCATATGTTTCAAACATAATTAAGCCCCCTTTCCTTGAAACTGCAAAGTCACCGAGAGTGGGCTATATTGATTGGTAAGAGTTTTCTGGATCATCTCTATGTAATTTTTCATGAGTTCTTTTGAAAGTGGTGGAGAATCGGGATGGTAACTAAAAGCGTTGGCACAGAAATGAAGATGCGGGGTGGAAGGCTTATGGTTTCGTTCTAAATCTAGAGCATATAGAACCTGATATTGTGGAGCGAATATAGAAGAAATCCATATAGCCATTTTCAGTAAAGTGGTATGATCCCATGCTTTGGAAAACGTAATGCAGAAGTGCCATAGTTTTTGCGGACTGTCCATTTTTGAATACTGTTCACTTAATTGGAACTGTTCTATAATTGATAGAGACAGATTAGGAGAAAAGCCAAATCCACCGAAATATGCTTTATCGGAGATGTATCCTAGAACTTTTTGATATACATCGGTATTACCATAATCTCCGGGATAAACTTCAATACGGATATCAGACATAATTTTTCAACTCCTTTGAGATAATTTGCTTTGCTTTATTATTTAACTTTTTGTTTGCCATCAGATTATTGTAAAATTGATTTTCTGTGAACGTGCTTTGTATTAGCTGTTCATGTGTGATTGGACTGCCTTGGGGATTATCAGGCAGGTACTTTAGTAGATAGTTTGTGATGCTAAGCTCTTCGGCTTGAGCATTGCGTTTTATCCGTTCTTTGACATTAGGGGCTACCCGGATAAATAAGCGTTCTGTTTTCTTCATTTTGTAGAGTCTCCTTCTTTTTGTTTAGTAAGGTTTTTGAAAGACAGACTTGTCTTTAAATATGCGGAAACTCAAGGAGTCTTTCTTGAGTTTCCGCAAACTGCATTGAAAAGATAGATATGTCTTCCTAAAGTAC
>ERZ791922.232-NODE-232-length-44300-cov-4.570257_pt1 | contig 44300 bp, 45 predicted proteins | sample MGYA00510134_ERZ791922 | MGnify/ENA primary metagenome ERZ791922 (study PRJEB30046, sample SAMN00792101) | human gut metagenome | study: EMG produced TPA metagenomics assembly of the A metagenome-wide association study of gut microbiota in type 2... | reverse complement strand
TTTTTGCGGCACCGGACATGGTCCGTTCCGGGCGCTGATTGTCTCCAACCTTAAACAGAGTGGGTCTTGTCGCGGCCACTACGTGTTTCCGGAAGGCCGATGTAAAATCCGGCATCCAGTAATTTTTTAATTAGATGTTGCAAACAAATTTATAACCAACTATAAGCCGCCATAACTCCTCTCTGCAGAAGGACTGAGTGGCTACGACAAGGTTCTCCCCCGCACTTAACGCGTGAGACAATCAGCGGCCGCAGGCCGGCGGAGCGACACCCTTGGCGGAGTCTTTCGTCCCGGCGAAAATCTTCCCTTGGGGCGAAGGGGAAGATAAAGTCTGCGGATGCCTTTGAAATCCATCGCTGATTGGCGAGGTTTTTTCGAGCCTAGCAGCGCGATGCATTTCAGGGAGCGAGAGCGTGCTCCGCAGACTTTATCTTCGCCCGCAGCCCCAACCCACGACACACTTTCCCCGGGACGAAAGACTCATCCAGCACCGTCCGCTGGTCTGCGACCGCGTCCTCACCTGCTTATCTAAATCTCCAAATCATAAAAAAATACCACTGAATTGATTAAAATGGATGCAAATTTGAGTCCGGGCTGGTAGAATAGTAGGAAAGAGAAAATGTGATAATACCTGTGGAACAGATTCAGACGGAACAGCTGCGGGACAAGTAACAGAATATGAGGAGGAAAAGATATGCGGAATAAATACATGGCTTATGTAGGTTCTTATTCATATAACGGGCAGGCGAAGGGAATCACCGTTTATGACGTGGATATGGATAAGGGCTGTTTTCAATACAGGTGTGAAGTGGAAGTGGACAATTCTTCTTATCTTGCCGTGTCAAATGATGGAAGAACTCTGTATTCAATAGCAGATGAAGGTGTTGTTTCCTTCCGTATTATGGAGAACGGCGCACTTTCCAGGCTGAACAGCGCCAATATCAAAGGAATGCGCGGCTGCCATATTACGACGGATGCGGAGGACAAATATATTTTCGTTTCCGGATATCATGATGGCAAGGAGACGGTTCTGAGACTGAATGAAGACGGTTCGGTCGGTGAGATTACGGATGGTGTGTTTCATAAAGGACTTGGCAGTGTCGCAGAGCGAACCTTCCGCCCACATGTAAGCTGCAGCGCCAGAACTCCGGACGGTCATTTTGTGCTTGTCGCCGATCTTGGAATTGATCAGGTGAAGGTTTACCGGTTCGATGAGAAAAAGGGCCTGCTGACTCAGGTGGATGCGCTGCGCTGTGAACTGGAGTCAGGTCCCAGGCAGTTTTTGTTCAGCGGAGACGGGAAGTTTATTTATCTGATGTATGAGATCAAAAACGTGATTGACGTATTTACGTATGAATATGAAGAGGGCGACCGAGTACCGCATTTTGAAAAGATTCAGACCATTACCTCCACTGCGCCGGAACGCCTGAGCCAGCTTACCGCGGCCTGTGCAATCCGTCTGTCTCCGAAGGAGGATTACCTGTATTGCAGCAATGCAGGGGATAATTCCGTCAGCGTATATAGAAGAGATCCCGAGACAGGCGTACTCACCATGATAAGCTGTCTGCCTATCAGCGGCGATTACCCGAAGGATATCGCTGTTTTTCCGGATGAAAAGCATCTGGCATCAATTAATCATGCAAGCAACAGCATTTCTTTCTTTGAGGTGGATTATGAGAAGGGCCTGCTGGTAATGTGCAGCAGGAGTATTACAATTAATGAACCGAACTGCTGTGTGATCACGAGGGTGCCGAATGGAACCGCCGGGGGTAAGAAGACGAAGGCGGAAAGCAGGCAGTAAATAAGTGAATGGGCAGTAAGTAAGCGGTGAGCCGGCGGTTAAATAAGCAATAAGTAAGCTGTAAGCGGAATGCCTGATTGTGTATGAGACGATACGGTATATCACCGGGTTGGTGAAAAGTTCGCAATATGTATGGAGAGACAAGGAGCAGGAAAGCATGGCAGGTTCTACATTTGGAAAGATATTAACAATGACTACCTGGGGGGAGTCCCATGGCGCAGGGATTGGCGTGGTTGTGGACGGTTGTCCGGCAGGACTTTTGCTGGCTGAGGAGGATATTCAGAAATATCTCGACAGAAGAAAACCGGGGCAGAGCCGGTATACAACGAAAAGAAATGAGAGTGATTCGGTTGAAATTATGTCCGGCGTATTTGAGGGAAGGACAACCGGAACACCGATTGCAATGATGATTCGGAATCAGGATCAGCATTCGAAGGATTACAGTGAGATAGCCGGTTATTACAGACCGGGCCATGCAGATTATACCTTTGATAAAAAATATGGTTTCCGGGACTACCGCGGGGGCGGAAGATCCTCGGGCCGGGAAACCATCGGCCGAGTGGCGGCCGGAGCTGTGGCGGCCAAGATTCTGGAGGGCCTTGGAGTCAGGGTGACGGCGTATACGAAAGCAATCGGAAATATCCAGGTGCAGCCGGAGCGGTTTGATATGGAAGAGTGTAGCCGGAATATGCTGTATATGCCGGATGCGTCTGCGGCTGCTGAGGCGCAGATGTTCCTGGAAGAGAAGATGGCGCAGATGGATTCGGCCGGCGGGATTGTGGAATGTGTGATACAGGGGGTTCCGGCCGGAATTGGCGAGCCGGTATTCGAAAAGCTGGATGCAAATCTCGCCAAAGCGATTTGCTCGATCGGAGCCGTGAAGGGGTTTGAGATTGGCGACGGATTTGAAGCTGCCAAGACGACCGGGGCATTAAATAATGACGCATTTTGTATTTCTCCGGATGGCCGGGTCGGCAAGAGGACAAACCATGCCGGAGGCATCCTGGGAGGAATCAGCGACGGAACAGAGATTGTGTTTCGGGCTGCTTTTAAACCGACTCCTTCGATTGCATCGCCGCAGAAGACGGTGAACCGGGATGGCGGGGAGATTGAAATCAGCGTCAAGGGGCGCCATGATCCGATTATTGTTCCGAGGGCGGTCGTTGTTGTGGAAATGATGGCGGCATTCACAGTGGCTGATATGATGCTGGCCGGAATGACGGCCAGGATGGATCGGGTGCGGGAATTTTACCTGGAAGTGTGATGGGAGCTGTAATAGCTGTTTGATTTTTTGTTACTGTTTATGGGCAGTGTTCTGCAGCTTTTTGCGTGATATTGTTATGGGAATTGGCCATAGAACTGCGTTTTTGGCAGAGTTGTAAACAGTATGGATTTTTTTTATATTAAGAAGTGAAATTCAGGGGATGTTAGAGAGCGTGTTTGAAAATAGTTTTCTGCCAGATGTACGTCTCACCTTGTGGGAAATTTGGTCCAAATGAGCGCAGCGTATGGGCTGTGTTAATCGGATTTGGCCTGATATGCCGCAGTGCGTGGAGAGGGGGATATGGAAAGGCGGAAATTTGTTTTTAGACACGCTTTAGTACAGCAATGTATAGATAGCTGTTAATAGTGATTGATATCTGCGTCAGGCGTGCGTCTGCGAAGCGGCGGCACAGTGCTCCTGCGGCCAGCTTGCAGACATGCTCCTGGCGTAGACAGCGGGAGCTGTGACTAAGGAATTTATGTAATTCTGTACAAGTATTCTTATGCATTTCGTAGTGTTGTGAAAGGAGTAAGTGAAAGTGGATATAATGTATCGGCATCCGGCCGGCGTGTCGGAGGAAAAGGAAACAGCAGGCCGTCTGGAAGCAATCGGGCAGGAAGTAAGAAAAGCGGCGAAGGAACTTCTGGAAGAGGCACAGATGGAGCGGGGGCAGATTATGGTTGTCGGATGTTCATCCAGTGAGATAGCAGCCCACAGAATCGGCTCATATTCCAGCGGGGAAATCGGACAGGCGGTATATGAAGCTTTGATGAAGGAGCTGGAGCCAAGGGAGATTTACCTTGCCGCACAGTGCTGCGAACATTTAAACCGGGCGCTGATTCTGGAAAAAGAGGCGGCCGAACGGTACGGATATGATATGGTGAATGTGGTGCCTGCTTTGAAAGCCGGAGGGTCATTTGCTACGGCTGCATATGCGGGGATGAGATGTCCTGTGGCAGTGGAACGGATTCAGGCGCACGCGGGAATTGATATCGGTGATACATTAATTGGCATGCATCTGAGGGCTGTGGCGGTACCGGTAAGGATTTCCGTGAAGGAGATTGGCGGTGCTCACGTGGTGTGTGCCAGGACCAGACTGAAGTATATCGGCGGTGAGCGGGCGAAGTATTTGTGATGGTATGTAAGATAGTATGTAACTGTTCATGCCGTCAGGATTGCTGCATGGCATGATGGTGTGACGGTTTGGGGGAGAATGGAGAGAATAGACATGAATATCAAGAAGAATGATGTCTTTGAAGTGATAATAGAGGATATGAGCGAGAGTGGTGAAGGCGTAGGAAAACTGGATGGTTATATCTGGTTTATTAAAGATGCCGTAATCGGAGACCTGATTGAAGCAAAGGCAATGAAAATGAAGAAGAATTACGGTTTTGCCAGACTGATGAAGGTACTTAAGCCTTCCCCTGCTCGAGTGAAGGAGCGCTGTGCGGTGGCGCGTCAGTGCGGCGGCTGCCAGCTCCAGATGATGAGTTATGAGGAGCAGCTGAAGTTTAAACAGAGAAAGGTTTATAATAATCTGAAGCGGATTGGCGGGCTTGATAACCTGTATCTGCCGGGGGAGGGACCTGGGGCAGGAGAAAATGTTGGGGATGGAGAAGGAGATAGAGCGGGAGGAGAGAGCGGAAGAAAGCCTGTCATCATGGAGCCGATAATCGGGATGGAGGATCCGTGGCGTTACCGGAATAAGGCGCAGTTTCCTTTTGGGATGAATAAGGAGAACGAGGTAATCGCCGGTTTTTATGCCGGAAGAACCCATTGCATTATTGAGAATGACGACTGCCTGCTTGGCATTCAGGAGAACCGGGAGATTCTGGCGGCTGTTAAGCAGATTATGACCCAATATGGAATTAAGCCGTATCAGGAAGAGAGTCATACCGGGCTGATTCGCCATGTTTTAATCCGCAAAGGATTTAGGACCGGGGAACTGATGGTATGCTTTGTTGTGAATGGAAGAAAATTACCGTATTCCGAAGGCTTTGTGGAAAGACTGCTGGAAATCCCAGGGATGACCAGTATTTCTTATAATGTGAATATGGAGAAGACGAATGTGATTTTGGGACGTGAAGTGGTGAATCTGTACGGGCCGGGTTATATTACGGATTATATTGGGAATGTGAAGTACAGAATTTCTCCGTTGTCGTTTTATCAGGTGAATCCGGTGCAGACGGAGAGGCTCTATGGTACTGCTCTTGAGTATGCCGGATTGACTGGGGAAGAGACGGTGTGGGATTTGTATTGCGGGATTGGCACAATTTCGCTGTTTTTGTCACAGAAAGCGAAAAAGGTCTATGGCGTTGAGATTGTGCCTCAGGCGATTGAAGACGCCAGGGAAAATGCGCGGCTCAATGGTATAGAAAATGTAGAGTTTTTTGTGGGGAAGGCCGAGGAAGTGCTGCCCAAACAGTATGAAAAGGATAAGGTTTATGCCGATGTGATTGTCGTGGATCCGCCCAGGAAAGGGTGCGACCCGGTCTGCCTGGATACGATTGTAATGATGGGGCCGAAGAAAGTGGTTTATGTGAGCTGCGATTCGGCTACGCTGGCCCGGGATGTGAAGTATTTGGAGGAGAGAGGGTATTGGGTGGAGAGAGTAAGTTGTGTGGATATGTTTCCTATGAGTGGGCATGTCGAGTCGGTAATAATGATGCGGAATTGTGGTTTGAAAGGAAAATAGCGGAGCATAATCACAAGATATAGTGGTTTGGCAAAGATAGATACAACTTTTGCTGGAGATACGGCCTGGTTGTCAATTGATCAGATGGCAGAACTGTTCCAGAGAGATAGAAGTGTAATAGGCAAGCATACCAGGAATGTTTTTTAAGAAGGAGAATTGTCTAAAGAATCAGTATAGGCAAAATTTGCCTACACTGCTGCTGATGGGAAAGTTTATGATGTAGATTATTATTATTTTGACGTGATTATTTCGGTCGGTTATCGGGGGAAGTCAAAGCGCGGTACACAATTAGAATTTGGGCAATAGGTATTTTAAAAGAATATATGAAAAAAGGTTTCGCACTGGACGATAGCGCCTGAAAGAATTACTTGAACGTATTAGAGATATACGTGCTTCTGAGAAGGTATTTTACAGACAGGTCTTAGAAATTTATGCTACAAGTATTGACTATGATCCGAAAGCTGATATATCAATTCTTGTTTAAATAGGTTCAGAATAAGATACACTATGCGATTCATGGATAAACTGCAGCAGAAGTTATTTATACTTACTGAAAAAGAGTTTATGGGACTTATGGCAATTGCAGGAAACCAGCCAACACTAAAGGAGGCTGTCATTGCCAAAAACTATCTGAATGAAAAGAGCTTTGGGCAATGGGACAACTTGTTTTCATGGTATTTTGATTTTGCGGAACGTCAGGCAGAGCGGGAACAGGTAATGACTATGAGCATTGGACAGAGCATTTGGATCGTATCCTTACAATGAGTGGCGAACAGTTACTTCAAGGAAACGGAAGTGTTACTCATAAATAAGCAGTTGATAAAGCAACGAGTGAATACAGAATATATAAAACCAGAACCCTCAGTGATGTGGAGAAGGATTATTTAGATTCGATAAAAATATTGGAACATAAAACGGATAAGAGTTGAAAAGATGATAATACAGCTTATTTGGAGAGTGAAAATTAATTATGGGATTGAACTATAAAATTGACAGTTTTGATATTGCCGGTTTTGAAATTGAGTATGAACAATACCGAACGAAACCTCTTGATTCGGTATGTGGGGAGGCCCGAGTTTATAAAAGTTATCCGATTGTATATATATTATATAACAATTCTAAAATTTATATTGGAGAGTCCAGCAGATTTTTAAAACGAGTTAAGGAGCATTCAAATATAATTAAAAGGGAAAAATTAAAACAATTATTAATTATTTATGGTACCCTATTTAATGCGAGCGTTATAAAAGAGTTAGAAACAGCATTGATCGCCTGCTTTCTGGCGGAAAAAAGAAAAGTGTTGAATACAGGCGTATATCAAAAATATAAAGAATATTCAAATAAAATAGAATCATATAGCGATATTATAATCCCGGTATGGAATGATTTAAAGAAGATGGGCTTGGTTACTTTGAACCATAAGGATATTGAAATGACCTTATTATACCGTTATTCTCCATTCAAAACACTGTCGGAACAACAGCAAATGATTGTCGATTATGTTTGTGAAGCTATAATAGACAAGGAAAAGCCGCAGCATAAAATTGTTGTTTATGGGGAACCAGGTACCGGGAAATCATTATTGACCAATACGATTGTATATAATCTTGTAAATGAAAAAGGAGTCTGTGCAGAAAATATAGCTGTAATTTTGCCGAATAAAACTCTGCCTAAGCTTTTCAGAGGTCTGTATAAAAAACTAAACTTAAATGTTACTGTGGCAACTGCAGCGGGGATTATAAATTCAAGTAAACGATATGATACAGTAGTTGTTGATGAAGGGCAGCGATTAAGAAAATACTTTTCAAAAGATGGATGGATGTTTAAGCATTTGGATAAGGACAATGTTGAAAATAACGAACTTCAGCAATTAAAAAGAATTACTAATAATCTTGTTATCTTTTATGATAAATATCAGAGGATTAGACCTTCTGACATTGACATACGTACTTTTGAAAAAGGGTGTAAAGAGTTTTATAAGCTTAAACTTGAACAGCAGTTCCGAATAAGAGGTCAATTTAAAGTGGCAGATGGAAAGGATTATATCAGCGCATTGAAAAATATATTGCAAATCGAGGCTGTATCTTATAATCCAACTGTATTTAAAGAGTATGATTTTAATATTGTACACAGTATGAAAGCATTAGAACGTTGGGTGAAGGATAAGCAGTCTATTCCTGGCGCAGAAAGAAGCCGAATTTTATCAGGATATGCATTTGAGTGGATTTCAAAAAAAGATTCCGGTAAATATGATTTTATAGAAGGCGATTTTAAACGACGTTGGAATAAAAACAGTGAAAAATGGACAGAGCAGAAAAATTCGAAGGATGAGGTGGGGTGTACACATGCAGTTTTAAGTGTTGATTTAAACTATGTTGGAGTGATCATTGGTGACGATATTGATATAAGTGAAGATGGTAAACTTATCCCTAACAGAGATTCATTTTACGACATAAATGGAAAAACTATAAAAAATGAGGATCCTGATGATTCTCAATTGTTAGAATATATAAAAAATAATTATTATATTTTATTAAGCAGAGGTATGGATGGTTGCAGAGTGTATTTTACGAACAAGAAACTTGAGGCTTATTTTAAAAGTAAAATGAAAGCGTAATAAGAGAAGCTGATATTTGGAGATAGGATTTTATCTTAAGCGGCTTTAAATTAGTGTGAAGCGCGGAATTATAATCTGTTATATACTTTGTTCATATAAAAAATATAAACATTTATGTAAATACATTTGAATTCTTCGAGCGTGATAAAACATAATAAACTGCTGGGTACACTGTTAACTGCGACCGCCATTTTAAATGATTGTTTAGGATCGTACGGGAAAATTTAGCACATATGGATAATGGAGGTAATTTAAAAGAGGGTTGATTTTTAGTAAGGAAGCTCTGGTGCGAATAATAGTTGCACATAAAATTCCAGGGGGATTCGCACTGCAAACGGCCGGAAAATAGGATTAAAATACGAGAAAATTTTTTGACTTGCTGGATGATTTGTTGAAGGTGTATAATTAAGATATATAAATTTGGCATGGATACAAGGATAATTGTGTATTTTTGCTGTCGAGGCTCGTGAGAGCCTTGTGGATTGAAATATAGTTGTATCGATAAACAAGCATGAATTTTTCGTCGAGGCTCGTGAGAGCCTTGTGGATTGAAATAACAAGCCCTTTTATTCGGTCCTCGTTCAATTCCGTCGAGGCTCGTGAGAGCCTTGTGGATTGAAATCCCTTCACAGGTGACGCTTTTTGTTCTGTAAAAGTCGAGGCTCGTGAGAGCCTTGTGGATTGAAATAATTCCCTTCTGAAGCAATTCCGGAAGATGTGACGTCGAGGCTCGTGAGAGCCTTGTGGATTGAAATCTTCAAAAGCGGCACTATCATGGCACTGATAGAAGGTCGAGGCTCGTGAGAGCCTTGTGGATTGAAATGCCATTTCCTGTCGGTCGGGCTGGTCAATCGTGCCGTCGAGGCTCGTGAGAGCCTTGTGGATTGAAATTCCGTGAGAGCCGCCAGAATCGCAGTTTATACGGTCGAGGCTCGTGAGAGCCTTGTGGATTGAAATACCCTGACACCAGTTGCATATAAAAATTCAATCGTCGAGGCTCGTGAGAGCCTTGTGGATTGAAATCCCTTTATGCACGTATATCCGCTGTTGCCAGTACGTCGAGGCTCGTGAGAGCCTTGTGGATTGAAATACTTGCCAACGTTATTAAGTCTGAATATGGTGATGTCGAGGCTCGTGAGAGCCTTGTGGATTGAAATGATGATGGACAGTAATTCATTCAGGAGATACCAAACGTCGAGGCTCGTGAGAGCCTTGTGGATTGAAATTCCTGGAGCTGGAGCTGGTCGAGATGCTTCAAGGAGTCGAGGCTCGTGAGAGCCTTGTGGATTGAAATATCCAGCTTGAAGACATCCTTAATTTTCTGCCATGTCGAGGCTCGTGAGAGCCTTGTGGATTGAAATCGTACACCCAGACGGTAAGTGTGCCAGGAGCTACGTCGAGGCTCGTGAGAGCCTTGTGGATTGAAATTACCTTGTAGCTGGCGCAGACGCTTCTCCAGCCGGTCGAGGCTCGTGAGAGCCTTGTGGATTGAAATAACCGCTTTTTTATAAGCAGAAGAGGGGGCTTGCCGTCGAGGCTCGTGAGAGCCTTGTGGATTGAAATGTGTATATTCTTCATAGCCTTTTAGCATATCATCGTCGAGGCTCGTGAGAGCCTTGTGGATTGAAATTCAACGACTGGAAGTTGGAAGCACTTATGTCGACTATACATCTTTACTACTCACCTCGAAATACTCTATAATTCCCAGTGTTACAAAGAAAATATATTTAAAAGGGAAGGGGAAAGCTGCTATGGCAAAAGATATTAATATTCAGGATTTAATAAACAAGATTAATAAATTTAGAGAGGAAAGAGATTGGAGAAAGTTTCACAATCCTAAGGATTTATCAATCTCCATTTCACTTGAAGCATCAGAATTGCTGGAATTGTTCCAATGGAAATCAAGTGAGGAAGCGGTAGAAAATAATCTGGATAGAATGAAGGATGAAATTGCTGATATCTTTATATATCTGCTTATGCTTTCGGATGATTTGGGGTTAGATCTTTTCAGTGCAGTTACTGAAAAAATGAATAAAAACAACGGAAAATATCCAAAAGAGTTATGCAAGGGGAAGCGTGATAAGTATACAGCCTATTTAGAGTGAAAATTAAACATAAAATTTCATTATTACATTGCTTGTTTGAAAACTGTAGGGTTAACTATGGGTTGATTTGATGGGTATTGATCTTTAGTAAGAAGAACCAAGTGCGAATAGTAGTTGTACATAAAATCCCAGGGAGATTCGCACTACAATTGGCCGGAAAATACTATTAAATTACGCGAGGAAATTTCAACTTGATAAACGATTTGTAGAAGATGTATAATATGAAGCATGTAAATGTGGCATAGATGCAAGAATAATTGTGCATTTTTGCCGTCGAGGCTCGCGAGAGCCTTGTGGATCGAAATTTCCAAGATTTTTTGACCGTTCGCACCATCAATCGTCGAGGCTCGCGAGAGCCTTGTGGATCGAAATCCAGTAAAGGCTTTTTTTCAAAAACTTTCAGTACGTCGAGGCTCGCGAGAGCCTTGTGGATCGAAATTTCAAATAAAACCATATTGGCAATTTCCTTGACGTCGAGGCTCGCGAGAGCCTTGTGGATCGAAATTCCGCCATTAGAAGGTGGGTTAGGCGGTGGCACAGTCGAGGCTCGCGAGAGCCTTGTGGATCGAAATTCCGCCATTAGAAGGTGGGTTAGGCGGTGGCACAGTCGAGGCTCGCGAGAGCCTTGTGGATCGAAATATGCGTAATATGTTCTACATAAGTTTTCTGCCTCAGTCGAGGCTCGCGAGAGCCTTGTGGATCGAAATACCGCATCGTCTGACATGTCTTCACCGATTCTTTGTCGAGGCTCGCGAGAGCCTTGTGGATCGAAATCACATGTCAATTTCAGTGAGGGAGTAGGGGCTGGTCGAGGCTCGCGAGAGCCTTGTGGATCGAAATCTATTCGCTTAACCGAAAATGGTAGTAATTTCAGTCGAGGCTCGCGAGAGCCTTGTGGATCGAAATCTCTCTGTTAGGGCTAGTCTAGCCCGCCCGTCAAGTCGAGGCTCGCGAGAGCCTTGTGGATCGAAATATTATAGAACAAATGGAATGGAGGAATTGAGTGGTCGAGGCTCGCGAGAGCCTTGTGGATCGAAATATACTAACCCCTATATTTTTACTAACAAATGGTGTCGAGGCTCGCGAGAGCCTTGTGGATCGAAATACTACCGAATATAAACGGTTCGTTTCCGTCATACGTCGAGGCTCGCGAGAGCCTTGTGGATCGAAATTTCGAAGTTTCGTGGCTGGCGTGAAATTAACGGTGTCGAGGCTCGCGAGAGCCTTGTGGATCGAAATCGAAGAAGAAGCCGGGATATAAAGTGCCGGACCCGGTCGAGGCTCGCGAGAGCCTTGTGGATCGAAATTGTTTCCAGTTATATTTCCAGTTTACATCATCAAGTCGAGGCTCGCGAGAGCCTTGTGGATCGAAATAGTTTCCGGTGAATATTTTCCATCCTGTCCACGTAGTCGAGGCTCGCGAGAGCCTTGTGGATCGAAATTATTTGGAGGGAATCCACCTGGTCATCTATCCACGTCGAGGCTCGCGAGAGCCTTGTGGATCGAAATTTCTTAGGTCCTGCAGCTTAACGCTTTCCAGCGGTCGAGGCTCGCGAGAGCCTTGTGGATCGAAATTTCACATACTCCACAGCCGCTTTTTGGAGGATGGCGTCGAGGCTCGCGAGAGCCTTGTGGATCGAAATGGAACATGTTCCATACATTCTTCCCATATTGCTGTCGAGGCTCGCGAGAGCCTTGTGGATCGAAATCCTGCTGTCCCTGCACCTCAATCATTGTCTGCATGTCGAGGCTCGCGAGAGCCTTGTGGATCGAAATTCCCCAATCACAGGCACAATCTTCACCGTCTGTTGTCAAGGCTCGCGAGAGCCTTGTGGATTGAAATGTCGTCGGCCGTTCCCGGAAGGCCGTCAGCTCTGTCGAGGCTCTCGAGAGCCTTGTGGATTTAAGTTTTACAGGTGGAATATACTTTTTTATAGACCTTGTAAATAAAATCGCTTAATTTAGATATGCTTCACTTAGTCTGTTCGATGACGCTATCAAAGCCATATCAATTCCCCCACCAAAACTAATTCAAAATAATGATTGACTTTTCAAACTGTAACAATTATACTTACAGTAAAGAGAGCAGAACATACATTTCCCAATAATAATAATATAACTAACACATAAAGAAGTATCAGAACCCACTTATCCATCAATAATATATACATCATTTAAAGGGAAATCCCATCTAATAATTGCAATACCACATTATTTATGAAGATAAATAATCGAAGGCCATAATAAAGATATGCTCAGGAAAGAAGGTATATAAAAATGGTAGCAAACTTAAAATCCAACACAGAACCTAATCCGAAACCAGACGATAGCCAAAACTCGGAGATAAGCAAAAATACGAATAATGATATCATACCCACTCAAAAAACTAACATAGAAAACACGACAAAACTCAACAATCATCCAACTGACTACTCCTATCCGTTAGACGTTTATATCGGAACCTACAATTCCGATAACAGCAAAGGCGTATACCATTTTACAGTCTCTCCGGATACCGGAATCATGTCACAGCCGGAATTATTTTACGAGGCTCCCAATGCAAAATGGATCAGCCTGCAAAGGGACTCCATGGCTTTTCCCATAGAAAAGCAAGGAAAGGCAGGAACCTGTTTCCTGACTCTAAAAGAGAAGGAAATAGACCATGTGGAAGAAATTCTTGAAGAGAAGCAAACACCCTGTTATATTCTGCAGGATAGCAGCTCTGTTTATACGGCCAACTATCATGAAGGAAATGTCATGGTGTATCATTTGGAAAAAGGGGTTCCTTCCCTGATAAAGAGGATAGAAAATGGGGACAGGGCGGGCTGCCATCAGATTATATTACATGAGCCATATATATTGGTTCCATGCCTTGAACAAAATAAAATCCGTCTGTTTGATAAAGAAAACGGATATATTCCGGCAGGCGAGATATTATTTCCAAAGGGCAGCGGTCCCAGGCATGGCGTGTTTAACAGAGCACATACTAAACTATACGTGGTAAGTGAATTGAGTAATGAACTATTCATATTCAATGTAAATAAAAATCAATTTAAGTTAGAGCAGACCTTGTCTGTACTTCCGGAAGCCTCACATTTGGCGAGTGCGGATGGGGTAAGCAAAAAAGAAAGAGAACCGGTTAAAAAAGCAGAACCTGCGGCAGCAGCAATCCGCCTCACCTCAGATGAGAAATTTCTGTACATTTCCATACGGGGGCTCGATATCCTGGCTGTTATCAATGTACAGGGTGAAAAAGCCGCTGTCATTCAGCATAGCTCCTGCGGAGGAGTTCATCCCCGCGATTTTATCTTAAGCCCGGATGAAAACTTTTTATTGGCAGCCAACCGTTTTGCGGGCGGTATCGTAAGTATAGGTAGGGATAGAACAAGCGGATTACTGAAAGGACTTCTGGATTCCGTCCCCATGCCGGAGGGCGTATCATTGACATTTCGCAACAATACTCAGCAGCATTAACACAGAGGAGGTAATAAAAATGCAAATACCAACAACGCAGATAGGTATCATCGGACTTGCAGTTATGGGTAGGAGTCTTGCCCTGAATATGGCGGATCACGGATTTAAAGTAGGAGGATACAACCGCAGCCGTGAGGTGACAGAAACGCTGATGAGGGAACATCCCCATGAAAATCTCATCCCGTTTTATGATCTGAAAGAGCTTGTGGATTCCCAGGAGAGACCCCGAAAGTTCCTGATAATGGTCAAAGCGGGAAAACCGGTAGATATGGTGATAGACCAGCTTCTTCCCTTGCTTGATGAAGGCGACATGATCCTGGACGGCGGAAATTCATTTTTTGAGGATACAAGAAGACGGGAAAAAGAGCTGAAGGAAAAAGGAATTTATTATTTCGGCACCGGAGTTTCCGGCGGTGAAATGGGAGCCCGTTTTGGCCCATCCATAATGCCGGGCGGTGATAAAAAGGCCTATGAGCATATTGCGCCGATTCTGGAAGAAATTGCAGCAAAAGCGCAGGGAGAACCATGTTGTGCCTATATGGGGCCGGACGGAGCGGGACATTATGTGAAAATGGTCCATAATGGAATTGAATACGCAGATATGCAGTTAATTGCAGAGGCGTATCTGCTTCTTAAATATGCCGGCGGATTTACAAACAGGGAGCTGGCCGATGTATTTACAGAATGGAATAAAGGTGAATTAAAGAGTTACCTGATAGGGATTACAGCAGGCATTTTTCGTGAAAAGGATGATTTTACAGACGGAGAGCTGGTTGACTATATTTTGGACAGTGCCGGGCAGAAGGGAACGGGAAGATGGACCAGTTTAGAGTCACTGAAACAGGGCATAAATGTTTCCATGATTACGGCAGCCTGCAATGCGAGAATCATGTCAAACCGTATCAGTGAAAGAAATGCGGCAAGAGAACTATTTGCGGGGCCAATGAAGAATCTGGTGCCGGACAAAGCCGCTTTTCAGGAAAAAGTGAGAAAAGGACTTTATACAGCTAAAATAGCCGCATATGCGCAGGGCTTCGATTTACTTTCCCATGCTTCTTCTGAATATGGCTGGGATTTAGACTACGGAAAGATAGCTTCCATTTTCAGGGCGGGATGTATCATACAGGCCGAATTTTTAGATGATATAACAAAAGCGTTCACAAATAACAGGGAACTACCCAACCTGATGCTGGACTCGTTCTTTAGAGACGGGATCAACCATGGACAGGACAGCCTGAGAAGTATCCTAGCAACGGGAATTCAAAACGGAATCCCTGTTCCGGCCATGAGCCAGGCAATCTCCTATATAGACGCGTTCCGGGGGACACCGGTAGGCGCAAACCTGATTCAGGCCCAGAGGGACTGTTTTGGAGCGCATACGTATGAGCGGACAGACAGGGACGGCATTTTCCACCATGATTGGAGGTTTGAGCATGAATAAAGAGCAGATATTTACAATCTTTGGCGGAACCGGAGACCTGACCTTCAGGAAGCTTCTCCCGGCTCTTTATAATATTGAGGCCTCGGATGACAAAGTATTTTGTCCCCGGGTGGTGGTAATTGGAAGACGGGACTACACCAGTGAGACATACCGTACCATGGCCAGAGAGTGGGTGGAGAAATTTGCAAGGCTGCACTTCAAAGAGGAGACCTACCAAAAGCTTGCGGAACGTATTCTATATTACCGTATGGATTTTACAGATGAAAAGGAGTATGGGGGACTGGATAGTTTCTATAAAAAAATGGGGGCCGGAAATCACATATTTTATTTTGCCGTTGCCCCCAGATATTTCAGCACAATCGTAAATGGTTTAAAAAGTGTGGCCGGAGCAGAGCATGGAAAGGTAGTTCTGGAAAAACCTTTTGGAGAAGACTTATCCTCGGCGGCTGAGCTGAATAGGACGATGGAGTCATTTTTTAAGCCGGATCATATTTACCGGATTGATCATTATCTTGGGAAAGAGATGGTGCGGAATATTCAGATTATCCGTTTTGCAAATCCAATTTTCAGTAATGTCTGGGATGCAGAGCATATAGAGTGCATTCAGATTTCGGCAATGGAAGAGGTCGGGGTCGAGACGAGAGGCGGTTATTATGACCACAGCGGCGCTCTTAAGGACATGGTACAGAACCACCTGTTTCAAATTCTCACCATTGTAGCGATGGAGCAGCCCGGCAGCCTGGCCGTAGAGGATATGCACCGTGAACAGATAAAAGTACTCAGAGCGCTCCAGGTACCGGAGGATATTTCACAAAGTATGGTACTGGGCCAATACGGCGGATACCGTGAAGAACCCTCCGTTGACAGAAATTCTTCGACTGAGACCTACGCTGCACTGAAGCTGTCGGTTGATAATGACAGGTGGAGAGGCATGCCCTTCTATGTGCGCACCGGTAAAAAACTGGGTAGACGGGAAATGCAGGTGGCGGTTGTATTTAAAAGCCCGGCTCCCGGATTAGAGTCAAATATCCTGAATATTAAGATTCAGCCTACGGAAGGCGTATATCTTCAGTTTAATATTAAGAAGCCGGGTGAGACGGAGGAAATTATACAGGCGAAAATGGATTTCTGCCAGAGCTGTTCTTATGTAAACCGGATGAATACGCCGGAAGCCTATGAACGCTTGCTCGGCGCCTGCATGCGTGGGGAGCGTTCCTGGTTTTCACAGTGGGATCAGGTTGAGACAAGCTGGAATTACGTGGACGAGGTGCGGGAGAAATACCGTGAAATGGGACTTCCTGTGCATATTTATGAGCAGGGCAGCGCTGGGCCTGAGGCGGCAGATGCGCTTTTAGGTCTAGACGGGCATTCGTGGTTTGACTGATGACTTCATAAAAAGAGCAATGTTTTTACTTTTGATATAGTGTTTTTTATAGCCAATACACTATAATAGAAAGAAATACATTGCTCTTTTTATGAAGTCGCCAAGCTTAAAGTTCTATGTTATAATTTTAGTAACACAATTGGAGTAGATAGATACTGGATAAATGGAGGGCTGCAATGGGATTTGATCCGCAGCAGTGATTAAAAGAAATGACAAAGTATTTGCAACACAGCGTGGTTACGGTGAATTTAAGGGCGGTTGGGAATTTCCTGGTGGAAAAATTGAGCCTGGTGAAGGAGCTAAAGAGGCATTAAAACGTGAGATTCGTGAGGAATTGAACACGGATATCGAGGTCGGGGATTTGATTGATGTTATAGAATATGATTACCCTACTTTTCATTTATCAATGAAATGCTACTGGTGTAGTATTATAAAAGGAACGCTGGAATTACTAGAACATGATGAGGCAAAATGGTTGGGAAAGGAAGAACTGAGTTGTATATCATGGCTTCCGGCTGACATGGAATTGCTCGATAAAATAAGGCGGGAATTGTAATCAGACAGTAGATATAAGATAGATTTTGACTCAATGATGCAAATTAACAGGAGGGAATACTATGTGGACCTACACGAAATGTACATCCAAAGACAGGGAAGAAAAACTGAATAAGCTGACAGAGGCCTTTGCACGGGAAAAGGACTGTTCAAGATATTTATCCGATGTGCAGAAATTCATTAACAGCACCCAGACAACCATTGTGCTGCTTCAGGATGTGGAGGACAATGTCCTGATAGAGATGGATTATGTACCGGTGAATGACTATGTTTTCCATGTTGTCAACATTGAAGAAAACGGCATTAAAAAGCAGGGCCTGCCATGCATGACGATTAAACAGGCAGTCAGTCAATTTATGGCGGAGATACAGGACTGACGGTAACCGTTTTCATACGAAAGAGGAGGTCTTTATGCCCACCATATTTCTTAGCCATACAAGCATAGACAAACCATTTGTAGAAAAATTGGCGAGAGATTTACAGCGTCTTGGGATCAGTGTCTGGTACGATAAATACGAAATTAAGGTCGGAGAATCGCTATCTGGCGGCCGATACGGATGAATGGAATCCAAACCGTGTATCTAAAAGCTGCTATAATACGGAGATAGACAGCACCGTAAATGAGGTTGAGGAGTACATCTATCAGAGAGTGCGGCAATTTGTGGATGTATGGGGAAAACCGAAAGGTGAAAACCATATTTTTACGGATAAAAAGATGAAACTTGAGACCACGTTAGAAAGCATTTTTGAAATCCTGAAGAAAACGAATTGGGATCAGGGAGTGTTTGAGACAGTGTTAAAGAGAGAACAGGATTCCGGGCCGGAGCCGGAATAAGCACTGAGAGAATAAAGGCCGCAGGAGGATTCATGGAACCATACTATTACAACCAAATGAGCAAAGCACAACGGACAGCCTACCACGCCATGAAAACCGGCCTGGTCTCTTTGGCTCCGTCATTTCCGGTACCGCGGCTGGAGAATCATGAGCTGAGTGATATTTTCTTTAAACTGAGACTCGACTGCCCGGAGATCTTTTATGCCGTGGGTTTTCACTACCGGTTTTTTCCGGATTCCGGCAATGTGGAGATGATACCGGAATACCTGTTTGAAAAAGGTAAGATTAAAGAGCATCAAAAGGCGATGAAGGCGCGTGTGGAAAAGCTGTGCCGGCCGGCGCAGTCACTTGCGGAACGTGACAAAGAACAGTACATTCACGATTTTATCTGCACCCATGTCCATTACGATAAGCTGAAAAAGCCCTACTCCCATGAGATAATCGGCCCGCTGGGACAAGGAGTCGGGGTTTGCGAAGGAATTGCCAAAACCGTCAAAATCCTCTGCGATAATCTGGGAATCTGGTGTATGATCGCGATTTCAGATTCCAATCCGGATAAAAATATCAAGTACCGCCACGCATGGAACGTCATTAAATCAGGAGGCATGTATTATCATTTGGATGCCACATTTGATAATACGCTAAGCGACGGTGATATGGTAAGATACGACTATTTTAACCTGGATGACAAACAGATATTCCGCGATCATGAGCCGGTAATCTACAAAGTCCCTCAGTGCAGTGACGGAGAGAAATTTTATTACCGGGAAAAGAAATTGTCATTCACAAAAACAGAGGATGTGCAAAAACGCGCCCTCCAGGCAATAAGGAAGGGGAAACCACTGCTGTTCCACTGGCGCGGAGGATACCTCACGCGGGAGGTGTTATCAGAACTTTTAAAGCTTTTGGAGGGGACGGCCAGGCAGAAGGGAAAACACGCACGGACCGGACTGAACTGGCCCCAGGCGGTTCTGCATGTCACATTTATCGAGGAGGCGCCGCCGGAAGAACTGGTTGTCGAGGAGGCAAATGAAGGAGAAAGACAGTAAAACCGGGAGAAATGAAATTGTCCCGAGTGCAGAAGCCCCTGGAAAGGAGAAAAATGTCTTTTAAAATAATCACAGGTGATATAACGAAATGTGAGACTACAGCAATTGTAAATGCAGCGAATACATCCCTTCTTGGCGGAGGCGGCGTGGACGGGGCCATCCACCGGGCGGCCGGGCCGGAACTTCTGGGAGAATGCCGGATGCTCCGCGGATGCAAGACTGGACAGGCCAAAATCACAAAAGGATACAAATTGAAGGCGGAGTATATTATCCATACGCCGGGGCCGGTATGGCAGGACGGCGCTCATAACGAACGCGAACTTCTGGAATCATGTTACAGGAGCTGTCTTGAGCTGGCATTAAAACACAATATCCATGAAATTGCATTTCCGTCCATCAGCACCGGCATTTACCGGTTCCCGGTCTCAGAAGCGGCTGCAATTGCAGTCAGGACAATCCATCAGTACCCTCAGATGGACGTTACAATGGTATGTTTTGACGCAGCAACGAGACAGGCGTACGAAGATGCAGAGACGGCTTATCAGAACAGAACGGATGGATAGGCCGACAGGAGGTGCTGCATGGATTTTTATAAGCGGATGGAGAAGGTCTGTCATATAATACCATATGGAAAAGTCGCTACATACGGTCAGATAGCAATGCTCTGCGGCAAGCCGCGCAATGCAAGGCAGGTGGGGTATGCGCTGAGCCACGGCCGTGTGGAAAGCGGGATTCCAGCATGGCGGCTGGTGAACAGCAGCGGCTTTCTGTCGGGAGCGGCTTATTTTGAGTACCCGGAAATGCAGCGGCTTTTGTTGACGGAGGAGGGCGTAGCGGTTTCGGCGGAAAACAGGGTGGATTTGAAAAAATACGGATGGAAAAATTCACTTGCCGAAGCGCTGGAGCTGAGAAAGAAATTTGAGCGGGAAGGAATTTGAATGGAACGGAATACATAGGAGGGGGCCAATGTACTATTGGAGCGAAACCGTATCTGCAACCTCTTTGGAGAAGGAATTTCTACAATTGCTGATGCCGTCGTTTATTATTTCGAATTACTGGCCCCTCTGTATAACGCGATGGTCTGGCGGCCGCCGGTAAAATGATAAGCTCTGCCCGGCTGTGACAATGAAAAGTCTGGCTGGAAATAATTGACAAAGTAAATTAAAAGGAGTATAATCCCTATTTATTAACAAAGTAAACTATATTTGCACTGCGCGGGTCTAAACGCCCGGTTTGTCCGGGGCATCTGTTGATGAAATACGGTAAATGTGAGTCTGCCCGGAGCGGCATGCGGTGAGTGGAGAGGGTATGGAAAAGGCGGCAGAAAAGAAGGATTGGATGGAAATGATGAAAATCATGCAGGATATCAGGCAGTTCTGCAGCCTGCATGTGAAGCGCAGTCCGAAAGGCGGAATTTCCTCAGCTCAGGAACTGGATCTTCTGTCGAGGCTGCATTTATCGGAAAATCCTCTGACCCCGCATTCTCTATGTGAAAAAATGGGAATCAGCAGGCCTCTCGCCAGCAGGCTGATTGAAAATCTGGAGATGAAGGGGTTCTTGGAAAAGGAAGTCAGCGAGGCGGATAAACGAAGTTACTTTTTACGGATTACAGAGCTTGGCAGCCGGGAACTGAAGGGAACCTATGCGTATTACCTGGAACCGGTATACCTGCTCAGGACACAGATGGGTGAAGAGAAGTTTGGCCTGCTGGCCGGGCTGCTTTGCGAGTGCAACCGGATATCGGGTGAAAAACAGCAGTCACAGGCTGACGGGACGGATGAGAGCGGAGGCAGAAGGTAACTGTTCATGCTGTCTTCACTGTTACGGCAGAAGTAGTTTGCTTAGATTGAAAGGACGGGATTTTATTTGACATTATATCAGGAATTACAATTAAACCAGGCAGGTTCAAAGGCGCTTATCAAAAATGCCGGGAACCGCAGAGAGAAGCAGAGGCATATTGGCGTCTATATCCTGAAGGTATTTTTGACCATGGCGTTCTGCGTGGCTTTTATTTCGGCATTTACCGCCCTGTTCGGGCCGGAAAACAGTATCGCGGGAGTCGTGGTGCTGCTGGCAGTCATGGTCTTCAGGCAGGCGGATTTGGGAATTGATTCAAAGCAGAGCTTCTTTGTCCTGCTGGGAATTTTCGGGATACTTTCAGTCGGGCCCCATATTGCGGCTGTATCTTCTCCGATCACGGCATTTGCTGTGGATTTTATCTGTATTTTCGCGCTTACATTCTTTGGATGTCATAATATTCTGATGTCAAACCATGCAACTTTTGTGTTGGGGTATCTGCTTCTGTCAGGCAATGATGTGTCGGGCGGAGCATATGGTACGCGGATTTTGGGACTTATGGCCGGCGGTCTGCTGACGGCCCTGATTTTTTACCGAAATCATTATAAAATCACCTATAAAAGACGGCTTTCTGACCTTTTTCGGGAATTTTATCTCACATCGTCCAGAACTAAATGGCAGCTTTGCATTACGCTCGGCGTGGCTCTCGTCATGCTTGTTTCACGGGAACTGGGGCTTCCCCGGCCGATGTGGGCGGGCTTTGCGGCCATGTCGGTCATGCAGCCATTTGCAGAAGATTTAAAGCAGCGCGTAAAACACAGGCTGCCGGGTACCATAGCGGGAGGCCTGCTGTTTCTCCTGCTGTGCCGGGTGTTACCGGAAGGGAGCTACGGGATGCTGGGGATCGCCGGCGGAATCTGTGTAGGATTCTGTGCAACCTATGGGTGGCAGACGGTTTTCAATTCTTTCGGCGCTCTTGCCGTGGCGGCAGGCCTCTATGGGGCCGGCGGGGCTGTGATGCACAGGTATTTGGCAAACATAATCGGTATTGCTCTGGCGGTGGTATTCTACAGCGTATTTGAATATCTGTCCGGCAGAATGAACGCGGCAGAGACTGTTTCCGAGTAAGGGAACGGCTCTGCCGTTTCTGTTTACGCGGGCATAGGGGCTGTGAGCGGTTCTGGAAACCATGAATAGACTTTCATCTGCGTCCATGCTACAATTGATGCATCTTACAACTGTGACAAAGGAGTAAAAAAATGACTGGAAGAAATTTTGGAGCGGCTTCAGTAGTATGGCAGGTGATATGGCCGATTCTGCTCTATAGTTTTGTAACAACAGTGATGGCCTTGCTGGTCGGAGCCAGACTGGATGTAATGTGGATTCTGCTGATTTCAGCTATCCTGACATCCGGGGTTCTGTATTATTTTTACAGCAGGAGGAGGCAGACGGAAGGCCGTCATTACGGTCCTTCCTGGCGGGTACGTCTGGATATTGGAACCGGGGCCGCGCTGCTTTTTGTATTGGCGGCAGCCCTTTGCGTTTTTCTGAACAACCTGATTGAGATAAGCGGTATCGCTTATGTTTCAGAGGCATTCGATGAGGTGAGCGCCAGCATATTCGGCGTCTCCGTCTGGCTTCAGATACTGGCGGTGGGTTTTGCGGCTCCCGTTGTGGAGGAATTAATTTTCAGGGGAATGGGATACGGCAGGCTGCGCGGCGTGATGGGGATTATACCGGCCGCCATTCTGTCATCGCTTCTATTTGCCTTGTACCATGGCAATCTGGTTCAGGCGGTCTACGGATTTTTAATGGGGCTTGTGCTGGCGGTTGTTTATGAGCATTTTGACGGACTGGTTCCGGCCATATGGCTGCACGTCTGCGCGAATCTGACCTCAATTGCGCTTACCGCTTTGTCGGGGCGTTATCCTTCTTTTTTTGGAGGAATATTCTATGCGGCTGCAGGCACTGCCGTTTCCGGACTGCTGGTATGGGGCTGCCTTCTGATGATCTATGACAGGAAACGCAGGATTAGAAAATAAAGGTGATGGAAAAATTGTTCTCTTTCATGAATAGAATGATAGTATCGCCCGAATAGGGATTGGGGAATATTTTGAACTACATAGAAGGGGAATAAGCAATTGTGAAGCAGAATCATTACGATGGGAGAGCGTGAATGACAATTAAAAATTAACGATTTTACCATCGAGACAGGCAGGTTCCGGCATTGTGGAGGAATCTGCCTGTTTTGCCGCCCGGGAAGTAAACACGGCTGCCGTTCCCCTGCGTTGTCCCGTTAAGCTCCTGTTTTAAAATATAAACTTATGCCGTTTTTTCCTTTAAAATCAATGTATACAGACAAAAAATGAATTTTTGTACAGTAAAAAATACTTGACAGCCGGCGTTGTCACGGATATAATTTCATGCATTAGCATGGTAGCAGACTAAAGCAACATTCCGGAAGAACTATGATTACTCTCCGGACTGCCGCACAAGTGCGGGCTTAAAATTCTGAAGATGCACCACAGGCTAAAATATTATGATAGGAGGAAGGAAACATGAGAAAGAATCAAATGAAAAAGCTGGCCGCTTCCGTAGCCGCCGCTTTACTGTCCACGACAATGCTCAGTGCCTGTTCTGCGTTAAGCCAGGCGCCGACAGTAGTAAGTGAGGAGAGTTCTCTGCATCATGATACAGACGGGTCATCAGCCGCCGTACCGGGTTCAGAAAGCTCTGAAGCCGCCCATTCTGATTCTGCATCCGGCGGCAGGCTTGCCGATATTCTCGAGCGCGGTTACATCGAAGTTGCGACAGAGCCGTATTTTGCGCCGAATGAGTTCATAGATCCTTCCAAGCAGGGGGACGGCAAGTACGTCGGCGCCGATATTGAACTCGCCAGATATATAGCGGAGAAACTGGGTGTCGAGTGCCGTATTGTCCCTCTGGATTTTGAATCCGTACTAAGCGGTATTTCAGACGGCAAATATGACCTGGCTATTTCAGCCCTCGCCTACACTCCCGCCAGAGCAGAGGCCATGGAACTATCCAAGGGATATTATTTTGACGATGAGAAAGTACAGTACGGGCTTATGGTGCGAACGGAGAATTTGGATAAGATTAAGAGTGCGGAGGATCTGGCTGACAAGACACTGGTTGTCCAGAGCGGTTCTTTACAGGAGATGTTTGCAAACGAACAGGTTCCGGCGTATAAAGAGCTGAAACGCGTCTCTGCCACAACGGACGGTTTCCTGATGGTTCAGGAAGGAAAAGCGGACGCCGTTATCACCGCCAAGACGACAGCAGAGCTGTATCTTGATGCGAACGACGGCTGCGGCATGACGATTGTGCCCGATTTCTCGTTTACCGTGGATGAGTCCACACAGGGGACAAGAATCGGTATCACAAAGGGTGAAACGGAACTTTTGCAGAAGGTCAATGAAATCATTGATGAAGTTGTAAAAGAGGGTACGTATGCGTCCTGGTACGAAGAGTACAAGGAATATGCCCGGAGTCTCGGCCTGTAACGGGCTGATTTAAGGCGGGAGGACTTCGGAAATGATAGAGACAATGATAAAAATGTGGGACCGGTACGGCTTTGTATATTTACAGGGCCTTACCGGCACCCTGTGCCTTGCTGCAATTACAGTATTCTTCGGCACATTGATAGGAATGATTTTGGCCATTATGCGGCTTTCACGCGTGAAACCATTTCAGTGGTTTGTGCGTTTTTATATCTGGGTGCTGAGAGGCACGCCGATACTGCTTCAATTGTATTTCTTCTGGATTTTTTTACCCAGGGTGCTGCCGGTGAAAATATCGGACAGTTCCTGTATTATCATAGCGCTTATTATCAATGCCAGCTCTTATGTGGCAGAGGTAATCAGAGCCGGGATACAGGCGGTGGATAAAGGCCAGACGGAGGCGGCGCGGAGCCTTGGAATGACAGGCAGCCATACAATGACGCAGATAATCCTGCCGCAGGCAATTAAAAATATACTGCCCGCACTGGGCAATGAGTTCATCACCATGATCAAACAGGCATCCCTTGCCTCCGTATTCTTTATCAACGAGCTTACCACATCGTATAAAACCATATCATCGGCGACATTCCGCCCCGTGGAGGCGCTGATGATAGCGGGTATCATTTACCTGATGGTAACTACGGTTTTAGGAAAAATCATGGAATATGCGGAATGGAGGATGAACAGGAATGAACGGTAAATGCAATGACAGAGTATTATCGCAGGATGCAGGCCGGGGCGGGAAAGCTGAACCGATTATCTGTGTGGAGAACCTGAAAAAATCCTTCGGCGATTTAGAGGTACTGAGGGGAATTACGGAATGTATCTACGAAGGTGAGGTGGTTTCGGTAATCGGCCCCAGCGGCGGAGGGAAAAGTACATTTTTGAGATGTCTTAACTGTCTCGAAAAGCCAACCTCAGGCAAGGTATTATTCAGGGGAACCGACATCACGGATGCCTCCGTCAATATTGACAAATTCCGTCAGAAGATGGGAATGGTGTTCCAGAGCTTTAATGTATTTCCTCATTTAAAGGTAATCGATAATATCACCATCACTCCGGTGCTGGAGAAAAAGGTTCCAAAGGCCGAGGCGGAAAAAAAGGCGTGTGAGCTTTTGGATCGGGTGGGACTTTTGGACAAAAAGGATGTCTATCCCGGCAAGCTTTCCGGAGGACAGAAGCAGAGGCTGGCGATTGTGCGGGCTCTTGCGATGGAGCCGGATATGATGCTTTTTGACGAGCCGACATCGGCCCTTGACCCGGAAATGGTAAAGGAAGTCCTTAATGTAATCAAATCCCTGACTGAGTCCGGCATGACAATCGTCATTGTGACCCATGAAATGGGATTTGCCAGGGAGGTCAGTGACCGTGTATTTTTCATTGATAACGGTATCATTCAGGAACAGGGTACGCCGGATGAGATATTCGGCAATGCTAAAAACCCGAGAACCATTGAATTTCTTGGTAAAGTACTGTAATATAATGAAAAAAGGCGAAAGTTCATGCTGACGTTTTACCGGTGGCAAAGGAGGTATGACAGTTGACGGATATTGAATTAATTGAGAGAGCAGTGGAAGAAGAGGCAGAGCGGATACTGGCGGCCAATGACCGCATTTGGGAATTTGCAGAGCTGCCGTTCCACGAAGATAAATCGGCCGGGCTGCTCTGCGGACTGCTGGAGGAATCCGGTTTTACCGTAGAGACGGGACTGGCGGGAATTCCAACCTGTTTTACGGGAACATTTTCGTTTGGCTCAGGAAGACCGGTGATGGGAATTCTCGGGGAGTATGACGCGCTTTCAGGACTCAGCCAGGAGGCTGCCGTTCCGGTAAAGAAGGAATTAATGGAAGGTGCGCCGGGCCATGGCTGCGGTCATTGTGCCCTTGGAACCGGCGCTCTGGCCGCTGCGATAGCGGTTAAGAAATATCTGGAAGAGTTCCGTAAAGACGGCACCATTATCTATTTTGGCTGCCCTGCCGAGGAAGGGGCCGGATCGAAACAGTTCATGGCCCGTGCGGGGATGTTTGACGATGTGGATTTTGTATACACATGGCATCCTTCTACGGCCAACCAGGTGGATCCGATGCACAGCAATGCAATTATGGGAGCCAACTTTTATTTTAAAGGACTGACATCCCATGCGGGAGCGACTCCATATCTGGGCAGAAGCGCCCTGGACAGCGCGGAGCTTATGAGCGTGGGCTGCAATTATCTGAGGGAACATATAATTCCGGAAGCCAGAATTCACTATGCTTATATCGATGCGGGAGGAACAGCTCCCAATGTGGTCCAGGATCATGCAACGGTGCGTTATGAGGTGAGAGCGCCCTATGTGTCACAGGTGAAGGAGCTTTACGAACGTGTCGTAAATGTGGCGAAAGGGGCGGCCATGATGGCCGGAACGACGGTGGAATGCGAACTGGCGATGGCATTTACCGAATATATTCCCAATATGGCTCTGGCATCTGTGGCAGATGAGTGTATGCAGGAAATAGGCGCTCCGGACTGGACAGACGAGGACTACCGGCTGGCCAGGGAGTTCCTCAACACCTATAACGAACAGACAAAAACAATGATACGGAAGGAAATAATTGATAAGTACGGAGAGGACAGACTTGAGGAAATTCTGGAAAATCCTCTCGACAGTGAGATTCATTCCTTTGATCCGTCAAAAATTAAGCTGGAAGCCGGTTCCACCGATGTGGGAGACGTGGGATATGCCGTACCGACCCTGAACATCAATGTGGCGACCTGCTGTATTGGAAATGTGGGTCATACATGGCAGATGACGGCTCAGTCATGCAGCCCGATTGCCCATAAGGGACTTCTGACGGCTGCCAAGGTGATGGCGCTGGCATCGGTCAGGACGATGGATCGCCCGGATGTAATAGAAGCGGCCAAAACGGAAGTGAAAAAGAGAAACGGCGGGAAATACACCTGTCCGCTGCCGGATTCCGTAAAACCGCCGCTTGACACTTATTAAGACTATTATAAAACAGATAAAATCCGTGATATTTGACGTCACGGATTTTATTTGTATCTGATTGAAGGCGGTGACCTGTGCACGGAGCATGCAGGTTATCGTTATCCAATTAATTGTACAACAGGAGATACGAATTAACAAGTATTCACAGTTTAAATCACGGCCTCTCCCCGCTTAATTAAAAACATATGATCGGCCAGAAGCCAGTTGGCCCTGAAGAGCCGCATTAACTGCCAGTATCCGGCTCCTGCCAGGTTATATTCTTTTATCAGCTCAAATTTGGCATACATGCTTCTGACATCCTCAAACCAGACTTCATGCTGGATGCCGTATTGCCAGTAGCGCAGATGTGGAGACTGGGCCGTTTCATCAAAGTAGATCGGTACTCCATGGTCGATTGCAAGCTGAACGGCTTCTCTGTAACCCAGACTTCTGGCTTTTGTAACGCCCTGCTCATAAGGAAGCGGCCAGTCATATCCGTAATTGGGAATTCCCAGACTTATTTTTTCGGCCGGTATCTCGGTCAGCGCATATTCCACAACTCTCCGTACCATATTAATCGGAGCGACTGCCATCGGAGGGCCGTATGTATATCCCCACTCATATGTCATCAGCAAAACGCCGTTGGCGGCTTCTCCCAGAGCCCTGTAATCAATCCCCTCATATAAAAGCCCCCTTTGCTCTCTCGAAGTTTTTGGAGCAAGAGCTACGGTAACTCTGATTCCGAAAAGATTCATAATAATTCTCAGGCGCCGGACGAAATCAGCGTATAACTCCCTGTCCTCGGCCAGGACATATTCAAAGTCAACATCGACTTCACCATAACCTTTTTCCTGGACAACAGTCCAAAGCTCACGTATCAGCTTTTGCTGAATTTCCAGATCCCGTACAAGAACCGCCACCAGATTGTTATTAAACCGGCCGTCTGCTCCCAGCGGTGTAAGGACCAGAACCGGGATAACGGCCTGACGCCTGGCTTCGCGCAGTATGTCTTCTTCGCCGTGGCCCGCAGGGGGGACCAGTTCTCCTGCCTCCGTAAAACCGTAAGAGAAAATAGAGATGCTGGTCAGGTACATGCAGGTTTCGGAAAGAATTTGCTCATCAATCCAGGGGTATGCATAGCCATTCATCAGGACGGGACCGGTTTGGACATTGCCAATGCGGAAGCCGCCCAGCCTGCCGCCTGCCTCTTCGCTGTCACCGCCAGCAACCAGAAGCGACTGCCCCACTGCCAGCCGGTATGGAGGTTCTATTTGATTATCATGAGCAAGGCGCAGCGGATCCATGCCGGCTGCGCCTGCGATACGGTCTATTGTATCACCCTGTTTTACGGTATATATCTGCATATTATTCCTGCTGTCTTTGTCTCTTAATTATTATATATTCAGGTTTTCCTGATTATATATTACTTTTCGCAGGCCGCAGGGGGCTAAACTAAAGAAAGCGCTCCAAATCCCGCATAAAGTTTTCCTCCGCTTTTACAAGCTTTTTAGCAAGGGAAACGCTCTCGCTTGAGGCATTGGAATATTTATTAATATCCTCGCTGATGGACTGGATTCCCATATTGCAGCCGTTCATCATGATTTTGGCAATCTGGTTATTGTCGTCCTTAAACATCATTTTCATTTCAGTGCTGAGCCAGGAAAAGGCGGAAGCCATTTTCTGGGGGTCCTGTTCGTTTCTGCCGTACTTGTTCAGCAGGCCGGAGGCCTCCTGTTCCAAATCCTTGTGCCTGTTTTTACTGGAGCTTATAACGTTTCTAAGATTATCATCGGTCACATAGCGGCTGATTTGATCCATGCTGTCAATTGCCATTTTACAACCGGCGTCACAGTGGCCGGCAAGACGAATGGTATCGTTTTTTGTTGACATATCCGTGTCCATATTTCATCCTTCCTTTCTGAAGTGGTTTTTGGGTTGACGTGCTTTGAACAGTAGCGGTATTTCTCTTAATAGTATTCCTTAATGCGGTGCGTGATATGCATGAGCGGCCTCATAATCCGGCCCGTAATGGTTATACTAAAACAAAAATCATAACATGGAGGTAAATTATGCAGAAACCGAAAGACAAGGTGGCTATCAATTCGATCCCCTACGGAGCTTATGAAGCAGGGACAACGGACGGAGAAATGAGAACTGACGAGAAATATCATTTGAATGAAATATGCACGGACATTCAGGGCAACGGATATCCGGTGGCAGCCAATAAAGCAAATCCCAGCCACAGTATTGAAGAGGCATAAGCAGGACAGCAAGGAACATACGCCCGTTAAACTTATAAAAGCTCAGGAAATTCAATAGCGGATAAAAACGCATTGATTTTCCTGAGCTTTTTTATTATTTAATGATTAACACAGAATCGGCGGATTCAAAGGCGGATGCGCTGTAACTGCGTGTTCCGTCCGGAGCCAGCCTGTAGTGTTCCAGGAAATCCCAGGCCAGCCGGAATTCCTCCGGGTAACAGTTGTGTTCCCGGGCCAGGGTTCTGGTGAACCGGACCAGGGGAATGTCGGCGCTGTTATTCCAGGTGTAGGTGTAATACCGGCCGCTTTCGTTATAGCTTGAGCAGGCGGCCAGAAAGCTTTTATGGCTGTTGGGTACAAATGGTTTGACCAGGCCGTTCATTGCCTGCGCTCCTGAAACCCAGTTATAAATGGCGCTGTCGGCCGAGGTATCCCAGGGAGCCTTTACCAGATCTCTGGCTCTTGGGTCCGGAAGCGGTTCACTGATATCGGACTGGCCCACGATGAGATAACAGGGCATCTGCGGTGCGGTAAACTCCGGGTTCGGGAAGGAGGTTGAGGCTACGGCTGCAAAGTAATAGGCCTCAGTATTATTGCAAAGCGTCTGAATGGTATTGCTGCCGAGTGAGTGGCCGCTGCCATAGACACGGGTGAAGTCCGGTGTAACACCTGCCTGCCGGCTGATCACCTGATCAAGCAGAACGAGGCTTGAACGGGCAAAGTCGGCGCTGTCGCCCTCGTCGCCGTAGGTTAGGCTGGCGGCGCTGGTACGGCAGAACTGGCCCACGATAATGACCACGCATCCTTCGTCATTTGCCACGGCCCACCATCCGGAACAATCCATAAAAGTGGAGGCGGCCTGCGTGCTGCCGGGGAAGACAACTACGACGGGAGCGCCGTCGGGACCGGCATTTTTGGCGCTGTCAGGTACATAGACCAGGGATTCCCTCGGATCCAGGACTCCGTCGTCATTGTAATCGCCAAAAGCGGAAATACAGGAATAAACGGTGCCCTCGGTGCTGCAGCCGGGAGCAGAAACACGGGTGGATTCCAGGGCGCGAAGCTCAACCATGGCCTCATTTCCGTCGTGGCCCCTGAAGGAATACGCTGTGGAGGTCCTGTTTTTTCCGGCAGATATACGGGCTGCTTCGGTGGCTTTGTAATAATCCAGACGGTAGGCCAGATTATTGCTGTAGGCAAAGGGATTGGTATATCTTGTATAATCGGCAAGGAAATCACGAATCTGGGACGCAGTCATGCTGCCGTCTTCCGACACCTGAACCCTGGAAATGCCGTAAGGCGTGCCGGGATCCCAGTTTTTCGCGTTCTGATTGGCGTAAACCGTCTGCCATGCATCAGAATGGATGTTCTGACGGAATAAACCCTGTTCACCGGATACGGGAACGGCATCATTTACGCTTATCCAATAGGGGATGCTGGCGTCGTCGGCTGCATAACCGGCAAACAGCGTGGGTACCGGGATATCGGCGTTGGTGATAAAGTTACTGCTGCTTACCACTCCGTCTTTTTTCATAGCCCTGAGGGTAGCCGAAAAGGACGCGTCATCAAAACCGGGGTAATAAGAGCCGGTATTTATTCCGTTATAGGTGCGGGCAGCCGAACGCTGTAAACGATCCGCGCCTGTGCTCCCGCCGCCTATAAAGGCCTGGCTGATGACATAGAGTGGATTGCCGGAAGTCCAGGATTCCAGGACGGCGCAGCCTTCGCCGTAGCCGACATAGTAATTGCAGGAGTGTCCGGTAAACACGGGGCAGGAGGTGCCGTCACTGACCGGAACCCTTCCGTTCTGTACGATGCCTCCCGGGCTTGTTGAACGCGAATCAAAAGCAGTGTTTCCGATACTTTCCCCCAGGCAGGCTTTGAGATAGGCGGACTCCTCCTCCGGGGTTTTCCAGCTTCCATTTGCGGGCTCCAGGACGAACAGTAATTCACCGTATGTATCAGCCTGCTCGAGCCATCCCTGTTCCTCTAAAAATTCATAGGTATCGCCCGTTCCGTCCGGAACGGCAATCACGGTGATATAAGCGCGCAGGGCCGCGTGGCGTCCGGCATAGAGCTTGAAGGTACGGCCGGCGGCGTCACCGTTCTGGAATGTGTAAGTATAATAGCCTGTAATGGCATGCTCATTGACTTCGCTGCGATCGATTGGGAGTGATCGGGCACCGTCACTGACCGTGGTATGGGCCAGCAGATAAGAATCCAGGTCGTCGGGAGCCGTGGAAGCCGGCCCGGCAGCGGCAGCGCTGACAGACAGTCCCAGAGTCAGGGCCAGCGCCGTCAGGATGATGTGTGTGTAATGCTTCTTCATGATTTCTTCCTCCTTGATAGTTTTGCCTTAGCGGCAATTGAAGTAACTAATTTGACTATATGGCATATTTATCTTAGGGTAAATATACAAATTTTAACCTGATTCACATTATTTGGCTTTCATCTGTGAAAGTAAAAAAATGTATAATAAAATGCGGATTGTAACCGGCCCGCCGGGCCTTTCGATTCGGCCATGCGTAAAAATCCGGTCCATTTGGAATCATACATCCAGACAAAGTAATTCCCTATTGACAATAATAGGAATTTGTGCTATTTTTAAATCACAAGTTGAATAAGTTCTTCGGGGCAGGGTGCAAGTCCCTACCGGCGGTTATAGTCCGCGACCCGTTTTAAACGGTTGATTTGGTGAAATTCCAAAACCGACAGTATAGTCTGGATGAGAGAAGAAATTAGAGTCAATTAGATACATCGGCTTTTTGACGTGGTCAAAACAGATGTAATGTTGTCTGATACGATTCGAATTCCAATCCCAAATCCCCGTGATTTGGGATTTCTTTATTTAACGGGAAAGTTGTTAAATAAAAACCGCTCCGTATCTCTATGGCAGCAGGCTCTTTTTCGGAGAATTTAAGAAATTTGCAATTCTGACAGAACCGGAAGGAGAAATGAAGTATGAGAACGAAAACAAATGGAAAATGGAGTGTCCAGAAACTAATTTACACAGGTATGCTGGCGGCGCTGGCCGGAGTGCTGATGTCGCTTGAATTTTCCGTACCGCTGATGCCGCCTTTTTACAAAGTGGATTTCAGCGATGTGCCGTCCATCGTGGCCGTATTCCTGATGGGGCCGGTATCGGGCATCTGTGTGGAAGTAATTAAGATTTTGATAAAACTGATTACGGTCGGAACGAATACCATGTATGTGGGTGAGTTTTCCAACCTGATTGGAATTATTCTCTTTGTGGGACCACTCTGGCTGGTATATAAGAAGAGAGGAGCCAATAAAAGGGCGGCTGTCGAAGCGCTGCTGGTGAGCATACCGATTAGAACGGCATTTGCCTGCTTTACGAATGCGTTTATCACCCTTCCTCTTTATGCACAGGCGATGAACCTACCCCTGGATCAAGTAATTACGATGGTGGCGGCCGTAAATCCGGCAATTCAGAACCTGAATGGATTTATTATCCTGGCGACAATTCCGTTTAACATCCTGAAAATCGGCCTTAACAGTGTGGTGGCTCATTTACTGTACAGCCGTCTGCTGGCTGCTAAAATTGTTCCGAAGGTGGTGTAGGCGATGATACGCAATTACAGGGATCTGACAAGATGGGAAATGGAACAGATAGATAAGGAAGAAACGATAGTCCTGATTCCGCTGGGCGCGCTGGAGCAGCACGGCAGCCAGGCCCCGCTGGGGACGGACGATATCATAGCCGAGGCTATGACGAAGGAGATACAAAAAGCCCTGGAGGGAGAAGGGGAAGATGATTTTCCAATGCTGGTTTTTCCTGTGATTCCGGTGGGGCTCAGTACGGAACACAAAAATTTCTGCGGTTCCATTACGGTGAAACCGGACACCTACTATCATATGCTCTACGACATCAGTATCAGCCTTGCCCATCATGGCTTTAAGAAGCTGGCATTTCTAATCTGCCACGGGGGGAATGCCCCGATTGTCCAGGTGTTAAGCAGAGAGCTGAGGAGTGAGCTGGGGATATCCCCGTTTATCCTCACATCCGGAGCGTTCACCCACCCGGATGTGACGGCGACCATCTCAGAGGGCAATATATGGGATTTCCACGGCGGTGAGATGGAAACATCCATGGTGATGGCGGTGGACGAGAGCCTGGTAAAGCTGGAGCTTTCTGAGGCAGGGATACCGTCTGCATTTGAACATAATAAGGCGCTGAAGCCCTATGGCAATGTTTCCATCGGATGGGTTTCGGAGGACTGGAAGACGAAGGATGGAAAACCCATCGGAATCGGCGGGGATCCTTCCGGCGCCACGGCTGAAAAGGGCCGGATTATTCTGGAGACCAGCGCCCGCGTGCTGGTTCCGGGATTGAAAGAGATAAGAGAGTGGAAGGGTTGACATAAGATGGAACGCAATGTGAGCATGGACGAAATATCAGACGGCAGGCTTTATGGTTTAAATGACATGGTTAAGGCAGACTGCCGGGACTGCGAGGGCTGTTCGGCCTGCTGCAGGGGGATGGGAACATCGATTGTTCTCGATCCGCTTGATATTTACCGCCTGACAGCCGGGCTTGGAGAAAGTTTTGAAAAGCTTCTGGCAGGGGGAGTCGAGCTCAATCTGGCAGACGGCCTGATTCTTCCCAATCTCAGGATGGCGGGGGAAAAAGAGCAATGCGTTTTTCTGGATGAAAGAGGGCGTTGCGGTATCCATCCGTTCCGGCCTGGAATCTGCCGGCTTTTCCCGCTGGGCCGTTTCTATGAAAACGGAAGCTTCCGGTACTTTCTCCAGGTCAATGAATGCCGCCGGGAGAACCGGGGCAAGGTGAAGGTCCGTAAATGGATTGATACGCCGGATGTAAAACAGTATGATCAGTTTATCTCTGACTGGCATTATTTTCTTAAACAGCTCCGGGCAGCGGTCAGAAAGAGGCCGGAAGACAGCGCCGTAAAAGAAATCAGCATGTATCTCCTGAAGCTTTTTTATATGCTGCCTTATGCGCCGGAGCGTGCATTTTATGGGCAGTTCTATGAACGGTTCGATGCGGCACAGAGCTTTGCGGAAGAGTTCCTGAAGAAACTGGAGGCAGCGGAAAGCTGAAATCTCAATCCATACAATAATAAATAATAAACGAATAAAAAGCATATCCCTGCAGCGCGGATCCATTATCGCAGCGGGGATATGCTTTTTATCTGCATGGGGGTAAGTTATATAAACGCAAACACGCTCTAGGCAAGAAACGTGAAATATATAATCACGACAATACCGAGTATAATCCTGTATACACCGAACACCTTGAAATCATGGTTTCGGATGTAGCCCAGAAGCAACCGGATCGCAAAGATGGATACGATGAAGGATACCAGGGTTCCGATTATCAGCAGAAACCATTCCGGGCCTGAGAACATACCTTCTTTGAGGAAGTATTTCAACAGCTTGAGCCCGCTGGCCCCGGCCATGACCGGTACTGCCAGGAAGAAGGAAAATTCACTTGCCACATAGCGGGAACATCCTAAAAGCACGGCTCCCAGAATCGTTGCGCCGCTTCGCGATGTCCCGGGAATTGCGGCGAGAACCTGGAAGCAGCCGATGAAAAAAGCCGTTTTATAAGTTAAATCCTGCAGGGTATTCATCGATGGAACCGAGGCCCTGCTCTCAATCACAATAAAAGCGATTCCATATAGAATCAGTGTTGCGGCAATGACATAGACGCCCGATAAATAATCCTCCAGAATCATATCAAGAGGAAGACCCACGATAACGATGGGGATACATCCTGCAACCACCTTTTTCCATAAATCAAAGGTTTCTTTTTTATCTCTGTAACCTTTTTTTGGTGAAAACGGATTCAGTTTATCAAAAAACAGAACCAGAACGGCCAGGATGGAGCCAAACTGGATTACCACCTTGAACACTTCGAAAAATTCGGGGCTGGAGGCCATCGGCCAGATGTTGTCAAATAAGATAAGATGTCCCGTACTGCTGATTGGGAGCCATTCGGTGATTCCCTGAATAATGCCCAGAATCACGGCTTTTATTACTTCGATAAAATCCATAAGCTCTTTTCTCCTTTACACATGCTGTTCTATTGTATTTCAGAAAGGGGTAAAATACAACTTAAATTTCTTTGAAGAATGGCTGTGCATCGCAAAACACAACTGTGTGAGCGCAGCAAGGATACATGGCAGTAAGCTGAAACATTTTGCCGATACAGTCTAATCAATGCCCGCGGCCCTTTTTATGGCGGCTGTTTTCACCCTGATGCCCGTCACAGAGGGTACCGCCGTCAATATCTTCATACTCGGACAGACGGTCCAGAAGCTGGTGCATCGTCATCTTCCGGCATTCCTCCTGTGTAACGGTTTTATCATATCCGGACAGGCGGACATAGGCCTGGTATTTGCCCAGTGACATTCCGCACTCATGGGCTATATGCACAGATTCCATGTCGGCCTGTCTGCATGTTCCCTTATACTCGGTGGAGACAACGCTGTTTTCCAGCCCCTCGAGAAGCTCACCGGCACGGGGCGAGGCAACCGTAAAGGTCAGCGACGGATCGTTTTTCAAATATGCCTGCATGGAATCGCTTTCCACCAGAAGTTCCACGGCATCGATATAATTTCTGCCTTTGAGCGTTATATCCTGTAAAATCAATATTCCATCCCGGTTCTTGCCCTCTGCGCTGGTCACGCGGTTAAAACGGTTCAGGGACAGCTCGACGGAGGGATTGATATCAACGCTTAAATAGGATACCGGCTTTGTCCAGAGATACCAGCTTCCTGAACCGGCAAAGAGAAACAGGAGAAGGCAGACGGCGGCGAGCGGACGCAGACGGAGTAAAGGCCGTTTCGCCCGGCCGTCTATTCTCTTCTGCAAACAGGAATAAGCGGTGTCTTTCATCTGTTCGGTTGCATGGATCTGTTCAAATGCATCTTTTATTCTGTTACTCAATACCGTCACCTCCCAACTCAAGCTTCAACAGTTCCCGGCCTCTTGACAACAGGGAATAAATCGTATTTTCCTTTTTGTTTAATATGCGGCCGATTTCTTTGGCAGTATAACCTTCGTAGTAATGTAAATAGATTACGTTTTTATATTTATCCGGTAATGACAGGACCGTTTCCAGGATATCAGAATACTCAGAGATCACGTTGCCGGTTTCCTCGGAAATCAGATCCAGCGGTACGGTGCGGTGGCGGAACAGGCTTTTTAAAAAATCCTTGCAGGCATTCAGCGTGACCCGGATAAACCATGCCTTTTCATGCTCGGCATTTTCAAACACATCACAATGAAGGATGTATTTCAGAAACACTTCCTGAAACACATCCTCCGTATCAGCCTGATTTTTTAAATGCAGGAGGCAAATCCTGCGTATCATGTCGGAGTATAAATCGATTACACGTCTGGCATCCTGTTCGCTGCGCATATAAGCACCTTTCCGGCCGGAATTAATTATGGTGGCGTCCGCCTCTTCCCTGGTGGTGTCCGCGTCCGGTTCCGGCATTTGTGCCTTGGCCGGTACAGTAATCACAGTTCCCGTCTTTGTCATCATCTGTGAAATAATCGCAGATACCGTCATTATTCTCATCCATCCAGCTGTGGGAACCACAGGCGTTTCCCCTGCTGTCATCGGTACAGCGGCGGCTTTCGCTGCAATTTGCGCTGTGATGGGAAGTGCGGGTCTCCGATGCAAACACCGGTATCGACATGCTGAGTGCGGCGATGCACGCAAGCCCTGTAAGAATCAATTTTTTCATGTTTTAACCTCCTGATATCTGTTTTCAATGTTTGTGCTGCTTTTTAAATTCCTGATATATTTAAAGCGCTCAATAGTAATACGACACAGAGGGCAGAATCCTTGCATTCCATTTATTATTTTTTAAAAAAGTATTATAGCATGGAGCCGGAGTAAAAAACAGCCCGTATTTACAAAAACAATCCGGCGGCCCCGGTCAGGAGCATCAGAAAGACGGGACCGGTTTTATTTCTGCGCAGAAGCAGCATGGATAACAGAAAAAGAATTACGGCTCCCGTATCAATATCCGGGTGCAGATTCAGCTCAGAGCTTCCTGTAAAGGTTAAGAGCAGGATGGTGACTGCTGCGGAAACGACCAGACCGAGGGAAGCCGATTTAAGGCCCTTCAGTATTTCTGTCACGTACCGGGACTTCTTATACCGGCCGAACAGGCAGTACAGGGTGACTGACAGGCAGATGCCGGAAATGACGCAGCCCAGGGTAGCCAGGACAGCGCCCGGCAGTCCGGCAATCCGGACGCCTACAAAGGTGGAGGTATTGACAGCCAAAGGCCCCGGGGTAAGCTGTGAAATCGTAATAATATCAGTGAAAATTTTCTGGGAAATCCAGCCCCGGGCGGTCACTACCTGTTCCTGAATATTTGGGATGACTGCATAGCCGCCGCCGATGCTGAAAAGCCCTATTTTAAAGAAAGCGGTGAAAAGGTTTAGCAGCAGATTCATAAATCAGCCTTTCCTGCGGCCCGACGGCTGGTGAGATGCTCTTTTGCAAGAAGGCAGAACACGCACAGGATACAGCAAATCCCCAGAATAACAGCCACGTTGATATGAAAAATAAATCCGGCGGCAAAAGAAGCCGGTATCATCAGGGTGAGGAACGGTGAACGCTCCTTTATAATCATATTTGTCATATCGATCACCAGATCGACGATAAGGGCGGCGGCCCCGGCCTGCATCCCTTTCAGAACAGCGGCAATGACTGCATTGGCGGCAAAATATGTATACCAGGAAGAGATGAACGACAGGATCACGATAGGGGGAAGGATGGACGCCAGGCAGCTTATGAGGACGCCTGCGGTCCCGGCGCAACGGTATCCGGCCAGGGCAGACAGATTAATGGCGATTGCCCCCGGCACCGACTGTGCGACAGCGGCCATATTCATTAACTCATCCTCATCGAACAGCTTTTTTTGTTCTACAAAATATTTTCGTATCATCGGGACGACGACATAACCTCCGCCGAATGTAAATGCGCTGATGAAAAGATTAATGGAAAAGAGCCAGAAATAAAGATGCGGCTTTGAAATATTCTTCTTTTCAGGTTGGGTAACAGGATTATTCTGCATGATGGTTCCTTTCTGGTTTTTATTGATACTCTCCCGCAAAGTGTGACGCACAGCTGACGGAAAGCAATTGTTACGGTTCACTTCCGATGCGCTCCACTCACAAAAAACACCTAGCGGGATACTACCTGTGAACAGTAACAAGCAATTTACGGACACTCTCTAAGCTTTCGGCCGTGATAATCACAATTATATCCTTTGCATACTCATCTGTAAAATGATATAATTTTGCTATATCGATTACTTTTATTCATGATAGACGCATACACAGATTCACGTATCTGATACGGGAAAAGGCAATATGGAGGAAGAGGCAATATGGAGGAAGAGGCAATATGGAGGTAAGGCAGTACAGAATATTCAAAGAGGTGGCGGAGACAGGAAGTTTTACAAAGGCAGCCGCGAACCTCTATATTACACAGTCGGCGGTTTCCCACGCCGTCAGGGATTTGGAGGAGAGGGCGGGAACGGTCCTGTTTGACAGGCTGTCGAAGAGCATCAGTATAACGGAGAGCGGCAGACTGCTTCTGGAGGAGGTGACGCCGATTCTTGCGGCCTGTGATGCCCTCGATTCCAGGATTGTAAGTCTGGAAAAAAAGGCACCGGTCCACCTTGTTTCCAGCATCACGATAGCGGCTTTTTACCTTCCGGGAATCCTGCAAAGCTTTGAGGCGAGCTGGCCGGGGCTTCCGGTGACGGTGGAGGTAGTTCCGGCAGCTGCGGCGGTAGAAGTACTTCGCTGCGGGAAGGCCGATTTTGCTCTGATTGAAGGTGCCGTACCTCAGGGGCCTTTTGTGTGCGAGGCATTTGATTCATATAAAATGCATATCTTATGCGCTCCCGGTTATCTGCCTGTGGATAAAATGCTTTCCATGGAGGAGTTTTGCGGAGAACGGCTTTTGCTGAGGGAAAAGGGCAGCGCAATACGGGACACTTTGGACAGTACCCTGTACCTGGCCGGATATACGGCGTATCCGTCCTGGACCAGTGTAAATTCCACCGCACTGATCAAGGCCGCCGAAGCCGGGCTGGGCCTGACGGTACTGCCGGATCTGCTCGTCGGGAATGAACTGAGGGAAGAACGCCTTTTGACGGTGCAGGCGGAGGGACTGGAACTTAAAAACGAGCTGCTTGTGATCCGCCACAGGGAAAAACATATGACGGCCCCCCTCCGGTCGCTTCTCGAACTGATCACTCTCCGATAACTCGGTCTGATGAAAAGTGCAGGTTACTGTTGGCAGAACTGTGCATTCCAGAAGAACTGTAAACAGTAACAAGGGCAGGTAAAGCCAGGGTAAAACTTTAGAAAAGTAGTTGAATTACGGCCTGTGATCGGCTAGAGTAGTGGGGTACAGGCCGGAAAATACCGCTGGATTCGCGGCGCTTTCCCGGCTATGGATAATTTAAACCGGTCAATCCAAACAGGAAAGGAACAGGCTATGCTGAGAGCAGATTTTCATACACATACAGCTTATTGCGACGGAAAAAGCACGCCCAGGGAGATGGTGGAAGCGGCGTACAGAAAGGGGCTTACGGATTTTGGCGTTTCCGGCCATGCCGACTTTTCATTCTGCCTGGAGAACTTCGGGATGACGGATCAGGCGCTGAAACAGTATAAAGAGGAGTTGTACCGCCTTCGGGAAGAATATGCGGGGAAGATGAACCTTTATATCGGAATCGAACTGGACTGTCTCGGGCCGGTGCAGAAAGCGGAATATGCCATCGGCTCCACCCACTGTGTTTTAAAAAACGGAGAGTACGTAGAGATTGACGACAGCAGGGAGAGACTGACCGAGGCCGTCGGGCGTCTGTGGAATGGAGACTGGTATGCGCTGGCCCGCGATTATTATGAATTGGAGGCGACCGTCTACGACAGGACGCATTGCGACTGGGTAGGACATTTCGACTTACTGACGAAGTTTAACGAGGGCGGCAGGGATTTTGACGAGACAAGGGATGAATATCTGGAGCCGGCTCTTGCTGCTATGAAAAAATTAAACGATCAGGGACTTCCCTTTGAGATTAATACGGGGGCCATATCGAGAGGGTACAGGACGCTGCCGTACCCGAACCGGATTTTGCTAAAGGAGCTGTATAACATGGGCGGGCGGATTATCATCAACTCCGACAGCCACCAAGCGGACAACATCGGGTTTTGTTTTGAAGAGGCGGCCAGACTGGCAGCGGAGTGCGGATTCACCCATACGCTGGCGCTGGTTCCCGGAGGCGGGTTCCGCGCAGTGGAGCTATAAGGGGAATTTAAGAATAGAGAATGATATGAGAAAGGTTCTATACAAATGGAGGTGGCCGGATGAAAATGCGCAGCCAGTATACATGTCCGCTGGAGATGACACACGATATAATAAAAGGAAAATGGAAGCCGCTCATAATATGGCAGCTCAGTAAAGGCGGCAGCTCTTTATCTGCGCTTAAAAAGTCGATCCGGGGAATCAGCCAGAAAATGCTGGTGCAGCATTTAAATGAACTGCTGGAGTGCGGAGTCATCGGAAAGCTGACAAACGACGGCTATCCGCTTAAATCAGAGTATTTTCTGACGGAACGGGGAAAAAGAATATTCGGCGCAATCTCCATCATGCAGAGCATTGGGATTGAAATGATGCTGGAGGATGACAGGGAGGATTTCCTGAAGGAAAAGGGGCTGTTATAGTTACAAAAAAGTGCCTGATTTACTTATCGTGCGGCTTCGGATTATAATGGACCCAGGGCGTGATTGCGGTGCAAGGCAATGCTGCACTGGTATAAGCCACGTTCAGGAAAGGGGAAAAGATGTGATGAGAGACGCAGTGACAACAATCGGCAAACTGACAGACAGGCAGAGCGTGGTTTTTATCAGTTCAGTCGATGAGGACGGCTTTCCTAATACGAAGGCGATGCTGGCGCCACGGAAGAGGGAAGGCATTAAAGTGTTTTATTTTCATACGAATACATCCTCTATGCGGGTGAGACAGTACAAAAGCAATCCGCAGGCATGTATCTATTTTTGCGACAAACGCTTTTACCGGGGAGCTATGCTTACCGGCACGATGGAAGTGCTGGAGGACGCTGAAGTAAAGAAAATGCTCTGGCAGGAAGGTGACACGATGTATTATCCCCTGGGAGTGACCGATCCGGACTATTGCGTTCTTCGGTTTACCGCCGTAAAGGGGAGATTTTACAGCAATTTCCATTCTGAAGATTTTGAAATTGAATAGTATCATTGTAATACTGAATGAACTCATATCCTGGGCCGGGTGCAGCTTCTGAAAAGGAGGCTGCACCCGGCTTTTTACACGCTGTCTGAATGGTTACTTAATTTTTCCCAAGTCTTTACATAAATTTGATAACGGAATTTACAATCTTTGCGTATACTGGGTCCTGAGCCTTGACACCGGCGCGCTCCGGCTTTGGAGTGGACGGTATTCGGCTTCCAAATTATCAAAAAGTAAGAAAAAAGAGGAGATATGATATGAAAAAAAGAGGATTGAGCATTCTGACGGCAGCAGTTTTAGCTGCCGGAGCCCTGGCGGGATGTTCCGGACAGGCATCCGCAGAGGCGGTGGATTTGAATAGTATGAGTACGGAAGAAATTCTTAAAGAAGCGCAAAAAGAAGGCAGGGTGGATTCTGTGGGAATGCCTGACACCTGGGCCAACTGGGTAGAGACATGGGAGGATTTAAAGACAGTATACGGACTTGAGCATACAGATACGGATATGTCCTCCGCGGAAGAGATTTCCCTGTTTGAATCTGAAAAGAAGAAAGCCACAAAGGATATCGGTGATGTGGGACAGGCGTTCGGACCGATAGCAGAGGAAAAAGGCGTTACATTAAAATATAAAACAAGCTACTGGGATTCTATCCCGGATTGGGCGAAAGATGACGATGGTGACTGGATCATCGGTTACTATGGAACCATGACGATGATGACAAACAAGAAGCTGGTGGGGGAAGCGCCGAAATCATTTGCCGACCTTCTGGAAGGCGATTACAAAATCGCTGTGGGGGATGTGGCGGCAGCTAACCAGGCGCAGTTCGCAGTGCTGGCAGCAGCCATTGCCATGGGCGGCGATGAGAGCAACATCCAGCCGGGCCTCGATTTCTTCCGGCAGATTGCGGAGCAGGGAAGGCTTGACCTGGGAGAATTCTCCATGGCCCGTATTGAGAAAGGCGAGGTGGGCGTTGCGTTCCTGTGGGACTATAATGCGCTTGGCTATCGTGACCAGTTTGTAGCAAATAATCCAGGCGCTGATTTTGAAATCAATATCCCGTCGGAAGGTTCCATCCAGAGCGGTTATTGTACTATCCTGAACGCATATTCCCAGAGACCGCATGCTGCGGCCATGGCCCGTGAATACATATTGAGCGATGAAGGACAGATAAACCTGGCAAAGGGCTATGCAAGGCCGGTGAGAGATGTGGAGCTTCCTCAGGAGGTAAAGGAGAAAATGCTGCCGGACGAGCAGTATGAGAACAGCCGCATGGTGAAAGACCAGGAAGCCTGGGATAAGACGACCAAGGAGATTGGAACCCGGTGGCAGGAGGAAGTCATTGCTTATGCAAAATAATATGGGGAGAACAAAAGCGTGAAGAAAAGAACTTATTTCGCCGCTCTGCTCCCGTTCTTGATACTGGCAGGAATGTTTGAAATCCTGCCGGTATTCACTATTATCGTGAAAAGCTTTATGCCTGAGAGCGGAGATCCCGGCTTCACATTGCAAAATTACATAAATATATTCAGTAAACCGCTGTATCTTACGGCTATCAAAAACAGTCTTATCATATCGGTTGTTTCGGCCGTGATTGGCCTGGCCGTTGCTTTTGTGGGAGGACGCGCCGCCTGCGAAAAAGGGGGCAGGCCAAAGCGGATTTTTATGAGTGTTCTGAACATGGTATCCAATTTTTCCGGCGTTCCCCTGGCATTTTCCTTCATTATTCTGCTGGGCAATGCCGGGGTTATCACAATCCTGGGACGAAACCTGGGAATTGACGCCATTGCTGATTTTCCACTCTACACAGTCTGGGGCCTGATGCTGACTTATGTTTACTTCCAGATTCCTCTGGCAACCCTGCTGTTAATTCCTTCCTTCGATTCTATCCGGAATGAGTGGAAGGAGGCGGTCAGCCTGATGGGGGGAAACAGCGCGGTATTCTGGCGCAGAGTAGGAATTCCTGTGCTGATGCCGAGTATTCTCGGAACCTTTTCCACACTGTTCGCCAATGCCGTATCAGCCTATGCGACGGCATACGCCCTGCTGATGAATAACTTTTCCATTCTTCCGGTTCGCATCTCGGAACAGTTCACGGGAGACGTGGTGCAGAGACCTCAGTTTGGAAGCGCCCTGGCGGTTGTACTGATGCTTATGATGACGCTGTCGATTCTTATTACCCAGTCGCTGACACAGAAGGGTAGTGTCAAGTAATCTATGAAAAAACGGAGTCTAAAAAATAGGCTCAACC